>Ga0099364_10005925_pt1 | contig 17962 bp, 10 predicted proteins | sample TergutTh196P3_FD_73070 | JGI IMG/M metagenome (GOLD analysis project Ga0099364, IMG submission 73070) | Microcerotermes parvus P3 segment gut microbial communities from Pointe-Noire, Republic of the Congo - Th196 P3 | ecosystem: Host-associated > Arthropoda: Insects > Digestive system > Gut ...
TTGGCGTTGACATTCAACCCATTGCCGCACAGATTTCAAAATTGCGATTTTTCATTTCCCTCATTTGCGAACAAAAGCCCGATAAAACAAAACCGAATTTAGGCATACGCCCCTTGCCTAACTTGGAAACCAAATTTGTAGCGGCAAACTCGCTGATAGGCCTTGAAAAACCAAAATACAAAGTATTGGGAATGGATATAGTAGAGCCATTAGAAGAAGAACTTGACGAAGTGCGACACAAACATTTCAGCGCACGAACAACTATTACCAAAAACAAATATCGCCAAAAAGATTATGAATTACGCACCCAAATAGCCGAAAAACTGAAAGAAATCGGCTTCGCAAACGACGCAGCCGAAAAAATTGCACAATGGAACCCTTACGACCAAAACACAAGCGCCGAATGGTTTGATATGAAATGGACTTTTGATGTGAAAGAAGGTTTTGATATCGTGATTGGAAATCCTCCGTATGTGAGTACACGAAATATGTCTAACAATTTTAAAAATTTGTATAAAAATTCTTTTGTTTTAGCGAAGGGTCAGTATGACTTATTTATTCTATTCATAGAAAAATCTCATCATTTATTGAATACAGAAGGAGTTTTTTCATTTATTATACCAAAAAAACTACTAACAAACGAAAACTTTAAAAATGCACGGGAATTTTTATTAGAAAATTTGCCAATCAAAAAATATTTAGACGCACAAATGCCGTTTGAATCAGCAGCGGTAGAAGCAAATGTAATTGTTTCAACAAGAAAAATAATTGATTTTGTAAAAACATATATTTATAAATCGGAGAAAATTGATTACAACTATAATGTTGAAAACGAATTAATAAAGTTAATGCCATTCAATATTTTCCCTTTTGCAATAAATCCAAAAAACATATTAGTTCTCGAAAAAATACTGCGTAAGACAAATGAAAAAATAGAAAATTATGTTGAAATAATAAGAGGAATGGAATGTGGTTTTAATCATATAAGCATTTCAAAATATAGTGGCAATTTCAAGATCATTAAAGGAGAGCATATTGATAAATATCTTATAAAACCAACAGAATGGTTTGTAAACCCTGATTTGTGCGAAAGACAAGTAAAAAAATCCGAAACGATATATAGAACAACGCCAAAATTAGTAACAAAATTTGTTTCTAATTCTCTTGATTTTGCTTTAGATGAATATGGATATTATAATACCAATGTTGTTTACAATGTATTTCTCAAAGATGAAAATTCAACTGATTTAAAATTCTTTCTTGGGTTGTGTAATTCAAGATTGATTAATTTTTGGTTTTTCAATACTTATGTAAATGACGACAAATTATTTCCTCATATTCAGAAAAATCAATTAGATTCTATCCCTGTAATTATACCAAATGACACAAAATCTATTAAGAAGATTGTAGATTATATTCTTTATCTAAAAAACGCAAATAATTTTCCAGTTTCAGAAATAGTTGACAATGACACCATTGCTAACTATTTCGAGAAAGTGATTGATGCATGTGTGTTTGAACTCTATTTTGAGGAAGAAATCAAATCGGCAGGGGTAGATGTCTTAGAACTTATCGGACAAGCACAGGGCAAAGTTTCGTCATTACCAATCGAACAACAAATACTTCGCCTGTTTGAAGAATGGAACGATTATAAAAACGAAGTCCGCAACCGTATCATTTTGCAGGAAACAAGAAGTGAAAGCGTTGCGCAGATTGTCAAATCTACAAATTCATAAGTGATGAAGAAGAATGACAACTGTTCCTTAGGACTTCAAATTCGCATCGGCAATTTACACAGATTGCCCAAGCAACGCCTCTTGAAAGATTAATTATGAGAAAGAAAGCTAATAACAATAATAATATCGAATATCAAATGAAACTTACAATTTTTTATTCATGGCAAAGTACAACCGAAGAATCTTTTAATAGACATTTTATAAAAAAATGCATTGAGAAAGCGGTTGCTTCACTTAAAATTACAAGAAAACTCAAGGACGTGAAATTTGAAATTCAAGAAAGTACAAGCGACTTATCGGGGACACCGGATATCGTTCAAATAATTGAATCTCGCATCAAGGAATGCGATATTTTTATCGGAGATTTAACAATAGTAAATTCTTATTTTAAAATCGAGAAATTTATCAGAAAGATTTTAAAGAAAAAATTGATATATCAACCTAACAGTAATGTACTTATTGAATATGGTAGAGCGCTTGTCTGCCCAGGTGAGGAGTCTGTGATAGGAGTAATGAATATCATCTACGGAAAACCGAATTTACTTCCATTCAACATAAATCAAAAAAGATGGCCTGAACAATATACGCTCAATCGAAGCAAAGACAAGGAAAAGGCATGTATGGATTTAACAAAAAAACTTGAAGATGCAATTCGATTAGCCGCATTAGAAGCGATAAAAAAAACTAATTCCCGATATAAACCATTTATTCGCTTCTCCGAACATAAAAAAGAACCGAAAAACCAAGAAGGGTTTTATGATAATAAGTTTATACGGGATGTTCAAAGAAAAATCATCGAAAACAAAGATAACATAAGAATTCTTGGCCTGTCTGGTCTTGGTAAAACAAGAATTGTTTTTGAATCCTTCAAACATTCGGAAGAACTTAGCAATAAATACCTCTACTGTGATACTTATATTACTGATAGCAGTTCGATACTTGCTGCCATTGAAAAAGTTATCAATGATAAAGACAAAGCCTACTTAGTGGTTGACAATTGTGCAGAGGAACTTCGGGACCAAATTCTTTCCCTAAAAAGTAGAAAACAAAGCCAGCTACCGCTTGTGACTATCTATAATCAACCTGAAGAAAAAGAATCAGATAAGTATAAGTGTTCGTATATTAAAATCCACCCAAGATCAATGGACGAAGTTGTTGAAGATATTTTACAAAAAAAAGGTAAAAACATTAAGGATGATGACTTGAAAATCATTCGAGAATTTTCAGGCGGCATACCATTGATGGCAAAGTTGCTCGTGGATAGTATCAACGACGGCGAAGAGCATATTGGACGTCTTGGAAATGAAGACTTACTTTCTAAACTGCTAAATACAAAGAAGGATTTAGATGAATGGAAAATATTACAGGCGTTATCTCTCTTCGATTTTGTGGGTTTTGAAGAAAGTGCAAGTGATGACTTGAAACTCCTTGCAACAAATGTAAATATTACACCTATAAATGGGGAAGAATCGGTAAAAATCAACCGTTTTTATGAAGTTATCCAAAAGTATTCAAAAAGAGAAATCTTTGAAAAACAGGGACGATTAATTAGTCTTCGACCAAAAGCTTTAGCATTTTATCTGGCTGATGATTGGTTTGAAGCTTGTCATCCAGAACGAATTGAAGCCGTTTTTAAGAGTATTCAAGAACATCCTAATGCAAAACTTTTGTCAGAATCAATGTGCAGACAGATTAGATATTTAAGTTATAGCGATAAAGCAAAAGAATTAGTTGAAAGATTAATTGCGGCTCATGGCCCTTTTGGTAATGCGAAAGTTGTAAATACTGAATTGGGTTCACGTTTCTTTCGCGCGTTTGTAGAGATGAATCCAAAAGCAGTTGCAGATAGTTTATTTAGAATGTTCGGCACGATGTCAATTGAAGAACTTAAACAAATTGATGAGGGCCGAAGAAACTTAGTTTGGACTTTGGAGAAATTATGTTTTGACAAAGATACGTTTGAAAAAGGCGCAAAATTAATGATGTCGTTTGCTGCGGCTGAAAATGAAACATGGGCGAATAATGCAACCGGTGAGTTTATTCACCTGTTCCAAATAGCGCTTCCTGGTACAATGGCAAATTTTGAAGAGCGCCTGCTTATTATTGAATGGGGGTTGAACCAAGAAGATGAATACAAGAAAATAGCAATAAAAGCCATAAACTCAGCTTTTCAAACACAACATTTTTCATACGAATCGGGTGCTGAAATACAAGGAACAAAAAAATTAGAACATTATAAGCCAAAAGACAATAAAGAAGTTGAATCGTATTGGTCTTCTCTGTTAACGCTGATAAATACGGAAATTTCAAAGGGAAAAACTGATATTAATGAACTATGTTTCAAAGCCCTTTCCGAAAATTTAAGACCCTTAATTCAGGTAGGCGCTTACAATTTAATTATCCCGGTAGTTGAGAATGTTATTTTAATAAAAAACAACGACTGGGATAATATGCTTGACTCTTTATATTTTGTCCTCAAACATGACTCAAAAATGCTTACCGAAGTTAGAAAAGAACGAATCCATCGTAATATAGCACTTTTGACGAAACAAGATTTTGTTTCTCAATTTATTGAAGTTAGAAAAGAAAGAAATAGTTGGAATGTTGAATATACTTTTGATGAGAGTTTTAATATAAAACAAGAGCAATACACGAAATTAGCTATAGAGTTTGTTGAAAAAGGATATTGCTCAAAACAAATTTTATCTTCATTATATGCTGACATTGACTCTTTTTCAACGCCATTTGGATACACCATTGCCAATGTAATAAAGGAAGATTTTGAAAAAACAAAAGCGTTTATTAATACATCTATCGAGGCGCTTAATGATATTAACAGTTTTAATCCATTTATACTAATTGACTTCTCAAAAGGATTAAATGATGAAGGTATAGCTTATTTAACGGATAGTCTAACGAATAATTCAAAGTTATCCTATTTACTTTTCCCTGTTTTAGGAGCAAGAAATACCGAATTAAACAAGCTTTCGGCACTTTTTTCCTTAATTGATAGCAATCCATCTTTGATAGAGCGCTTTCATGCGTTTTTTACCAATTATTGCCTGACGCCCGAACAAGATAAGCCATTAGCCGAATTATTGAAGCGAATAAAGCAATATGGCATAAAAGGATTAAATACTGCCATATCGATTGCCTCTAGTTTTCTTTATTCGGAAGAAAACATTAAAAACTATGTTTCCTTGTCGAATTTTGCAGAAGATACCATATTGAATGATATTTCAAGCGGTAACATTGAAGAAATAAGTTCAGAAAACCTGTTTCGTTTACTAAAAAAACTATTGGATAAATCTCACCGTCCCTGCTTGGCGAAACATATTAACAAAGTGCTGATTGCAATTTCAGATGTGTCGGTTTCATTTTCGTATAATCACAATTACGAACAACTCTATACATTAATACTTGATAAATATTTCGACGATATTTGGGATGACCTGTCAAAAGCATTATTGTCCGACGATAGTGAGTATTTGAAATTCTATCACCTGAAACATTTATTAGGCGCAAGGGCAAGCAGTTTCTCAAGTTCGGGAGGACTTTTGTTTATGGCTGATAATACTGAACAGATTCGTTCATGGTGTGATAACAATCCTGAGATTGCACCTGAAAGATTAGCGTCTATGGTTCCCTTATATCAAGGGGATGAATTTCATCCACTTGTAAACTATTTGTTAGATAAATATGGCAATAATGACCGAATGTTACATTCATTAAGCGCCAGTTTGGGTTCTTATTCGTGTGTAGGCTCAGTAATTCCTTTTTTTGAACATAAAAAGAAGGCGCTTGAAAATTTATTATCACATTGTAATCGAGTAGTTGTTGAATGGGCAAAGTCGGAAATAGAATATACCCAAAAAGATATTGAAAGAGAACAGCAAAAAGAAGATGAAGAAAAATTTTTATATGGTTAAGAATATCATGCCTGAACAACAAAACATTGAGTACAAGTCCTCCTGGCACGACGACTATCTGAAATGGATATGCGGATTTGCTAATGCACAAGGTGGACGGATTTATATCGGTAAAGACGATAACGGCAAAGCCGTTGGTTTGGAAGATTGCAAAAAACTGATGGAAGAAATTCCCAACAAAATCAAAAACCTGATGGGAATTACCGCCGAAGTAAATCTATTGCAGGAAGATGGCAAGGATTACATTGAAATAATTGTATTGCCTTATTCCGTTCCGATTTCCCTGCGTGGTAGATATTATTACCGTAGCGGAAGCGTTAAACAGGAATTGACAGGGGCGGCTTTGAACGAATTTTTGCTCAAACGCGCCGGTCATACATGGGACGATGTGATTGACGCCCGCGCCACTTTTGATGATATTGACGAGCGAACGATAAAGATTTTCCTGCGCAAAGCCGAAGAAGCGGGTCGTTTGCCCGATATTGACGGACTTTCCACGTCCGAACTGTTGGAAAAACTTCGTTTGGCGAAAAACGGACAACTCAAACGTGCTGCCATTGTCCTGTTTGGCAAAGACCCGGGCGCGTTTTATCCAAACACCTTTGTCAAAATCGGCAAATTTGAAGACGATGGATTTACGATTCGTTACCAGGAATTGGAAGAAGGCAATATTATTTTGGTCTTGGACAAAGTTTTACGCACATTAGATTACAAATTTTTGAAACGCAACATTTCGTTTGAAGGAATGAATCGCATCGAAACACTTGAATATCCTATTGTTGCCCTTCGTGAAATGCTTCTTAATTCGCTGATCCATCGCAATTATATGGGCGCTCCAACTCAACTCCGCGTATATGATAACAAGCTGACTCTTTGGAGTCACGGAACTTTGCCCGAAGGCATAACGATTGATAAACTGACCCGGATACATTCCTCTTATCCACGCAATCCGATACTTGCGGAAGCGTGTTTTCGAGGAGGTTTTATTGATTCATGGGGCAGTGGTATTATGAAGATTATGGATTCCTGTAAAATGGCCGGACTGCCAACGCCTATCATAGAAGAAGACTGCGGCGGTATAATCGTAAGACTATTCAAGGATAGATTTTCCGAAGAAGAATTAAGAAAAATGGGATTGAACGAAAGGCAAGTAGATGCAATTTTATTTTATAAAGATAAAAAGGAAATAACAGGGCTTGACTATTCAGAACGCTATAAAATCACAGATAGAATGGCGCGAAATGATTTGGCTGATTTAGTTGAGAAAAGAATCTTATCAAAAATCGGAGAAACTAAATCAGTCAAATATGTTTTTGTTTCCGAATAATTTCCGAAATTTCCGAATAATTTCCGAATAATAATGCTCAAACGTACCGGTCATACGTGAGACGATGTGATTTTAAAGTGTGTTCCTCGCCACCTGTTTATCAATTCTCTATCGTGCATCATTTACTTTATACTTTTATCGGAAACTTTGCAGTATCATTTGCGGTATCATTTGCAGTATCATTTGCAGTGTCATTTGCAGTATCAACAATTATGTAACCTCCTATCTTACGATTGTCGGAGCCGACAAAAATTATCAATCCATTATCTTTCAAAATTTTCAAATAACGTTTAGCGGTAGCATTGCTTTTGCTGATAAGACTTTGAATGTCAGAGACTTTCACCAATGGATTTTCTTTTATAAAAGTATAAATATGGAACAATTCCGTTTTCACAACATCAGTTATCCCCTCAATATTCAAATTTGCACCCTCACTTGCACCCTCATTTGCACCCTCACTTTTGAGGTGAAATATTTCAGGAAAAGTAAGTGTAAGTACATTGTTTTTCTCTTTCCATACCGGTGTTTTGAATTTGTTCTTTTTACAATCCTCCAGCATACGAATACTTCCTGACCCGACCATTTCAATATAGTTACGCAAAAAACAGATGCTGGCAATGTCAGGATTACGAAGAATGGAAGGGTGTTCCCTTTTCAAATCCGCAATGGTAAGTCCTTCGGGAAGGCCTCCATAATTGCTAATTTCGGTATGGTCGGCATAAACGGATATGTGCATAAATCCTTTGAAAGAATGATAATCGCGATGAACAATTGCATTTAATATACCTTCACGCAAAGCAATTTCGGGATAGTTTTTCTTTTCGGTTCGAAGCAAACCATCTATCCGTATCGTTTTGCCGTACAAGGCTTCCAAATAATTGAAAATAGCGATAATATTACTGAAAATATTACCCTCGAACCACTTGTCTTCTAAAAAGACATGGGTTGATTTTATATCGGGATAGACCGTGAGTCTGATTTTTGATTGCGGAATAAATCGTGCGGGTGTTTTCCCGAAAAGCAGAATGCAGGCATTTGTTATATTGCCATTAAGTATAAGTCCATTTTGAATTAAAAAATCTTCTTCATCGGTAAATATTTTATTTGAATTTCTTGAAACAGCAGCATCCATTGTTTTTCTGATTTCATATAAATCAAGGTCAATCACCTCGGCAGGAAGCGCTGACATCCGTTCCCAGTTTGAATCGGCTGCTTTTCTATTTTCTATTAATTGAGTTAATAAGGTATTATCAGCCAATCGATTTTGACCGTTTATTCTGCCGTATATTTTATAATTGCAGGAATACGGTTTGTTTGCGCCCTCCCATACGCTAATCAATATCAATTGTTTAAAATCATAATTGAAAAGGTTCACAGAAACCGGCGCTATCGGAATAATATTCTTTGAAACAAAATTTTTGATTTCAGTACAATATTGTTGAGGGTTATCTATTCCGACTACTTTTTTGTTTTCATCAACGCCCAGCAGCAAATCACCGCCACGACTATTGATAAACGCTGTGATTGTTTGGATGATAGCATCCAGTGAAGGCTTAAGTTTAAATTCAACCCTGTCGCTTGTCGCCTGCTGCAAAAGATTTTTAATAATTAAATCATTATTTTCCATTTCCTGTCTCCTTATGTTTTAAAACGTTCTTTATAAATTCTTTGTCCGAGAATTGCGTATTTATGTAGGTCAATGCTTCGTCTAATCGAGAAAATTCCTGCGCCCAGTTTCCATTGCGTAATTCAATTGGAATACCCTGTTTGATAACATGTTCATAAATATCAATACACCTGTAATCAAAAAATTTATCTGGTTTAATATCAATCACATCAAAAAATTTTTTGGAGTTATCTTTGGCTTTCATCTTTTTAAACAACTGACGCGCAAATACTACATCACGATGTACCAAAAACCAGTATGGCTTTTTCAATTCAATTGCTCTTTTTATTTCTTCAAAAGTGATGTTTTTATCTCCTATATTGCCACTTCCATAGTATGGGCGAATGATTCCTAAAAACAAATCACATTCATCAACTGCATTCAGGCAGTTTTCCAAATTTGACAATTCAGGATTGATTTTTATCGTGCCTGTATGTGAATTTAACGCCTCATACCCCATGGATGTTAGTTGAGCTACAATCGCCGAAATCTGGTCTTTAAAGTCGTAAACGGTTGAAGCAATCATTATCTTTATTTTCTTACTTTTACCTTTTTTCATATACTCATACTTATTATTTCCTGCTGTAGAGAAAATCCAAAACGGCTTCTACCTTTTGGGTTTGTTCCATTGATAATGCCATATCTATTTTGATTTTAGATGAAAAATAATTTCCGAATAGGCTCCTTTGTCTTTCTCTGTGCGATTTAGTACAGGGCGTTTAAACTGATTGACAATCTTCATTCCTGCATTCTCTGCAATGGTCGGGTACATGTTGTATTTGTCATTGGCAACTAAAAAAATATCGTAGTCCTCAACAAGAAATTTTTTGCTGTTGTTCAATACTTCTGAAATGCCTTGAATGTAACTCTGTTTGGCTTCTTTCCCCTGCCCCTTATAAAGCGGACCGATTTCTAAATCATCATTTCGTTCAAATCCGAACAAATCATAAGCATACGCGTGTTGTTCGTGATAATCAATCAAGCCGACGTAGGGAGGCGATGAAAAAATACCTTTGATTTTTTTCTTTTCTACCATGTCGGCAAATGCAGGTCTTTTCTTTTTCAGCGTTGCAAGGATGTCAAGCGTCCTGCTGTCGCCTGTCAGGCAGGTTTGAAATGTTTGCGTCCGTAACTTGTCAAACTGTACTAAACGCTTTACAGTATCATTACTGTATGTTTCCCACCATTTGAGAATTGAGAAAAGCGGCTTGCACATTTTGCCGTGTTTCGCGCAATAGTAGGTGGTCGTAATGGGTTCAACAAGCGTAGCAAGGTCGGCATGTGTTGTAGCCCTGCAACTGCGGATGGTGCGACTTAGAATGATGCTGATAATCTTTTTTGTATCTAAATTATTAATTTTTTTTATTTCATTGAATACAAATTGTATCTCTTCTCTGATGTGTTGCGAGTACCATTTGTCAAGGAAACTATCGGTTTTATCCTGCCGTAATTTGATGTTATACGCTTTTACAAGATTGTTATATACGGGCAAAAACTCCTGTTCTTTTTCAGCGCCGTATTTAGTCTCGTCGATTTCTCCTTTCCTTAGTCGGTATTTATAGTCGGGAACAGGAAAAAATAAGTTGTTGAACTCGTATAATTCTTTCAGGAGTTTAGCCTCAAATTCTAACGTATGCGAGTTAGTCAGAAAAAATTTCAAGGCTATTGAGATACGGTTAATTTCTGATTGAACATCAAACAAATCATATTTAGCCACTTTGCAATTGCCAATCAATGCATTGAAAGCGGAAACATCAATACCAACGGCGTGCAGTCCAAGTTCGCAGGCCTGTACCATTGTTGTTCCACTCCCTGAAAACGGGTCTAGCACGATGTCGCCAAGTGCAAAATAGGTCTCTGTCTTGAAATTATCGGTATGACCGTCCAAAAAATATTCAACCAATTGGGGGATAAATTTTCCCTTATAGGGATGCAAACGATGTACATGTTTGGTTGTTTCGGCTTCTTTGTATTGGTCAAATGACAAAGCCCAATTCAGGTCATTGCCGAGTTGGTCTTTCCAGGAGACCTCACGATGCCCGTTGTAAGCCTTGTAATAATCTATCAAGTCTTGTTTGGCAACCTGCGTAAATCCGTTGTCGCCAATTTTTCTGATTCGTCCATATTGAATGAGATAAGAAATATTAGCGGTCGTAACCGTCTTGCCGGTGTGACTTGTCGCCCATTCGCCGGCTTCTTTTATTGATAGAAGTTCGTTCTCTACGGTCATCTTTTTCTTTTCAATGAGACATTTAATAATTATCTCCTTTTTTAAGTTTTAAAAATATGGCACAAAGATATATTCTTTTTTCGTCAAAACCAATAGATAAAATAAATAATATTTTTCCCATTTCGGGAAATTGTTTGTATCTTTGTCGTGTTATTTCTAAAAGGAATAAATAATTAAAAATATGAAAATTAAAACTTTAAAAACCGAAAATGATTATAGAGAAGCATTGAAAAGAATGGAATTACTTTTTGATGCGCCGATGGATTCGCCCGAAAGTGATGATGCAGATATTCTTGGAATGCTCATTGACGAATACGAAAAAAAATAAAATCCTCATTTGCGTTCTTTGCGTGACAGCATCCCGTTAGGGATGGAATATCGGTAGAAATTAAATATCCCTGAGAGCACGGACGTGCCGTTAGGTACGCAATATGCAATATGCTATATTGTCCCTAACGGGACAACGGGTGGTGGTTTGTCTTTTCTACCGATATATAGTCCCTAACGGGACATCCTCGCTTGTCCATCATCTTTATTGAGGAAGTTATTTTATTCATGTTCATTAGCTTAGTTGTCCCATCGCCTTGCGGTCGATTTCAATCATAAGTTTGAGTACGTTCTCGTCTAAGGCGGGAAGCGTTTTAAACGTGTGTTCCTCATCGGTATGACCAGTGATTTCCAGCGCTTTCCGGGCGACACGGTCGATCTCGCGGGGCGAGAAGGAGGTAAATGAGAGGCGCAAGTCGGGCAACAGTTTGATGAAATCGTCGTAGGCCATATTTTTGACGACAGTGTTCAGGCCTTCGATGAAGCCGTTGTCGTAGAATACGAGGTCTTTCGCTGTCAGGAAAAGTCCCCGCAGGAACCTGCCGGACAGGGCAAGCACGTTGTCCGAGGCGGTGAAGTAAGCGTTTGCACGCTTCAACGCCTCGTCTAATGACAGGATGGATGCGTTGTATAAGAGGCCGGTGGAGGCGCCGTCCAATGCAGGCGGTGTGTTACGCTTTGCAATCAAGTCGTCGAGCGCTGCTAACAGTGAGTCGACATCTTCTTTCTTTGATGCGATCCGATACAGCATTTTGATGGATTGGGCAAGGGCGAAATCTTCTTTTTCATCCTGGGTCGAGAGGCCCTGAATCATGGGTATTATCCTGTTAAGCGCCTGCTCTTCTGCGGATTTGAGTTTGTCTAACTGCCGGATACGAAGTATTTGTTCAATCCCCCGGAGGAATGACAGCCGCTCGATACAATTGGCAAGCGAGACAAACGAATGGTCGTTGTTGATGGCTTCGACCGTCACTTCAACGAGCCGCCGCGCCTGTGAAAAGAGCGCCATGACCCCCGCTTTGACTAAAAGCGTAGCCGCATCAGCCGACGAATGACAATGGTTTTTCACAAGATCGGCAAGCAGTGATTCGCAAGCTTCGACCACCGTCCCGCCTAAATGCGATTTTTCGATCAGCGCCGAAGTGACCCGTCCCGTATAGGAGTAATCCCATTTTTCGCGGATGAGGCGGGCGTCGGTGCGGTGTTCATAGTCCGGGCCGCCCGTCTTTTTGGCATAGGGATTGTCAAGGAAACGCAGCCGGTGGAGAAAAACCGATTGCTCGCGGTGGCGCGGCTTTGAAATGATATCCAAGGTCAACGATTTCATGATGGAAGTGGATATGTCCATGCGGAATGAACCGGCCGTCTTCTCGAAGTCGGATACGATGGGCGGTACCGGCGCATCATCGCCCACCTTGCCGTTCTTCTCCCCGCGTAACAGTTTTATGGCCTCGCTCATGACAAATGAGGTGGAGAGGTTCAGTTCTCCCTTGACAAAACAGGCGCGTACGCCGTCTAAAAACTCATAGACGCCCGGCTGACTTTTGCCACGCAGCAGGGACAGTCCCAGCCCCATGGCAAAAGCGGCGGCCTCTTCGGAGAGCGAAATGTTTTCGCGGCTCTTGCGTAAGGCCTTGGCTAATCGTGTGATATGGGTCAGTGTGGCCTTCCGGCAATAATCGCTTTCGCCGGAGGTCAGCCGGTCGTACAACACCTGGTAGAATCCCGGATAAGGCATGCCGCTCTCATAACCGGTCAACTGGTCGCACTCCTCAAATGAATACGGTATCAGATACGCATGGCCTGAAACGGGTTTGACTGATTCTATCTTTTTCTCTTTGATGAGCGCCATCAATGCTGCGGTATGAAAGCCGCCTGTAACGGCTAAGATGCGTTTGTACTTCTGCCTGTGGCTAATGATACGCCCGGCCATAAACGATTCCCTTGCCGGGTTCTGTTCTTCGACAAGCAGTTCCGCTGGGTAATCGACGCGTGAATAATAACACAGCGTAAGCATGTTTTTGATAAATATTTCAGTATCCGTTGCGACAGCCGGTATCTCAAACAGTTTCTCCCACAGTTCGCCGTAGTTGCGGCAGTTTTCTTTTTCACATAACGTTGCGACATAACGGCTCCGCATCAGGAAATAATCGTCGTAATAGGTACGGCGATCGACCGAATCTGTTTTATTCACCAACGCATCTTCGCCCAGCGCAAGGCTCCCGTAAGGCAGGTCGATGAAATGTACGGGGATATTTCTTTCGGTGGCGACTTTCATCGCTACCAGTTCGGGCGAATAGTCTAACAGGGGGTAATAGCAGGCATGACGATGCTCGTTATTTTGAAAAGAGTAGTAGATCGCAACCGGCGGTTCGGCGCTGTTCAAGCAGGGGATCAACGCATCGGTGTCGCTCGGCCCTTCGATCAGCATGCAGTCGGGTTCATACCGTTCGATGGCTTTTCTTACATGAAACGAGCAGGCAGGGCTGTGGTGACGGATGGGGAAAAAAACCACCGGCTCGTCCATCGAAAAAACATGCGGTAACAGGATTTCTATTTGATCCATTTCCTTGCATCATAGAAGTCGTTCCAGCGGCCTCCCTTTTCTTTGCAGCGTGTTTTGACCACCGAGTTAAAATAGGCTTTGAGTTTCACGACGTCGTCCCTGTTCTCCTTGACCACGGCGCCCATCAGGTTCTGCACGACGTTATCCACCGACAGATTACCCCTGTCATAATAAAGCCCTGTCAGTGCGGTCTGATAATAGACCGACACTGCTTCGGCGGTGCTCATCACCGCCGTGGGCGGGTCTATTTTGACTCCTTCGGCACTTTGTCCTTCCCTTAACTCATGGAACGTGGTGGCTATCAGGTGGATGATGTCTTTATCAATGAGTTTCGCTGCTTCGCTACCCAGCAAATGGGCGCACTGCTCTTCAATGATCCGACATTCGAGCGCCACATTGTTCACCGGAAACACAGTTTCAAAGTTAAACCGCCGTTTGAGCGCGCTCGACATCTCATTGATACCACGGTCGCGCGTATTGGCCGTGCCGATGATGTTGAATCCGGGTTTGGCGAAGAGAAACCCGTCCTCCCCCAGTTCGGGAATGGAGAGCACCTTATCGCTCATCACGCTGATAAGCGTATCCTGAATCTCACTCGGGCAACGGGTGAGTTCTTCAAAGCGGGTGATGATACCCTTGTCCATGCCGATGTAAAGCGGCGCCGGCACAAGCGATTCCTTCGATGCGCCTTTTGCAAGGAGTAACGCATAGTTCCATGAATATTTGATATTGTCGTCGGTCGTGCCGGCCGTCCCCTGTACCGTATTGACGCTCGTGCCCGAAATAGCCGCCGAGAGCAGTTCTGAGAGCATGGTCTTGGCCGTTCCGGGCTCGCCCACCAGCATGAGGCCCCGGTTACCCGCCAGGGTAATGATACAACGTTCCACCAGCGCATTGTCGCCATAGTATTTCTGAGGAATGACCAGTTTGCCGTCCTTCCCGGTTTTACCGCCCAAAATAAAAGTGCGCACCGCTTGTGGGCTTAACAACCAGTTTTCAGGACGGGGATTGTTGTTGTCGTTGTCCCGCAAAGCATCCAGTTCCGCCTTGTACAACACCTCCACCGGCGGTTTTATCAATATTTTTTCTTCTGCCATAAAACATTTTGAATTGAGAATTGAATTGATCAGGTAAAAAAAATCTACCACTTTACAATCCAACTATCGTTACCGTTTTTCCGTCTACGGTTGCTTTTTTGGTGTATAATTTTTTTCCCCATGCTGTTCTTTTTCTCTGGTCGAAAACTGCGAGCCAGCCTTCTTTACAGCCAAAAGTATCCATATAACTGAGTGTTTGTTCAATACCTTCGGCTACGGTTTTGTCTCCCCGTCTGATTTTAAGTTCGACGGGATATTTTTGTGTTCCATAAACTACACAAAGGTCTGTACGTCCGGTCCCGGCGGCCATTTCACGAAGAATATATCCACCACCGTTAATGATGCGTTGCAGAAACGCCATCAAAATCAGATGTGGCGCCGCTTCCTTATACTGAAATTTTTCGACCCAGATAGCGCTGTTTTCCCGCCAGAACTGCTGGAAATCCTTCATCAGGCAATTCATATCAATGGCGCCGTCTTTCAGATAACGGGAAAGGGTAGAATCAGGTTTTTTTTGTTCCAGTATTTCCTGCGCATCGTGGCTCAATGTGCGGGCAATTATTTCTCCATAAATTGGATTTGCCGGCTGTATCTTGCCCCCTATGCTTTTTATTAATCCAAAATCAGTAACGTATTGATAATCATCAGTTGTACGACCAAAAAAATCTTCACCTGAAATCATTGGCTCAATGACGCGGCGCACCCTGTCATCCTTCAAGCGCTCGAGTAAACTGTCGATATGCGTATCGCGGCGCAGGATGATGGTTTGGATGGCTTCATACACTAATGACGCCGTAACCGGACGGGTGTAATCCAATTTTAACATTTTTACAATTACTTCGCGAACTATGGCATTCACTAACCATGGTTGCCCCTGGGTTTGTTCATATACAAAATCAATGGCTTCTTCTTCAAAGACTTGTCCGCTTGCATCGGTGTGTTGCCGGTAAAGCAATGTAATTTCATCTTTGGTGAAGTTCTTCAGCGTCATCGTTTCTGTAATAATGTTAAACGGACTTGAGCTGCCTAACGATTCACTGTCGGGACGAATCTTTGCCTTGTAGTCGCGTATGTTGCGCATTCCAACCAATGCTATTGAATGGACAAATGGAGTCATGTCGCGAACATTATAACCTTCACGCAGTTGCCGCAAAAAACTTATCAGCGTATCTTCGCTTAAACAGTCGGCCTCGTCGAAAAGAATGACCAACGGTTTGTCCAAGGCCATGCAAAACAGCGTTAATTCCGTATTCAATACACCGGTAAAATTTTCATATTCTGCATTTACTGCAAATTTCTCACTTTGAGGAATGGCTGAAAAACGAAGCGCATTTTTTATTTTCCTGACAATTTCAGGGATCCCTTCCCTTGCATCTTCAATATTTTGCAACCGCTCCAGCGTACAATACAGCGAATAATATTTCCCCTCTGCATTGATACGTTGCACCAAATCTTTCAGATAAGTCGTTTTTCCGCTTTGACGCGCCGCATGGATAACAAAATACTGCTTCGTGTCAATCAGGAACTCAACTCCCTGCAAGCGGGAGGAGGCTTCTATCATGTAATGATCTACGTTGTTACAAGGCCCGGCAATATTGAAATAACGTGTCATATTTTAAATTATAATTACATTACTATCTATCTATATTTAAATATTAAGAAGTCGCAAAGATAAATATTGTTTCTGTAACCACAATTTTTTCTTTATTCTTTTCATTCTTTTCCCAAAAATCCCGTCAGATTTTTGGCTCCCAGCCTGGCTCGTAGTCGCGGCTCCAGAAGCGTTGTGCGTCCCTGTCGCCGATGATATGTCCGTTCGCGGGGTTGAGTTCGAGCGTGCGGCCGGTACGCAATGCGATGTTACCCAACAGCATCAATGCCGTACACTGATGCCCCGTTTCGGCTGTGCAGGCCAGCGGCGTTCCTTTGCGAATGGCGTCGAAGAAGTTTTGAAAATGGATGGCGTCCAATTGTTGTGACGGGTTGACCGTATTGCCCTGCTCGAATCCGATATTGCTTTTGACGTCCTTGACGATGTTATTCTTTTGATCGTAAATGGTATATTCGTTGCCTCCAGAGATAAACAGGCTCCCCTTGTCACCATAAAATATCACGCCTACTGCAGCATCTTCTGTTCTTTTGCTGTTGCAACTGTTGGCTTCCAGGTACAATATGGCGTTGTCGTACTCCAGATTGATGGTTTGTGTGTCGGGCGTCTCCCAGTCGTCGTTGTGGTAATAGCGTCCGCCAACGGAATTGATTTTTTTCGGATATTTCAAGTTCATGCCCCAGCAAAGCAGATCGACCATGTGAACACCATTCCCGCCGGATTCGGCCGTGCCCCAGTGCCAGAACCAGTGCCAGTTGTAATGCACGATGTTGTCTTTATAGACGGTACGCGGCGCGGGTCCCTGCCAGGCGTCCCAGTCCAAATAGTCGGGTACACGCGCGACCTTGCCGACGCCGATGCCCGCTCTGTTGTTGGCATACCACATCTTCCCGGAATGTACCTTCCCGATGACGCCTCCCTGAATGGCTTCAATCGCCTCGATCAGGTTGGGCCATGAACGGCGTTGATTGCCTATCAGCACCGTTTTCCCGTATTTGGCGGTCGCCTCGATGAGCATCTCGCCTTCACGCGGATTGTGGCTAACCGGTTTTTCCAGATATACATGTTTATCGGCCTGCAAAGCCAGTAATGCCGCCGGCGTATGCCAGTGGTCAGGCATGGCGATCACCACGGCATCGATGTTTTTGTCGGCCAGTGAGACCCGGAAATCCTTTTCGGTTTTCGGGGTCTTGTCCTGTACCTTTTTGACCTCTTCTACGCATTTGGCGATCGCCCGGCTGTCGACGTCGCAGATCGTAGCGACCTCACATTCGTCCATACGGGCGAAATTGGTTGCCAGCGCTGTCCCACGACCGTTCACGCCTACAAATGACAGACGAATACGTTCGTTGGCGCCGAGAATCCGATTATAACTTGCCGCCGAGAACCCGGGCAGTACGCCGCCTATGCCCAATGCCGCCGATGCGGCGCCGGCTGTTTTCAGAAAGTCTCTTCTTGATGTTTTCATTTTCTTT
>Ga0099364_10005926_pt1 | contig 17960 bp, 19 predicted proteins | sample TergutTh196P3_FD_73070 | JGI IMG/M metagenome (GOLD analysis project Ga0099364, IMG submission 73070) | Microcerotermes parvus P3 segment gut microbial communities from Pointe-Noire, Republic of the Congo - Th196 P3 | ecosystem: Host-associated > Arthropoda: Insects > Digestive system > Gut ...
ATTCACTATTTCTCAAATGCGTTTACGTGTATTTGGCTACTGATATACTCAATGAGATTGTCACGCTAACTAAATCACTTGAATCATTTAGTTTACTTAGCTTGATAAAACTTCCGCTGTATTTCATATGTATCGCACTTCCAACGGCTAAGTACAAAAGACGACACGCGGAACAAGTCGTTTATAGCGAGAAGTTGAAAAAAGCTTGGGCGCGGGATGATGAATATTTGAAATCCGGCAGATGGACGTTTTTTCACAGAAAACTAAGCAAGGATATTAAGTCTTGTAAGTATATGCACTGATATTTACACTGCCACACACAAACAAGGAGGTTTCATAAATGAGCAAAACATCATCGCAAGTAAAGGCGCGGTATAATAAGAAGGTGTATAAAACTGTGTCCGTGCAGCTAAAAAAGGGGCTTGTCGCGGATTGGGAAGTTAAGCTCGCCGCCGATGGGCTGAGTAAGGCGGCGTTTATCCGTAACGCCATGCAGGAATATCTTGGAATACTCCCGGAGCAGAATAGTAATTGACGAGAAGATAAATAGAATTTCTAAACCTGAATTACTCACGCGATGCCCCTCACCGGCATATTTTTTCATCGCTCTTTGTGTAATTGACAATGTGTGGTATAATTGTCTTGGTGATTTGTTTTTCCGTTTTTCAGAAAGGGGTGTCTCAACTTGAAAACTGATTACAAAATTGTGTTTCTTTGGGATGATGAGGCTGGTGTTTGGATAGCTTCAAGTGATGAAATACCCGGTCTGGTCCTTGAGCATAGCGCTTTTGATGTCCTTGTTGAGCGCGTTCGCCTTGCTGTGCCTGAACTCCTTGAATTGAACCAAGGATATAACGGAAACGTTAATTTGCATTTCTCTATCTCGCATTACGAAAGGATGGCAATTAGTGGCTGAGTATGAGAAGAAAGTGCGGGATGCCCTGACTTTACACGGTTGCTACTTTCAGCGACGCGGCAAAGGGGATCATGATATTTGGTACAGCCCGATCAGTAACCGCGCCATATCGGTAGACGGAAAAATCAAATCAAGGCATTCGGCTAATAAAATTCTCAAAGAAGCCGGTATTGATTTTAAGTTTTAACACACTATGCGATAGGTAATGAAATTGTGACAACCTCAGCAGTCGGATGTGTAGATATAGCGCCGTGTGTGCGGGCATATTTCTATGCATTTTCCGCAGATGGTGATTTTTCCGCCGAAACTCTGTTTTGCTCGTTCTCGTGCTGTTTTGCGGCATTTTATCGGGTCAAAAAACTCGTCGCGATACACTCCGACATCCCACAATTTCCCCGATACCGCGTCTGCCGGACAGGTCTCCTTACATATACAGCAATCACCGCAGCGTTAGGCATATCGGCGCGAACCTCCGAAGGAAGCTCACTCAAATCCCCAAAACCAACAATATCGGCACCGTGGCAAAGCAACTCGTTTTTGATAAAACCCGTTAAGCTATTCATATTGAACCCCCTGTTCATTCAGCGCTATCTCCAATAGCCGTTCTTTCTCGTTGCAGGTTTCTTCGTTAATAACCATTTGCAGGAGTTTGTTGAGCGTTTTACCGATTCTTACTCCTTGCGGGATGTCTGCGGCTATTAAATCTTTTCCGCTGACCGCTAAATCTTTGAGAGAAAAACATTCTTTGTTATTGATAATCTCATCGGTCAGTGTAGCTATCGCGTCAAGCTCGTCAAGGGTTTCCCGGTGACACACCTCCGACCGCGCCAATGCATCCGCCGATACACCTGCCAATGCATCCGCCCGCTTGACTTCAAGCAAAAGGCGGAATTTCTTTTCGCCCATCACATTCAACAGGCGTTTGATCTGCGGTTTGTCCGCCAAAAGTTCCGTATTATGATACAAAATAAGCTGTGTGACTGTATTTATAGTATCATTGTCATATTTCAGGCGTGTCAAGAGCTTTTCTGCCATTTCCGAGCCGATTTGCGAATATGCAAAAAGAGAATCGGCTCTCTCGTCAGTCGGAGACACAGCCGCTCCAATATCATGCAAAAGCAGCGTCAGCCGTATCACAAGGTCTTTGGGTGAGGCATTTACGCGCATAAGAGCGTGGGTCAGCATATCATGGCAATGGTTAGCATCTGTCGGTGCAAGGCCTTTCAGTGTTTCCAGCTCCGGTATTATTTCAAAAATAATGGGCAAATGAACCGAAATAATGTCAACTGCGCCATCGCCGAGCAAGAGCTTATTAAACTCAACATTCAAACGTTCCGCTGCAATATTCCGCAACAGCCCCCTATGCGTGAGAGCCGCCTGCGCCGTGCCGTCCTCAACCGAGAAACCAAGGGTCGAAGCGAACCTCAACGCACGGACAATACGCAAAGCATCCTCACCGAACCTTTTATTCGGATTACCCACGCATTTTATCTTACCCTCAGCCAAATCCTGACGGCCGGTATAATAATCCACAAGCCCGCGTTCGGGATGATACGCCATCGCGTTTATCGTAAAATCGCGCCGCGCCAAATCCCTTTTCAGCACATCGACAAACTTCACGCTCTCCGGCCGCCTGTTATCTCTATACTTGCCGTCAACGCGATAGGTAGTTATCTCAAAAGGCTTGTTTCCGCGCATCAAAGTTACCGTGCCATGTTTCAGCCCCGTATCAATGAGATTCTCGCCTTCAAAGCATTTCTTGATATCATCGGGTAATGCCGATGTACAGATATCCCAATCGTCCGGTTCAAAACCCAAAAGGCGGTCACGAACGCAACCGCCTACAACATAAGCTTCAAATCCATTACTCTCTAAGGCATAAATAATACGCCTCGCCTCATCGGGAATCTTAATCAACAAAAAAGCCTCATCTACTATTTCGCGTAAAACTTCGCTTCATATTCTGTGCGCGGCATATCAGACTCAAAGAACAATGCAATGCAACCGGGGCCGACGTGTGCACCGATGACCGGACCCATCATTTCGACAAAAATCTCACGTACCTTGATCGATGCCTTGATCATCTCGGCTAATAACTGGGCATCCTCAAAACAATCGGAGTGGCTGATGATGACCGTGTCAAGCTCCTCATCGGCAGATAAGGAACGCATCATTTGTTTATGTAATGTTTCGATGGCGGTCTTGCGTCCGCGAACTTTGTCTTTGAGCTTCAAAGTACCGTCCGGCGCGACATTGAGCAGGGGTTTGATGCCGATGATCGAACCTGCCACAGCGGAGACTTTGCTGAGGCGCCCGCCGCGATGCAAGTACATCAGATCGTCTACCGTAAAGAGCGAGAGGCAATGCTGCGTATGCTTATCCAACCATTCCGCAGTCTCGGCGATAGATAAACCTTCAGCGCGTTTCCTGACGGCGGCGGCTGTCACCACACCGCAACCACCGGCGGCGTTTGAGCTGTCTACAGCGTATATCTTGCAGTCGGGATATTTTTCCTTGATATCCTGTAAAGCTAAGACCGCATTTTGATATGTGCCGGAAAGTCCGCTGCTGAGTGTAATCACAAGTAATTCTTTGTCTTGTGTCGCGTATTCAGTAAAAACTTCGGTAAATTTTTCGGGGTTTATGAGTGTCGTACCGGCAACACTGCCGGATTTCAGCGCCTTGTAGAAACCTACATCAGATATCGCTTGCCAACGTCCTTCTTCGTGCTGAACTCCATCCAAATGGAAAGGCACAGGAACAATCTCAATCTTGTTTTCTTCTATAAATTTTGCGGGTAAATCGGCGTTGGTATCGGTCATAATGGTGAAGGAACTCATAACTCTACCTCTCTAAAGTTAAAATAATAAATGTACCTCTGCACATACGGATGTAATACTATCACGAATCACACAAGCAATTATTAATAATTTGCAAACAATTCAACATTATATCGAATAATACTATGCACCCAAATAAACTGTTGACGGAGAGCGTGGTTTAGCTTAGAATATATGCATGAATTTAAACATCAGCGAACCTATAGTAACGTTTGACAGTGAGCGACTGTCTCATGCCTATATTGTAAATGCCGGTTTGGAGGACAGTCTTGCAATGGCTGCCGTTTGCTCGGCAAGCGGGTCTGTGCCTTGCCTTAAATGCGCTCATTGCCGCAAAGCGCAAGGGCATATTCATCCTGATATCATTTTCGTTAAGAAACCGGAAGACAAGCGCGAGTATCCGATCGATCAAATACGCGGCCTTAAAGAGGATGTTGTTGTTGTGCCAAACGAATCCGCAAGGAAAGTATATATCATCTATGAAGCGTGTACATTAGGAAAGGCGCAAAACACACTTTTGCAAATGCTTGAAGAACCGCCCTCATTTGCTGTGTTCATTCTCAGTACAGACAACCCTGCCGCTTTGCTTGAGACTGTGCGGTCGCGTTGCATAAAACTCAACATAACACAGAAACAGGCAGATTCAGACCCCGATTCCGTTGCGTTGGCAAAGAGTTTTATCGCCGCGCTCTCCGTCGGAAACATGGAAATCGCGGAAACCATGTTCCTTTTGGAGAAACTCAATAAAAATGATTTTACTGCTTTTCTTGCGGCAGCACAGGAATCTCTCGCGGCTGAGATGAGAGATGCCGCGTTGGACGGTCAATCAGATTTGCTCGGCAGATATTCACTTGCCGAAAATCTGCTTCTCAAAGCCGTAGATTACTTAAACTTTAACGTAAACATCGGACATATCACCGGTATGCTCTGCGCCGAATTAGTGACGTAAATGGCTTTAATTCCTAAATCCTAACTCCTCATTCCTAATTGAATGAACTATCCTAATCATATTGGAGGCAATAATCTTGACAGAAGTAATTAGTGTTCGTTTTAACGACAGAGGTAAACTGTATTTTTTTGACCCCGGCGGTCTTACAATCAAAAAAGGCACACACGTAATAGTCGAAACGGCAAAGGGTATTGAATTTGGCGAATGTGTTTACGGCAATCATTCTGTCAGCGACAATGCTGTAAAACCCCCGTTACGTCTAGTGACACGTATTGCCACCGAAACGGATAAACAAACCGTTGCGGAAGGCAAGGCAAAAGAACAGGAGGCTTTTGATTATTGCCTGCAAAAAATCAAAGACTTCCGATTAGACATGAAACTCGTAAATGTAGAGTATGGGTTTGACGGCAACAAAATACTCTTTTTCTTTACATCAGACGGGCGTGTAGACTTCAGGGAGCTTGTCAAGGATTTGGCGGGAGCGTTTCGCACCAGAATAGAGCTTCGTCAGATAGGCGTTCGGGATGAGGCAAAAATGCTCGGAGGTTTGGGGGTCTGCGGGAGAGAGTTCTGCTGCTCAAAATTTTTGAGTGATTTTCATCCTGTTTCTATCAAAATGGCGAAAACACAGGGGTTGTCGCTTAACCCGACAAAAATATCCGGAACCTGCGGCAGATTGATGTGCTGTTTGAAGTATGAAGAAGCCGCATATGAGGAACTTGTGAAAAAAGCGCCAAAATCTGACGCTTTTGTTGAAACACCGTCGGGAAAAGGAACAGTCATCAACATCAATTTACTTAGGAGGAACGCGAAGGTTCGATTGGAAGACGGTACGGACACCACGTTAAAAACCTTCAGCTTTGATGAGATGGAAATCCTCGGCGGCAAAGGAAGGCGCGCGGAGTATATTACGGCAAAAGCGGAAGGTAAACTTGAAGAAGCAGGCTTTAGACCCAGTCCTCAGCCTGCCCCTGAAACTACACAGAGGTTTGTTTCACTTTCAGAGCGAGACGCGGACGCAAGCCGGAAACAAACAGGCAGACAAGATCGCAGACCAACCGGTGAGGCAAAGGCATCCGTTAATGTACAAGGCACGGAGCGAAAGAAAAAGACCGCTGACAAGCCGATAAAAGCGATCCGGGCAGATGTTCCGCGCATTGAGTCGGCAACAATCAAGAAGAAACAGCCCAAACGCCACAGAGGCGGCAAAGGCAAAAAACCACCATCACAATAAAAAGCACTAACAGCGGGCGGAAAAATCCACCCGCTGTAATTCTAATTCCTAACCCCTAATTAGGTTGTTTCAATCAACCCATAATCGCCTTGTTTGCGTCTGTAAACGATTGAAAATGCGTCGTCTCTGTCTTGATTCTTAAATACAAAAAATTCGTGTTCAAGCAAATCCATCTGCAGCACAGCCTCCTCGGGAGTCATGGGCTTGACAGGGAACATCTTGGTGCGGACTATCTTGAAACTCTGATCATCGTCATCGTCATAAGGCTCATGCTTGACAGAAGATGATAAATCGCGGTCAAGCGCGCCGTCACGGAGCCGTTTTTCGAGCTTGGTTTTGTGTTTGCGTATCTGGCGTTCGATAGCGGCGACAGCGGAATCGACCGAAGCTTTCATATCGCTGGTAACTTCGGTGACACGATGGTACATCCCGCCGTTTTTGATTGTCACTTCGGCAATATATCTGCCGCGTTCGGTGGTAAATGTTATAAATGCTTCTGATTCCTTTTTGAAGAAACGATCAAGTTTGCCGATTTTTCTTTCTGCATACTCGCGAAGTTCTTCTGAAACTTGGATTTTCTTCTCATTGATGGTGAATTTCATACTATCTGACTCCTATCTATCTTAAATTATATTGTATGTGCAGTAACACACGCCACGCTTTATGCACTCTGCGGAGCGCAAGGGGCTAGGATTTAGGGATTAGTCGGAAGTATTGTGCGCAAATCCACCGCAGGGTAACTCCTCATTCCTAACTCCTCATTCCTAATTGAGTGAAATCATTATACCACATCTCTATCCCGTCCCGCAAGCATATCCCCAACCGTGCAAATATCCCCCGCTCCGACAAAAAGGATAATATCGCCATCCCGCGCGATACCGGCTATTTGATCCGCAAGTTCATAGAATGAACCGCAGCATTGAGCGCCGGGTATGGCATCAGCCAAATCGCCGGAGCTTACGTTGAGATCATCAAGTTCTCTCGCGGCGTAGATTTCCGCCAAAAACGCGATATCGATTCGGGAAAGCTCAGTCACAAAATCGGAGAACAGGGCGCGTGTCCTCGAAAAAGTGTGGGGTTGGAAAGCAAGTATCACGCGGGAATAATCCAGCGATGAGACCGTGTCAATCAACGCACGCAATTCTTTGGGGTGATGCGCATAGTCGATATATATTTCCGCGCCGTTATAACTGCCCTTATACTCAAAGCGCCTGCTGACACCGGAATAACCATAAAGCCCACGTTCGATAGCTTTTGCCGGAATCCCCGCCGCAATCGCAGCCGCCGTCGCGCCCAACGCGTTTCTTATGTTATGAACGCCGGGTATACGCAGTTTAATCTTACAAAAAGGTTTGCCGTCAAGCAGGACATCGACTTTGGGCCGCCAACCGGACGCACGCATATTTATCCCGCGCACCCTCGCGTCTTTATCAAGCCCGAATGTAAAGAGCTCACGCCCAAGCGCCGAAAGAGATTCCATCGTGTTTGCGTCATCCGCGTTACAAACTATGTAGCCGTCCTCCGGCACAAGGGATGCAAATTTGCGAAATGAGCTTTTAAGATCGTCTAAATCATTGAAAAAATCCAGATGATCCGCATCTATGTTCAAAACAACCGCAATAGTTGGAAAAAAATGATGATATGAATTATAATATTCGCAAGACTCAAGCGCGATAATATCGCCTTTCCCGAGCCGATACCCCGAGCCGAGCAGCGGGAGCGAACCGCCTATCATTATTGTCGGGTCTGTTTTTGCCGCAAAAAGTATATGAGTGACCATTGATGTTGTAGTCGTTTTGCCGTGAACACCGGAGACGCAGATCGCGTTTTTGTATCCCTTCATTATGTATCCCCACGCCTGAGCGCGTTCAAATACAGGTATACCTAACGCTCGTGCGGTTGAAATCTCGATGTTGTCCTCACGGGCGGCGGCTGTACGGATTATATAACCGGCGTTTTGGATATTTTCCGCGGCGTGACCTATGTTCACAGAGATTCCAAGCTCACGTAAATCCGTAATAGCCTGACTTTCACCAACATCAGAACCAGTAACCGTTATCCCCTGACCACGCAGTATCTCAGCGAGCGGAGACATCGACACCCCGCCAATCCCTACAATATGACAAGCCTTATCACTGTTAAAATACTGCTCAATGTTTTTATATTCCACATTCTCTTTTATCATCTTTCAGCTCCATATGTTAGTTTAGGGGTTAGGGATTAGGGGGGTAATTCCCCTCATTATACTCCCTGTGTCAAGATAATACAATAAGCAAACTTCAATAGTAAGATTGCGCTTGCGGCGTAAAGTAAAATATGGTAGTATTGACCAACTGAATTAGGATTTAGGATTTAGGGGATTGGATGAATACTAATATTGACGCTCCGTGGCTTGGGCTTTATGGAAATGTGCCGCATAGCCTTGATTATCCTGATTGCTCAATGGCTAAGCTTGTGCTTAAAGCCGCAGAAGGATTTCCCGATTCCACTGCGCTTGTTTTTTTCGGATGCAAACAGAATTACGCGAAATTTTCGGAAGAACTCCACCTTTGTGCCCGTGGGCTTAGAGCGATTGGAGTTGATATCGGCGATCGTGTAACAATATGTATGCCAAACACTCCGCAAGCTGTTATTATGTTTTACGCGCTGAACCTCATTGGCGCGGTCGCGAATATGGTACATCCCCTTTCCGCCGAAGAAGAATTGGTGCGTTATCTCAGTGACAGCCGCAGCATAGCGATTCTTACACTCGATCAGTTTGCCGATAAAATTGAAGATATACTTCCGAGGACACAAGTAAAAACACTCATTTTGTCAGGCATTGAAGACGGTCTGCGCGGCATAAAAAAACCGTTATACCGATTAACAAAAGGCAGAAAAATAATTCGTCGCCCATCAGGCGGAAAATTGCTCAGATATACGGATTTATTGGTGCGCGGACGGTATTATGACGGTGAATATGAAGCCGATAAAGGCGGTCAGGACGTTGCCGCAATCATGTACAGCGGCGGCACATCAGGCACTACTAAAGGGATTTTACTGACAAATCTCAATTTCAACGCTCTTGCAATGCAAACCATCGCTGCGGGAGACTGTGTCATTCAGGGACATACTATGCTCGCGATTATGCCTGTCTTTCACGGTTTCGGATTGGGCGTATGTATTCATACCGCGCTTATCGTCGCCTGTTCGGCGATTTTGGTGCCGCAGTTTTCCATCCAAACATATGCGAGTCTTCTCAAAAAACATAAGCCGCATTATATCGCCGGTGTTCCGACACTTTATGAGGCTTTACTTCGTTTGGAAAGTATCAGCGATATTGATTTGTCACAACTGAAGGGTGTGTTTTGCGGCGGGGATTCACTGACGATAGAGCTCAAACGCAAAATCGACGCTTTTCTCTTGGAGCATGGCGCGTCTGTGCAGGTTCGCGAGGGTTACGGCTTGACCGAATGTGTCACCGCCAGTTGCCTGACGCCGCGTGATTTCCACAGGGAGGGCAGTATCGGCATACCTTATCCCGACACTTTTTACAAAATAGTGCGTCAAGGCACGAGGGAGAGCCTCCCATATGGGGAAGAAGGCGAGATCGTCCTCACAGGCCCGACGGTGATGAAATGCTATGACGGCAACGAAGAAGAAACAGCCGCTGCGCTCCAAACACATTCCGATGGCAGGACTTGGCTGCACACGGGCGACCTCGGCATCATGGATGCGGACGGGTTTATATATTTCCGCCAAAGGCTCAAACGGATCATCATTTCATCCGGTTACAGCATATATCCCTCACAACTGGAAAACGCGATAGAAGCGCATGAAAAAGTTTTGATATCTTGCGTTATTGGTGTGCCGGATGAATACAGGATTCGGCGGCTCAAAGCCTTTATTGTCCTGCGGGACGGTCAGGAGCCGACTGATGAGATAAAAGAATCGATAATCCTGCATTGTCGAAAACACATAGCGAAATACGCGATGCCAAAGGAGTTTGAATACCGCGAAAGCCTCCCGCGCACGTTGGTAGGCAAGTTCGCGTATCTGGAGTTGGAAAAAGAGGAGCAGACAGAATGAGTTTTTTTGAAGAAATGGAATCAAAAATCCCCCGTTCGGGAGTGAGGACACGTTTTGCGCCCAGCCCCACAGGATATATGCACGTCGGTGGCCTGCGTACCGCGCTGTATGCTTATCTGATCGCGAAAAAAAGCGATGGGGTTTTTATTCTGCGTATCGAAGACACTGATATGTCGCGTTATGTAGAAGGCGCGACGGATATTATCAAAGAAACCCTCAGAGATACAGGTCTGGTATATGATGAGGGTCCAGACATCGGAGGGCCTGCCGCCCCATACACACAAAGTGAACGCAGGGCGATATACCGTCCGTACGCGGAGCTTTTATGCGAAAAAGGCGCGGCATATTATTGTTTCTGCGAAAGCGGCGGACATGGCGCGGAGAACAGAGAACACGACGCGGCGGATATGATTTCCGTTACAGACGAGTGCAGGCAACTACCCTATACGGACGCGCTTGCGCGAGTCAAAGCAGGCGAACCTTTTGTCGTGCGTATGAAAGCCCCGCATGACGGCGCGACAACCGTCTCCGATTTGGTTTTTGGCGAAGTAACCACACCAAACGAGATTTTAGACGATATGGTCTTGCTCAAACGTGACGGTATGCCCACATACAATTTTGCCAATGTCATAGACGATCATTTGATGGGCATCACTCATGTCGTGCGCGGGAGCGAATACATCAGTTCTGCGCCGAAATATAATCTGCTGTACGAAGCTTTTGGTTGGGAAATTCCCGCGTATATCACGGTTTCCCCGGTCATGCGCGACGCGAGAAACAAACTCTCAAAACGGCATGGCGACCCAACATATAACGATTTGCTGGATCAGGGTTATTTGCCTGACGCGGTTCTTAATTATATAGCTCTGCTGGGCTGGAGCCCCGGTGTCGAGCGGGAGATGTATACACTTGCCGAGCTGCGTGAGGTTTTCGAGATTGGTGGGATATCCAAATCACCGGCGATTTTCGATATAGCCAAACTTAACCATTTCAACAGCGAATATATCCGCGCAATGCCGCCCGAGAGATTTGCCGAAACAGCGCGTCCATACATCAGGCAAGCCATTAAAAACGCCGCGATAGATACGGATGCCGTAGCGTCAATACTCCAAAACCGCCTTGAAAAACTGAGCGATATCCCGGAAAAGATTGACTTCTTTGACAGCCTGCCTGAATACTCGACAGAGTTATTCATACACAAAAAATCAAAAACGGACGAGAACGTTTCGTTGAATATGCTGAACGCCGCACTTGCGGAAATCCGCCAAAATGCGGAAATGCAATGGACGACCGAGAAAATCCACGATTTATTTATAACCCTCGCGGAAAAATTGGGCGTAAAAAACGCGACTCTCATGTGGCCTGTGCGGATTGCGATATCGGGAAAATCAGTGACCCCCGGCGGAGCGATTGAGATATGCCAAATCCTCGGCAGAGATGAAACGCTCCGGCGTATAGGGATAGGAATTTCTAAGTTGGGATGATGATTTAGGATAATATTGAAATGAATACTACTGTCAAAAGATTAATTACATTATTCACATTTTTGTGTATGCTTCTGCTAATCGTTTTTTCTGTTGAATTATTTATGTTAAACAGAAGCGAGGACGTTCCTGTGCTGCCGTCTGTTCAGCCGCCTGTTCAGGATCTTCCGATTTTTCAGGCAACACTAACCGATATACCATCTGTAGATCAGGCAACACCTACCGACATAAATAGTCCATCTTCCGGGGAAGATGAACCTGTGGGTATACGTTATGAGTTTGCTTTGGTGAGTGATGTTACACTGATTATTTATGTTGACGATGAGTTATTTGAGCTTGAAGATTTGGAACAGACATGGATTTTCAAACATATCGACGGTGTTACAAAATTTGAGATAAGCCCTGTCTATCTGCCCCAAGGGCCGGCGGTATACGCAAACAATTTCCTTGACGGATATCTCGGCGGTGAGCCGTATGGTATCAGAGGGCAAAGGCCGATAGGCAACTCGCCGCTCAGTGGTGTCTATGCGAGAGGCACAAGCGGCGATGATGTCGTTTCCGGTTGGGTCAGCGCGATCGATACTGTCGATGGCGACAATATGGGTATGGTAATAGTTACGATACACAGAGACAATGATGGAGAAACCGCGATACTCGCGGCGCTTGATACATTAGAAATGCTTTCCGATTCATACACAACACCGGAAGACATGGACGAATACCCTGATGATGAGTTTGTGTTTGATGACGAATAGATTTTAGGGATTAGGGAATAGGGAATAGGGATTAGTCGGAAACATTGTGCATAAATTCCCCCGTCCCCTAAATCCTAACCCCTAATTCCCTTCCAGCTCCAATAAAAACCTCTTAACATCAAGCCCGCCGCCGTAGCCGACAAGTTTTTTATTCTTGCCGATTACCCTATGGCATGGGATAATTATACTGATAGGATTTTTTGAATTGGCGTTCCCGACAGCGCGGTATGCCTTTGCGTTTCCGATAAGCATTGCCTGTTCCTCATATGAGCGGGTTTCGCCATACGGAATCTTTAGCAGGGCGTTCCACGCTTTTTTTTGAAACTCCGTTCCCACGGGGTTGAGCGGCAGTTCGTCAAAAGTCTTGCGAGAACCCTCAAAATACTCACACAGCATAATAATCGTACGCGCAATTAAAGGCGTTTCTTTTTCTGAAACCCCTATAATCGGTTTATAGGACACATCTGTTATAACGCCATCCGATTCCGCGACATAAACCCTGCCAACAGGGGAATCGAAGTGGAAATATAGTTTAGAATCCAATATTCAACCCGCCTGTGAGTTTTGAGACATTTTCGTTCATGGTCGTTTCGGCTTTACGTAATGCCTCGTTGACTGCCGCGATAATCAGGTCTTGGAGCATTTCTACATCATCCGGGTCTACCGCGTCCGGCTCAATGGTAAGTGCCGTCACCTCACGCTTGCCACTGACGACAGCTGTGACAACCCCGCCTCCTGCTTTTGCGGAATAGGTTTTATCTTCCAGTTCTTCCTGCATTTTAGCGAGATCTGCCTGCATTTTTTGAGCCTGTTTTATCATGTTCATGTTCATCCCGCCGCCGCTGTAACCACCACCGCGAAATCCGCCCTTAGCCATTATATTACCTCCTTAGATTATCATTATCAAACTGTTGTCTACTCATACGTAACTATATCAAACGCTCTCAGTTCTTCAAGTTTCTCTATTTTGGGAGCCGCGTTCGCACTTTCCGTAATCTCAATGCTGATATTCACTGCGCGGTCAAGCGCCTTTTCTGCGGCTTTTGTCAACGGCTCCAAAAACATAGGCATTTTTATCATATTTGAGCTAAACTCATTATCTGTGATTATGGTCAGTTTCCCTGCCTGAAGCTCCGCCCGAACTTTGGAGTTATCACTGAGAAAAGAATGTACGGACATATCGTCCTTTAGCAGCGAAAGAATTGCTTGCCAAAAATCATCTTCCACAATGTCCGGCGACACAATTTCTATAGAACTTTCTTCTAAAGTTTCGGGTGTCGCTGTAACCGCGGGTGCACTAGCGGGAGTTGCCTTAACCGTGGGAGCTTCCGTAACTGTGGGGGCTGCTGTAACCGTAGGTGTTGCCGCAACCGTAGGTGCTGTCGCAACCGTAGGTGCTGCCGTAACCGTGGGTGCAAGCGTGGATTCCTCCGCCATTTCCGGCATCGCTGTGACCGTAGGTGCTAAAGCGCACATTTTTATCAAACATATCTCTGCGGTCAGTTTTGTTTTTCCGCCGCGAGAAAGCACCGTGAGGGTTTCACGGATAGTCTCAAGATGCGTGAGGAGTTCTTTCTGATTAGTCTTTGCCGACAAAGCTGAAATATCTGATCTGCCGTAAACTCCGCCTAATAACGGAGAATCCGGTGAGAGCTTATAGACGAGAGTGTCCCGAAACAACGAGGAAAGCTCACCGAGTAATGAAGTGATTTCTCCCCCTTCGCGGTATAGTTTGTCAAAACAGTCAAGCACACTAAAAACATCATTACCCGCGATAGCATCGGCAATTCTCAGCAACTCATCCTGCGCCGCAAGCCCTATAGTATCAAGGACACGCTGCAAATCAATATTTGAATCAGACGAACATTGGTCAAGGAGTGAAAGCGCGTCGCGTAATGAACCGTCAGAAAGCAAAGTAAGCCGCTCGGCAGCATCTTCCGTGAGATTAAGCCCTTCATTTTTTGCTACATATTTCAGCCTCGCCGAGATTGAGGCGGGAGACAGCCTCTTAAATGAAAATCTCTGGCAACGGGATAAAATCGTCGCCGGAACCTTGTGCAGATCTGTCGTAGCGAGGATGAAAATAAGATGTTCAGGCGGTTCTTCCAATATTTTTAGAAGCGCATTAAATGCGGCGGTAGATAGCATATGTACTTCATCAATGATGTAGACACGTCTTGACACGGTTGCGGGAGAGTATATCGCCTCCTCGCGTAAATTACGGACATTGTCAACCCCGCTGTTTGAAGCGGCATCAATCTCCAAAACATCAAGAATCGCCCCGCTTTCGATACCAACGCAACTGTCGCATTTTCCGCAGGGGTCTCCGTTTTCAAGGTTGGCACAATTAACAGCGCGTGAAAGAATCTTCGCGCAAGTCGTTTTACCCGTGCCGCGTGTACCAACAAAAAGATACGCATGAGAAAGCCTTCCGAGAAGTATCTGGCGGCGAAGCGTCTCTGTAATATGCTCCTGCCCCGTCACATCGGAAAACCTATGCGGCCTATATTTTCGATACAACGCTTGGTACATGGGTGTTCCTCCGAGTAGGATTTAGGAATGAACTTACTACAAGGCGAAACTGCGCACCAACCGTTGAAAGTGAGATATACCCGCTTGCCTGACAGCCAACTCAAAGCCGGCTGCCTCGCGGCACACGTAAGGTTTCGCTTAATGCTGCTCGGTTCCCCGCCTGACATGGTTCACGAATTTACGTTGCGCAAGACCGACTCGTCATCGCCGCTTATCAGGGGCTGACGATACATAACAAGTCCGAGGGTCGGAATTCATCCCTGCTGTAGCGGGTTGCAGGTAACAGGGCACCGCTAACTCCCCGACTAGCGCAGTCTCTCCTTGTTGTGTGATTATATTACACATTTATTCTTTTTTCAAGGTAAAGAATGATTTTTATTTATAGATTGTTGACGGTTGTTGGCACGACGATTTTCATGTATATCGTTATCAAAGATAAATAACTATATGGGAGGCAAACGATATGATTATCAACTCAAAACAAGCCGAAGAATCGGCAATTCTGAACCTTGCGTACAGCGTGTGCGCTGCGGTGCGAACCGCGCCAAAAGCCTGCGGAACAGACCATCTCGAGACCTTAATCCTAACAGGCGAGGACAAAGACCGCATTAGCTCGGAAATGCGTAAGATCGGCGAACCCCTCGGCGAGTCCGGTAAATTTTTCTGCCGCGACGCAAATAATGTTGACAAAAGCGGCGCTATCGTTCTTGTCGGCGCAAAGTATGAATCTCGCGGATTAAATGAAAAATGCAAGCTTTGCCGTTTTGAAAACTGCAAAACTTGCGAAAACGCAGGTGCGGTTTGTATATTCACATCTATGGATTTGGGAATCGCGCTCGGTTCGGCAGTTTCGCTTGTCGCAGATAACCGTGTTGACAACCGAATCATGTTTACTATCGGCCAAGCCGCCGCAAAACTCGGATTATTGGGCGAGTATAAGCTGATTATGGGTATTCCATTATCCGTTGCGGGCAAATCCGTGTTTTATGACAGGTCTTAATGACTTAAACAACTCGCAAAAAACAAGAACCCCTGTAGATCCGCTAATGCTGATTTACAGGGGGTTCTCTGTGGTGGGCCCTCAGGGACTTGAACCCGGGACCGTCCGGTTATGAGCCGGATGCTCTAACCAACTGAGCTAAGGGCCCTAAATGCCGCCAATTCAGAAGTGAGGCAGCAAGTGTAATTTATTATACACAGTCCTGCCGAAAATGCAAGCGCAAATTTGACATAGGGGTTAGGGAAAATTTCGCCGTGAGCGGACTAGTGCTCTCCACTAACGCTGCCAAAATCGGCAACCTATGAAATGTAACGTCTTGGGAATTATGCTTTGAGGTCTTTTCCGGTGACGTATTTTCCTAATGTTAGCGTGATGGGTATGCCGATGATGACAACCAGAATGGTGTTTGGCAGCATATATGTGATGTTATACAGCAAGGAGTATACCCATGTATTTGTCATTGTCATGTTCATAAACTCGTCCGGCATATAGACCGCGTAAATGGTTATGCCGGATATGAAATGTACGGCAAATCTGCCGGCGCAACCGATGAGTCCGCCCGTGACAAAACTCCATTTGCGATTTTTCATAAGACCTGCCAAACCGACCATCATATATGCCACGGAATAGTCGAGCAGCATCGACTGCCAGTTGACCGCGACGCCGCCCGCGAAAAAGAATTTCAACGTGCCATAGATCAGCCCGGCACCGAGACCCCAGCCAACACCCCAACGGATGGCAAAGAAAATCAATGGTATCATTACGAGGTCTATGGAACCGCCAAAGCCGCCGAAGCTGAGTCCAATCGGGATTTTCAGATAACTCAGCGCGAGCGCGGCGGCGATAAAAATAGCCCCCTCACAGATACGTCTCAACTGTAGATTTTTCATAAAATTTCTCCTCTTTCAAAATAAAATCCCCGTACATCTGAAAATGCACGGGTCTAGAGTACGATTTTTCCCTACGCCGGCATTATCCGTATCAGGTTATGGGTAAGAGCACCTTCGTTACTCATTCTCAGCCGGACGGGACCGGCTCCCCTTTTTTGGAAATGTGTTTCCTGCATGGGATTGTATACTATCACTCCCGCTTTGTCAATCCCGAAAATGCTTCTTTTATTCCCTAATCCCTATTCCTTCTTAGGTGCCGGTCGCGCCCTGCATCTCGACCATGTTTTCCCAATATCGTTTGGGCATATGGGTCATGCGGCAGCGGGGGTTCGTCCGTGCCTCTATAGCTACGGTGTCGTAGAAGCGTTTCCACAGTGCTTGGTATCGGGCCTCATCTTCCGATATAGGCGGGAAATCCATGCCTTCGACAGAGATGATCTCCAAGCGAGTTTTGCGTTGGGGGAGCAGCGCCGCTTTGTGTGTCTTGTCGAAGATCATAAAATCATCGTCGTCGAGCCTGAGCGCGAAGTGATTTGCAATGAACGGGAGGACGAAGTTTTTTGGCGTTATCGTCGCCGTGAGCGCCCCGCCGTGGTCGGCGAAACGTACGAAACCTTTCAAGAGATGCGCCTCCCTGAGCAGATGCCTCTCCGCCTTCAACAGCGGCGCGACATCCGGGTCGCCGAGCATCGAGAGCAGCCGACCGCCTTCACTGTATCCCCTGAGCAGAAAATTCAAGATGCATAATTCTTTCTGCCGCAGGCAGGAGAGGAACACCGTCTCGACAAGCCGGAGGGCATCTTCGGATATCTTTTTGGGTATAGATAGCAACACCCGCTCCGCTTTGCCGCTGTCCGTCACTATCTCACGAGCCTCATAGAACGTCAAGGGTTCTTCGACCACAATGTCTATCGGCGGACGCCCCCCGCTGTAGACACACTCGAACACACAGCAGAGAAACCCGTTAAAAGAACCGTCGTATACGTATATCTCATCGCTCATTTCGTCATATCGCCCCCTTCATCATTAGGATCTCCTCCTCCACCGCCTCTCTGACGGAACGGGCACCGCTTATGGACGTGAGGGCGGAGGGCGCAAATGGGGCGGGTGGCTCGTGCAGCGGGGTCGGCTGTGGGGTCAACGAGGGGGCGTACATTGTGGGCGGCGTGGGCGCGGCGTTATTGAGGGGAGCGGCGTTTGCGCGGGGCGAGACGGCTCCGGCCAACGACGGCAGAGGCGCCGCATCAAACAGAGAGAGCTGCTCCATGCCGAAAGCGAAAACCTTGGGATCG
>Ga0099364_10005927_pt1 | contig 17960 bp, 15 predicted proteins | sample TergutTh196P3_FD_73070 | JGI IMG/M metagenome (GOLD analysis project Ga0099364, IMG submission 73070) | Microcerotermes parvus P3 segment gut microbial communities from Pointe-Noire, Republic of the Congo - Th196 P3 | ecosystem: Host-associated > Arthropoda: Insects > Digestive system > Gut ...
TATGCCACACGGACGACCGAGGGCGGTCGTCCCTACGTCAACGCGTATGCCGAGAGTAGCGTCCCAGTCGGACAGGTCTATTGGTCGCAGGATTCCGACGAGTCGCAGCAATCTTCGTCAGCTTCGCAGCCACAGTCGCAAGATGATTCGTCGCAGCATGAATCAGTCTCTTCATCGCAGCAGTCGCACTCTTCCTCGACTATCTCAGGCTGTTTTGCTCCGCATGAATAGCAAAATTTATAGTTCTTATCAACTTTTTCACCGCAGTTTATACAGAATTTTTTATTTGAAATGCTTGCGGCTTTAGTTTTCTGCTCGTTGATTGCCTGTTCGATTTCGTCAACGCATTTGCATAAATCATTAATGGCTTTTGAGTTTTCCTCCACGCCTACATTCTCAGCTATAAAAGCAAGAATATTTTTTTGGTGCAGGTCATATACTATTTTGCCTATCTCTTTGAAAAGTATGTCGCGCTTTGATTCGTCTAATTTTATATTAAGAGATGCTTTTGTCAGTTCTACAGCGTCGCCGGATACTTTCATCGCCATTTTTGCCGCGTCTTTCGCAGCTTTGCCCAGATTATCAAAAAATTCGTTCACAATAATACCTCCATATTTATAAATCAATATAATTTAAGTATACGCATATATACGCAATTTATGTCCCTGTTCGTTATATTTTAATTTAAGGGATAATACAGTCCGCTTTTTAAATAATATGCTATATAATACAATATACTATTTCTTATATAATATTATACAATAAAAACAAATACTTTGCAACAGTAAATGCAAAAATTATTATATTATATTATAAATGTTAAATATTTATCTATTTTTGAGCGTGATTTTTGCTTAACGCGACATAAAAAGATGTAAAAATTGAATTTAATATTTAAAAAAAGTTAATAATATTGAAATATCCAATATATTATATTGTAATAGAATATAATTGTATAATATTCTGAAGAGGTGTTTTTATGGCTGAAACTACAGGAGAGCAAACCATTACTTTTTCTATAAAAAACGAAAAAGAGCGTCAGATGTATAAAATATTATCGGACGTGTACGACGCCTTGCGCGAAAAGGGCTACAATCCCATAAATCAAATTGTCGGTTATATACTTTCTGAAGACCCTACTTATATAACAAATCATAAAAATGCGCGTTCAGAAATTAGAAAAATAGACCGCGACGACCTTTTGAAAGTTATGGTGCAGACTTATTTGAGTATTAACCGAGGTTAAATTTGAAAATTAATTAGTCCGTATGAGTAAAAAAATAAAGAAGTAAAATATAGGGGTGTTTTTATGGCTGAAATTACAGAAGAGCAAACTACTATTACTTTCTCTATGAAAAACGAAAAAGTCAACGAAATTCACAAAATATTTTTAGACGTATATAGTGCTTTGCGCGAAAGAGGTCATAATCCCGTACATCAAATTACGGGCTATATACTTACCGAGGACCCTACTTATATAACAAATTATAAAAACGCACGTTCCAACATCAGAAAAATAGACCGTTACGACCTTATAAATATTATGATAAAAACTTATTTGAATTATTTAACCGTCTGATGTTTATATATTTTATATATAGAAAGCGGTAAGTATAATGCAATATTCTGTTTTAAACATAAAAAACAAAGACGGGGATATAACAGAACGGTTGAAGCTTTCGAGACTATGTTTCGGTTCTCTTTGCATTGGTCCGCTTCAGTCGGCTCTTTCTGTGGAAACAGGGGCGGAAATTATAGCGAGAGCGTTTGGGCGGGGTATAAATTTTATTGATACCGCGCAGCTTTATAAAACTTATTGTTATATCAAACGGGCTTTGGAATTAATTGCCGAGAGAAGCGGCGATAAACACGCCGCAAAAAAAATTATTATCTCAACTAAGTCCTATGCCTGTTCCATGCGGGAAGCTAAAGCCGCGCTCGACGAAGCCCTTTTTGAACTCGGGCGCGAATATATAGATATTTTTATGCTCCACGAACAGGAAAGCATACACACTCTGAACGGACATATCGACGCGCTTGAATATCTCTTTGAAATGAAAGAAAAAGGAATAATAAAAGCCGTAGGCATTTCTACGCATCATATATCGGGAGTTTTGGGAGCGGTGGAATGGAACGGAAACAGAAAAAAAGGACAAGGCAGACTCGACGTAATTCACCCAATATATAACACGAAAGCCCTCGGCATATGCGACGGAAATAAAAATGCCGAAATACGTCTCGCAGAGATGGAATCCGCTTTGAAGAAGGCTAAAGAGAACGATATTTTTATTTTTGCGATGAAAGTTCTCGGAGGGGGAAATCTTTTTTCGGTCGCTTCCGAAGCGTTGGATTTTGTGTTGAACAAGCCGTTTATTGATTCTATAGCCGTCGGAATGAAAAGCTTTATCGAAGTTGATTCTAATATTTTATATTTTAACGAAAGAAAATTTACAAGCGAATATTACACGGAAAACACGGACGCAAAGTATCTACATATAGAAGATTGGTGTTCAGGATGCGGCAAATGCGCAGAAATATGCCCGTCAAAAGCTCTGACTGTGAAAAAACAGGCGGTTTGCGACTCCGAAAAATGTGTTTTATGCGGATACTGCTCTTCGGTATGCAAAGACTTCTCCATAAAGATAATATAAGAAAATGTTGACAAAAAATCATATGGTTAGTACAAAATAAATAAGCGTAATAAATTGTGAAAAGATTGAAAAAGGGGAATAATATGGAAAAAAAAGAGAAAGCAATAATGACATACAAGGGTCGTCCGCTTGTACGCAAAGATAAAACAATCTGCTTCGGAGACGTGACTGATAAATATATATTAATCCTGACAATTCTTGAGACAAAAACGCAAAAAGGACTTGATGTAGCTTCAAGGGTTCTCGTCCAGCTTCAAAATACAGATGAAACTGTAAACTCAAAAGACAGGGTCGTAAAATCAACCGAAAAAAGTTCTTTGTATGAAGCTTTTGATATAGGTGAGATTTGGTTGGACAGATTACTTGTAGACAATCAATAAAAAAATAAAACAAGTTCGGCGGAAATTTCTGTCGAACTTGTTTTATAAATAACACAAAAATGTAGGGGTCTGTTCAATTTGTGTTGTTTTTGTAAGGACGCGCATAGCGTTGTTATGGTCGCCCGATGTGCACAGATGTTGAATATACGCGAAAAATTAATATTTGTAGGGACGACCGCCCTCGGTCGTCCGTGAATATAAATTCAATAATGGCATAAATTTACGGCGTGCCGAGGTCGTCACGCCCTACAACAAAATCATAGGTTTATTTTCCAAAAAATCATTGACAAAGAAATTTATTCATGTTAAACTAAATAAAAAAACATATCACAAAATCATTTTGAAAACAGAGTCAATTTATAATGTACAGGAGTAGGAACATGAATAACAATATAATAACAAAAATACGCGAAAATATAAATTCTGCGGTTATATTGCCAAATGAATTAATTGACAATATATTAATTTGTTTATGCAATTCAAGTCATATTTTACTTGAAGATATGCCCGGTACGGGCAAGACTACGCTTGCGAAAGCGATAGCGGGTTCTATTGACGTTTCGTTTAAGCGTATCCAATGTGTACCCGACATTCTCCCGTCGGATATTACGGGGATAAATTATTTCAATCAAAAAGAAAATGAGTTTGTGTTCAAAAAAGGTCCGATATTCGCGAATATAGTCCTCGCGGACGAGATTAACAGGGCTTCGCCCCGTTCACAGTCGGCATTGCTTGAATGTATGGAAGAAAAACAAGTCACGGTCGATAATTTTACATATATATTAGAACCGCCGTTTATGGTTATCGCAACGCAGAACCCTATCGAGACACGCGGAACTTTTCCGTTACCCGAAGCGCAGCTTGACAGATTTATGATGCGTCTGTCTCTCGGATATCCGTCAAAAGATAATGAAAGTTTAATCGTTGACATGAACTTGAATAAAATCCCCGTAAAAGAGATAAAACCCGTTGCGGAAGCAAAAGATATAAGAGATGTTCAGGAAAATTTAAAAAATATAGTTTTAAGTCAGGTTATACGCGAATATATAGTGGAAATAATACAAGCGACGAGGAAAAATCCAAATATAAAAATAGGCGCAAGCCCAAGAGCCGGAATCGCTCTTGCGAAAGCGGCTTGCGCGAGAGCGTTAATAAAAGACAGGGAGTATGTAATTCCCGATGATATAAAGGCTCTTGCCGTTCCCGTACTCTCGCACAGAATGATGACGGGGGACTACGGCGCGAGGGCTGAAAATATAATCGAAAGCATTATTAATGAAATTAAATCTCCCGTGAGCGGGTAGTTTAAAGAAAAAAGTCTGACATAAAAACAAATAAAAATGAACAGAGGAATATATTCATGGGAATATATATCGCGTTTGGCGTGATAGCTATGGTAATTTTTATACAAAGATTTATTTATATAAAATTCGCGTTTAACAATTTGACCTGCAATTATTATTTTTCACAGACCGAAGTAAACGAGGGTGATATATTTTTTATCACAGAAGAAATCGAAAACAAAAAATATCTCCCCCTGCCCGCAGTATCGACTATTGTTGAAGCGGGCGAATGTCTGCACTTTTCAGACAGCGAGGGGAAAATATTGGAGCAGAAAAACGCTTTTTGTTTTTACACAATAGGCATATACAAAAAAATAGTCCGAACTTGGCGGGTTAAAGCGACAAAACGCGGCAGAGTGAGTATAAATAACATCACTATAAACATAAAAGATATATTCGGGCTTGTAACGGTTTCTAAGGATTTTTCATGCGATTCGAGCGTGTTAGTCCTGCCGTCGGGCTATAACAGAGATGAAGTGCTTGAATTTAAAGATTCTGTTGGTGGAACTCACGCTGTCCCTGCGGGATATTATTCAGACCCTTTTAATATTGTAAAAATATCCCAGTATACATACAGCGAGCCATTAAATAAAATCAACTGGAAAGCGAGTGCGAAATCGCAAACTCTGATGGTAAACTATGAACAGCCCGCGATTTCTGACAGAATTTTAGTTGCGCTTGACGTATCTGAAAAACAATTTATCGAAAAAAATATAAAAATCTGCGCGACTTTATTAAAACTATTGCCTGAAGACGCCGAAGTTAAGTTTATCTCAAATGCAGTTATGTGTGAAGATTATACAAATATTTTGTTGGATAAAAATAATACAAATGAAAATTATATACAAACACAGGAATTTAATTTTAACAGTCATGCAAGAAACTATAAAAGGATTTTAGCTGAGATTTTAAGCTGTTCGGATTTTGATATAGATAATTCAATAGAAAATTTCAGAAAATCAGGATTTTACAATACAATCATAATAGTGAAAGGGGGGCAGATAAATGAATCGGGCAAGAGAATATTTTTCTAAGGATTTTTTATCGGTATATTCAAGAAAAGCCCTGACGCTCTTTCCCCTGACTTTTTTACTTACGCCTCTGTTTTACGCTATGTTGGGTTATCACCCTGAAATTCCATTATTTAAACTGCTTGTCTATTTGTGGTATGCTCTTTTTATCTATTTGGGCATGACGCTCACTCTGTTGTTGAACAAATATAAAAATCTCGCTTATCCTGTGCTTGCTTTAATTGCGTTTCTGTGCAAAAATATTTGGGAACTGCCTGTTTTTGGCATTAAGAGAAATATGTTTTTGTTTACGGATATAATGACGACAATTTCAAGGGAAATGACCGCAGACGAGTTGCAAGACCTTGCAATGATTGTTTTTGTGACAAGTTTTCTCATGGGCTGTTTCGGAGCGGTATACTCGAAAAAGACTGCACTCGAATTTGTGAAAAAAGGAAACACATTTCTATTTATACATTTAAACCTATTCAGCGCAGTTTTTTATATAGTATCTGGGATAGAAGAATATGATAAAAATGCAACAGCTATGTTTATATTTTATACAGTTTGCTTTGCGGTAGCTTATTTTCTCGTGAAAAATTTCACGCAGTTAAACCGTCAGCTTGAAGTATATGCCGAACGCGGCGCATATAATATTTCGGGAACGAAACGAATTTATGGGTATTACCTTTCAAGTTTAGCACCTTTGTCGGTTATTCCTTTTATTATTTGTTTTATAATAGCTCCGTTTGTAGTAAATTTAATATGGAATACTGTTCGGACGATTATCGGGGGTATTTCTTATCTGTTTGGCATAAACGTGCCGTTGGCTCAAAGAGACACGGAAGATTTAATAATAAACAACGACCCATATTCGGATAGTTCCGCAATTCCCCAGAGTTACGAGTTGGAAGTTTATAATATATTATTAATAATATTTTTAACAATAGTATTAATTGCCGTGATTATTTTTCGTAAGCGTATAAAAAATGCTGTATTGGCGATGATAGAATATTTGAAAACAAGATTTAAGTTGGATTCTGAACACGGTGCGTTTATCATAAGTCATGAAACAATTACGGAGATAGAAAAAGAAAAGAAGAAAAAAGCGTCATATAAAGATTATATAAAAAAATCAAAGGGAATTGCGGATTTACGAAAACGATTTTTATTTTTATATAACTATCTTTTTTGGAATATAATCAGAACTGACAAAGATTTAAAAGAAAACGCGACCCCTAACGAAGTCGCGGAGAAATATAAAGATACGCAAAGCCCCGCAGAACTGTATCAGGATATAAAATATGGACAAAAATCCGAAGAAAACAGTGAAATTTTAACAAATATGACCGAAAAAATGGAAGATATACTGAAAAAAATGTAATATTACGCGAGTTCGACAATAATTAAGAAAATCTTCTCATAGCATAAAATGTAGGGCGTGACGAATTCGTCACGCCGTGAATTTACACCTTACGAAGGAGAAAAAATACATGGAATCTAAAAAGCTTACGGTAGCCGAAACGCCCATGCACTGTTATTTACACCATTCTTTTACGCTTAATATATTATTTTTACATAAACAGCACTTGCCTTGGTTTTTTTCTAACTATATTCAGACAGTATGGTACGGAGAGGACAGTTTTCATATTTATTCCCCCGGCTGTCTGTACGAAGGCATACCTGTTTTTGAAACGCAAAAAATTGAGAGGAATTTTATAATTAAAAACAATATTGATATAATTGACTATATAATCAATGCAATTAATATGGAAAATTATGTCGCGGGATTTTTCAATGAGAAATACTTAAATTACAGAAATATTACTGACGACAATATACATAATATATTTATATACGGCTATGACAAATCAGCTCGGGTTTTTAATATGATGGGTTACGGTCAAGACAGAATATACGGGGAAGTAACGGCAACATTCGAGGAAGTCAGAAACTCATTTGAAAATATCCCCGTTACGCCCGAAAGCTATATCAAGTATGTTTACAGTATCAAGCCCAAGAAACAGACAGGATATGATTTTGACTTGTACAGAACATATGATTGGCTGTTGGATTATCTGTATTCAAGAGATTCAGAAAACAAGTCTATCCTGCTTGAAAAACAGGATAATGACAAAGCGGCGGCATGGGGAATGAATTGTTATCAAAAGATGGAGAAATATTTTGAAAACTTGTATAATACAGATGATTTCGGCGATATTAAGATGTTATATAATCTATGGGAACACAAAAAAGCTATGCAGATGCGTTTGGAATACATGAATCAGAATAATTTTATCCGCGACGCGGATAATTTGATTGAATTATATAAAGACATTGTTGAAAAAGCATTGCGCTTAAAAAATTTATTAATGAAATATAATATGACAAATAACAAGCGTGTCTTATCTTCTATATTACAGGGAGTGCGATTCATTCAAGAACAGGAAAAATCTGTACTGCATGAATTGATAGAAAAAATTAAAGATAATCTCTATTCCGAATGGATATTAACTTCAATTATAACTAAAGATAATCGAAAATATATGCCTTTACTTGAAAGTAAAAAATATATTACGGCAATTTATGACCGCGATTTCATAAAATCCGAACACGCGGAAAATATATATTCAAAAAGCTTTAGGTCTGAATACTTAGATATTTATTCTGACAATAAAAAATCTAATATTACGCTTGTTAACATCAACAATATTGACGAATTAAACGAAATTTTGTTGAATAATTCTATAGATTTTGCTTTACTTCCCCATTTCACCATAATACAGATAAAAAATAATTGTTTAAGCAGTGCCGAAATAGATTTTTCGTTTTCCGTTTTATCTAATTATACTATCGAATCGCCTTATAATTTTTTCAGGCTGTACCGCGACGCCTGCGGCTATGAACTGAGCAAAAATATACTGTCAGATGTTGACTGCAATATTAATGCGTTGTCTTATTCGCAGCAATCGGGAAACTGTGTATCAAATCACAAATCAAACGGCAGTTATGTCACGTTGTCAAACAATCAATGGCTATTATATAAAAATATAAAATTCGATACTAAAAACTGCGATTATATCGTTTTTTATATTGATAATATAACTTTAAACGGTGAAATTCAAGTAATATTTGATTATCCTGACAGCAATTTTATATGCAAATGCAATTTATATCAAAACGGTAATAAATTTCAAGCATATAAATGCGATTTAAGAGATATTCAAAATATTTCCCCTGAAAAAATATATATAAAAGCCGTTGGCAAAGAAAATTTTAAGTTTGATTTGTATAGTTTTGGATTTTATACGGTTAATGATAACGGTTTATATTTTTTCAATCATTCTTGTTTTCAAAAGTCTGAAAATATCGAAATAAATGCTTCGTTGAAAGATAACACAGCAGATTACCATATAATATTAAAAAACAATGGTTGGTTATTATATGAGGATATTGAATTTAACAAGAACTACTGCGACCTTGAATTTGAAGTTGAAAATTGTCTGAAAGACGATATTATCGAGGTAATTTTAGAAAACAAAACAAAAAATTTTTCTGTCGGGAATAAAATAACTGCAACGGATAATTACGCTAAACAGTTATTATTTACAGACTTTTATTCGTTAAACAGAAAATATGATATGCTAATAAGATATAACAGTAAAAATAAAGACAATACTATGAAACTGAATCATATAAAATGCGGAATTGATATATTTGAACAAGTTAATGCTGTAGAATACTCTTTCTGTGAAAATATTGAACAGGAAATATTAAAAGATAATAGCGGTTATGTGGTCGCGTTTGCACAAAACGGCTCTTATGTAAAATACAGCAATATTAACTTTTATAAAAAAATAACAAGATTTAATATGCTTGTTTCAAGTGAAACTTACGGCGGAATATTAGAAATTCGTGTTGATTCCGACGACGGAATATTAATAGGCAAATGCACCGTTGAATGTAACGGCGATTGGCAGATATATAATCAATTCAGTTGTGATATAAATAATATTGATGGACGGCATGATTTATATTTTATTTTCAAAGGCGTTGACAACGAATATCTGTTTAATATAAAATCATTTTGGTTTGACGGAATCGTTTAAAATTATATAAAATGTTGGATTTATTTTCACGGCGCGCCGAGGGCGTCGCGCCCTACAAGATATAATAGCTTGGAGAAAAAATATTTATAATATGACATACTGCTGTCATATTATATAGTATAAAATAAAATACGGCTATTAAATTATAAAAAATTTATATTTGTATTGTTTATTGTAGGGACGACCGCCCTCGGTCGTCCGTGAAATTCTATGTGTTCGTCCGTGAAATTTTAATCCATGCATCCATTGTCCGTAAAAATAATATGGCATCGTGCCGAGGTCGTCACGCCATACAACTCTGAATAATCCCGCGAACGGGTATACATACAGAGAGACAAAAACACCCGTCAGGCTACGCCTGCCGCCTTCTTTACAAAAGAGGGCTTGGGTTTATAATTTCTGTGTTTATTTAGTTTCCGACGAAATCTATTAAATTTAGAGGATAAAATCATGAGAGATGAAGAAGTTTTTGAATATTATGCGCCGTTTATACGCGAATTTATATATAAAAGCGGTTGGGAAGAACTGCGTGAAGTGCAAATCGAAGCCGGCAAAGCCATATACGGAAGCGAAAAAAATATTTTGTTATGCGCGGGGACGGCGACAGGCAAAACCGAGGCTGTGTTTTTCCCCATACTTTCACAGTTTATCGACGACCCGCCCGAAAGCGTCGGCGTTATATATATCGCGCCGTTAAAATCGCTGATAAACGACCAGTTTTCACGTCTCGACTTATTGCTCGAAGAAGCCGAAATCCCCGTGTTTCACTGGCACGGCGACGTTGCGATGTCGCACAAAAACAAACTTATAAAAAATCCGAACGGCATTTTGCAGATAACGCCTGAATCGCTTGAAAGTATGCTGATTAACCGCAGCAACGATTTACCGCGCCTTTTCGGGGATTTGAGATATATTATAATAGACGAAATCCACACAATGCCCGGGGTTGACAGGGGTAATCAGGTTATTTGTCTGCTTCAACGGCTTGACAAAATTATAAGCAAATCGCCCCGCCGCATAGGCTTGTCGGCGACTGTGGGAGTACCCGACGATATTGCAAAATGGCTTTCACAGGGAAGTAAGCGAGAATATGAGATAATACAGATAACAAGCTCAAAAGTGAGGTGGCGGCTCGCCTTAAATCATTTTTTTATACAGCCTCCCGACGAAGATGAAAATGATGAAAATAAACAAAACAACGGCGTAAATAATATCAAGACAGATGTTGATTTTAATATGCTGCTCAACACAGATGCAGATATAGACAGCGAAGAGAACGCGCTTGAATTGCCGTTGGAAGAACAAGTAACAGATGTAGATTCTTTTACAAAAATAGACGAAGGATATTCTTATATATACGACTGCGTTACGGATAAAAATATAAAAAAGAGCCTTATTTTTTCAAATTCACGGGAAGAAGCGGAATTTGTCACGGCTACATTGCGGGATATCGCTAAACGCAGAGGAGAAGAGGACGTTTTTTATATTCATCACGGCGATTTGTCCGCGTCAATACGTGAACAGGCAGAGCTTGTTCTTAAAGACGAAGAAAAAACTGCGGTAGGCATCGCCACGGTAACAATGGAACTCGGCGTGGATATAGGCAGACTTGAGAGAATACTGCAAATTTCATCGCCGAATACCATATCGAATTTTTTGCAGAGGCTCGGGCGTTCGGGAAGAAGAAACACTCCGTCAGAGATGATAATGGTATTCAGGGAAGAAGAACCATTGCCTACAGCCGCAACGCCTAAAATTCTGCCGTGGGAATTATTAAAAGCCATAGCGATTATACAGTTATATATCGAAGAAAAATTTATTGAACCGCCGAACATAAAAAAATTGCCATTCAGTTTGTTATTTCACCAGACGCTGAGTTTTGTAGCGTCGCACGGGGAGATAACACCCAAATCGTTGGCGGACAGAATATTGTCGCTCAGTCCGTTTCAGGACGTGTCGAGAGAACAGTTTAAAAATTTACTATTTTCTATGCTGAAAAAAGAACACTTGCAGATGACCGACGAAAAAGGCGTGATTATCGGGCTTAAAGGCGAAAGATTAATAAACTCTTTTAAATTTTACGCGGTATTTCAGGACGTCGAAAGCTATACGGTAAAATGCCAATCGCAGGAAATCGGCACAATAACAGAAGTTCCGCCTATAGGCGAGAGAATCGCTCTTGCGGGCAGAACTTGGGAAGTGGTTGAGCTTGACTCTTATTATAAAATAGTATATGTACAGTTGGTGGAGGGGAAAATGACGGTAGAGTGGCCCGGCGAATACGGCGTGGTGCATACAAAAATAGTTGAGCGAATGAGGCGTGTTCTCGAAGAAGATACTATTTATCCGTATCTTTTGGAAAGTGCGAGAAACCGTTTGCTTGAAGCGCGGGAAATTGTCAGAAAGACAAATTTATTTAAACACCCGCTCGCTCATTTGGGCGGCGTGTCGTATGCTTTTTTTCCGTGGCTCGGCACCGTGTCGTTCAGAACATTGAGAAGATTTATAAAAACATATATGACAAGCGAGTTTAAAATCTCGAATTTGGAGTTCGAGGGGTGTTATTTCTTTGTATTTCAAATGCAAAAGGGCAATGACTATGATTTTATCAAATTTATGTATGATTTTATCAAAAAGAACGGCATAGATAAAGAATTGCTCGTAGGTCCGAAAGAGGATTTCGCCCACGAAAAATACGACGAACACATTCCGCAGTCTCTACTTCGCGAAGCATATATAAGCGATAATTTGCGGACTGATGAACTTGAACGCAAAATCGCTGAATATCTTGAAAACAGTTAAAAAGGCGGTGGATTATATCACTGATTCAAAAATATTTAAAATTTTTATAAAAATATTGCTTTTATTGATAATATCTACGTTTTTTATGCCTTTTTTATCTGCGTCATGCGATTCTTTTAATCTGGAAATTTCGTTTTCGGGATTAGATATGGCAAGCGGCAAATCAATAAGCGAATTTAGCGGAGCAGAATCGGCGCGGCAAGGCACTCCCGCCGCATTTATTTTAATAATTCCTGCTGTTGTTCTGTTTATAATAAATTTTATGCGATTGCCTGTTATAGCTCGCGCCGTTTTATATATATCAACGGCGGCTGTAAACGCAGTTATAGCGTTCGGGTTAAAATTTATACTTGAAACCGAACTGCAAAAAAGAACGGGGCAATTTGGCGGACTGCTCGATTCGGCGTTAAAAATAAATATAAAATACGGGTTTATTTTATATATTATTTTTAATATAATTTTACTGCTTGCGGGCATTATTTTGCTCGCAATATTTTTCCGAAAGGCAATACATGAAATCAAAAATACTGATATATAATTAAGCTGTGTTAGACATATGTATTGAATTTACAATACCCGCACCAAAAGCCCTCTTTCGTAAAGAGGGTGGCACGAAGCGTAGCGAGTGACGGGTGTTTACTGAAATAGATTAATTATTTCAGTTTTTTTATCGGGCAATATACCGTATGAGTTTCTTTATAGCCGACAGTTTTATATATATGATGCGCGTTGTCGTTGCCTTTCTGAACCGATAAATACGCCGCTTCATTTCCGCGTCTCAATATCTCATTTGTCAAAAATATCGTCATAGCCCTGCCGTATCCCCGATTATATAACGCAATATCTACGCACACAGCGTCAATATAGTCTTTGTTGAATGAACCGAGCGCAACAACCTGTCCGCCGTCTTCAAGCACAAAACTATTATCATATCCCCGCGCTTCTTTGCGAAGCCATTCTCTGTGTTCGTCCGACAAATTTAATTTTGAATCTTTATCCCCCGTCCGCAATCTCAACTCATGCCAAGCGTTCTCGTTAATATAAAAATAACGGTCAAAATCATTATCTTCATATTTTCGTATCAAAAAATCTTTTTCGGGTATTAAACCGCCCGAATATTTCATATTAATCATTGCCCTGAGTTCATCATAGCCGAGTTTATTTACAAAATTTTCGCTTTCTTCGATATTTTGATATTCAGACCATAAAGTATCGCTTTTAGCTTCTCTTGCCAACTTTTCCGCCTGATTAAATAACGCAGTCCCGATTCCGCGCCGCCTGTAATCAGGCAAAATATATATCATCACATAAGAGCCTCCGTCGTATGCATTGGTATACATAAATCCCGTAATTATGCCGTCATATTCGGCAACCGTCATCCTATCAGGACGGTCAAAATTAATATTTTTTCCGTAATGACCGTCTTTTACCATATCCGCAAGCAGTGATTTATCGCTTTCCGTAGATTTGCGGAGCATTATTTCGGACATATTTTATCATCTCCCTTAAATAAATTTTATTTTTAGTCTGCGATTTGCTCTATTATAAACGATTCTAAAATATCAAGCTCTTTAATATCGTTAAATCTTTCAAGCCCTATTCCGCACTCATAACCCTGCGCGACTTCCCTCACGTCGTCTTTAAAGCGTCTCAAAGATAAAATTTTATCTTCAAATATAACAATGCCGTCCCTTACTACCCTGATTTGCGAATTTCTCGTAACCCTGCCGTCCTGTACATATGAACCCGCGATTGTGCCTACATTGGGAACACGTATTGTCTGCCTGACCTGCGCGTGACCGAGAACGGCTTCTCTGAATTTAGGCGCGAGCATACCTTTAATTGCGGCGTTGACTTCTTCGATACATTCATAAATAACACGGTAGGTTCTGACGTCTACGCTGTTGCGGTCTGCGGTATCTATCGCGGCTTTGTCGGGACGCACGTTGAATCCTATGACGATAGCGTTCGACGCGGAAGCGAGCATAATATCAGATTCGGTTATTCCTCCGACCGCGCTGTGTATGGGTTTGATTTTCACTTCTTCGGTCGATTCTTTGACGAGCGCGGCTCTAAGAGCTTCTACCGAGCCTTGAACATCGGCTTTTATAATAATATTCAGTTCTTTTACGCCGCTTGCGACCTGCGAGAATAAATCCTCGAGAGAAACATTTTGAGATAATTTAAACTGTTCTTCTTTTTCCTCGGCTTTTCTTTGGTCAACAAGTTCCCTCGCCATTCTTTCGTTCTCGACTGCTCTGAAAGAATCCCCCGCATTCGGCGTTTCGGATAACCCGACGATTTCTACGGGAACCGACGGTCCTGCGGCTTTTACCGTATTGCCTTTGTAATCGTTCATCGCCCTGACCCTGCCCACAGTTGTGCCGGCGATAACAATATCGCCCACTTGGAGAGTGCCGTTCTGGACAAGCATAGTTGCGACGGGTCCTCTGCCTTTATCAAGTCTTGCTTCAATAATAACGCCCATTGCGAGCCTTGACGGATTTGCTTTGAGTTCTTTCATGTCCGCTGATAACAATACCATTTCGAGCAATTCGTCCAGTCCCTGTTTTGTAAGAGCCGAAACGGGAACGCAGATAATATCGCCGCCCCATTCTTCGGGTACTAAATCGTGCGCCGTAAGCTCCTGTATTACTCTGTTTGGGTCAGCCGTCGGCAAATCTATTTTATTTATAGCGACAATAATTGACACGCCCGCCGCCTTTGCGTGATTTATAGCTTCGACTGTCTGCGGCATTATGCCCTCGGTCGCCGCAACGACTAAAATAGCAATATCCGTAACCTGTGCGCCTCTTGCCCTCATCGCCGTAAACGCCGCGTGTCCGGGAGTATCCAGAAAAGTAATTTCCCTTCCCTCGATTTCTACTCTGTACGCACCGATATGTTGAGTAATTCCCCCTGCCTCACCTGCAACTACGTTCGTATCTTTAATGGCGTCGAGCAATTTAGTTTTTCCGTGGTCAACGTGTCCCATAACAACTACTACGGGAGCGCGAGGCGCGAGCATTTCGTCAGTATCGACGCTTTCGTCGAACAGTTTGTCCTCTATTGTGATAATAACTTCTTTCTCCACTTTTGCGCCAAATTCCATAGCGACAAGCGCGGCGGTGTCATAATCAACCGATTCATTTACCGACGCTTTCGCCCCGAGCATAAATAATCTTTTTATTACTTCGGCGGACGTGATTCTCAACTTCGCGGCGAGGTCAGATACAATTATTTCCTCGGGAAGCGTGATTGACAACTGTTTTTTCTTCGCTTTTTCCAATTCCTGCTGTTTTTTTAATTTATCAAGGGCGATTTTTTCTTTGTCTATAGGTCTGCCCGCACGGTCATACGTGACCTTTTGTTGCTGGGTATTTTTCCTCATTCGATGTCTGTCCCTGTCATTTCTGTTGTTATTAAGCGATTTTTCGGAATCTGCGGAAACAAAAGTGTCAAGCTTTTCGTCATATCTCGATAAATCGACCGTCGAAGTCCTTGTATCAATAATTTTTGCCGAATTGCTCCTGACCCCCGCTTCAAGTTTTATACCCACGTCAGACGAAGAAATAATATCGACAGTAGATTTGCCGTCTGATTTTCTTTGATTCTGTTGGTTTTGACCGCTCGCGGGAGGTCTGTGACGTGTATTTCTGTTATTTTTTGAACTGTCTTTGTTAAATACGGGTGCCGAAAACTCTCTCTTAGAAGTCGAATGAGGTCTCTCCGCCGATTTTGGCATATTCATGTTTTGCGTCTGATTTTGCGTAAACGGTCCCGATGACGGTTTAGCTTGAACAGGCGGTTGGGGTTTAGGTTGATACGGCTTGAACTTAGGATTATTATTAGCGCGGGGACGCTGATGTTGATTTTGAACGCCCTGTTGCGGTTTCTTTGCGGCAAAATTATTCGTGTCCGCCGCAGATTTTATATTATCTTTCTCAATTTTTTGCTCTATTTGCTCTTTTTGTTCTTGCGGCTCATTCTTCAACTCTTTAACTTCCGCTTCCGCCGCTTTTTCCGATTTTTCAACAGCTTTTACGTCAGACGCCGCAGGAGCGGGCTTACCTCTGTTATACATATACGGCTCAATATCGTCAACTTGATTTTCCTGAGTGAGATGCTCAAAAATTATATTAAGTTCCTCGTCCTCAAGCGCGGTCATAGTTTTTTTACCCGATATGCCGTGCTGTTCTAAAATATCAATAATATCTTTTGCTTTTGCGTTAAAATTTTTGGCAAGAATGTTTAGTTTATATTTTGAAATTATTGGCATATGTTAAACGCACCTCCGTTTAAATTTACGATTCAGATTTGTTAATTTTATAAAATAACCGGTTTTAATCTTGATTTTCATGTTTTTTAATCTCCTCCAAATAATCATTAATCAACTTTAAAAAATTTTTGCTCGTAAGCGAAATAACCACGGCTGTTGAGTGAGAATATCCTGTACAGTGTGCGAGTTCGTCCATTGTCAAGGGCAGCAATTTTAACTGAATATTATAAAAAACCGTTTTATCATAAAGTTTCTTTTTAGTATTTTGTGAGGCGTCGCTGCTAAGATATACGCAAACCGCTTTCTTTTTTCTGATAGTTTCGATAACGGACTCCGTACCAATCGAAATTGCCCCCGCTTTTCTTGCAAGTCCTATAACGCCGCTTAATTTTTTTCGCGAATTTTCTATTTCTATATTCATATTTTAATATAACCGCCCATTTATTCGTTTTCGCTGTTCATCATTTCTACTAACTGCTCAAAAATTTCTTCTGATACTTTTATCTTAAACGACCTGTCAAGGCGTTTGGATTTTATCGCTTTTTTTAAGCAATCCGCATCTTTACAGAGATATGCCCCACGCCCCGATTTTTTACCCTTGCTGTCAATGCTTATTTCATTTTCAGGGCTTCTCACTACTCTTATAAGCTCATTTTTGTTTTTAACATTTCCACAGCCTACGCATTTTCTCTGCGGCAGTATTTTTTCTTTTTGTATTTGATTGCTTTGCTTATTTATACTTTCTTTATCTTTTGCCATGACCTCACCTCACAAGTTATATCAAAGACGCAATCTCTTATAAATAAAAATTTATATTATTCTTTTTTCTTTTTTCGTAAAGCTATGTTAGATATGTGTATTGTTTGTGTAGAAAATGCTTATAATACACAAGAAAATTACACTATGAAAATATTTGCATAAACCGAAGCATCAAGATAACCTTTTCCTGAAACCAAGCTGGGCTGAACTTCATCGGCAAGCCAATTCAGCGTACTATCCCGCCAAGCATTTCCTTTGGTATCTATATCTTCTGCCATTACCATTAAAATAAACATAGCAAAAAGGATTTGAACTGCAAACATACAGCCTTTAGTCAAAGGTTTCACGGAATGATACCCCCGCAGGATTGCTTTTTGCAAATCGGGGCTTTTCCCTCCGAAGTCGCTGTGAAAATACATTTCTGCTAAATCATATAAATAATACGAATAAACAGAACGCGAGAAATCAATCAGCGTCGCGCAATTTTGATTATAATTATATATAATATTAGTGTTTCGTATATCAGTATGGACAAGCCCGACGTTGTTTTTCGGGTCTTTATCGAGTTGGTTCATACAATCTATTATAACATCACAGCATTGGCTTATCATTTCGTACTGTGCGGCG
>Ga0099364_10005928_pt1 | contig 17959 bp, 14 predicted proteins | sample TergutTh196P3_FD_73070 | JGI IMG/M metagenome (GOLD analysis project Ga0099364, IMG submission 73070) | Microcerotermes parvus P3 segment gut microbial communities from Pointe-Noire, Republic of the Congo - Th196 P3 | ecosystem: Host-associated > Arthropoda: Insects > Digestive system > Gut ...
GAGTTAATAGGGCTATATTGCCCATTGATAAACTGAGTGAACACAGGTCGCAGGTTATCAAATGTTAAGCCACCTTCTGTAAAGCGGTTGAACACTTGACTTTGGTCGTCCCAGCGCATTTGAAAATCGTGCCCCAAAATAGGAAAATAAATTACCGCACAGACTATGACCAATAGAACGTGGTAATTCCTGATAAAATATTTCAAGCTACTAAAAATCTGTTTCATCATCAGTAAAAAAACGTTTTATCTCATTGAAATACAGCCGCGTAAGATCTTGTCTGCCTCTTGTTGGAAAAAACACCATGCCAACTTGTCCGTGTTTATCTAAAACAGCAAAGTAGCGCATGTCTTCGCCGTTGCTATTAATTGGCAGAGGAAGGGAGTCCGGAGGGATGTTTATATGGCTAAAACCTTCGGTTTCAGCAGCCATTTTTATCCGATTACTTCTATTGTCATCAAAATAAGCAGGCAATACTATACATTTAAGTTTTCTAAAAGTTTCCATGAACAATCTTAACTCCTTGAGATCAGCAGAATAGCACGGACCACACATTCTGTCAGAATAGCGATAGATAAGGACACTTTTAGCATCGTCATGAAGTCCTACGATAGCGTTTTCATGTGTGCGAACAACATACGGCACATACTCAATATGCTTTTTCATTATTTCATGGTAACCTTCAGTATGAAACGCCGTTGGACTTGTTCCAAACTTTAACCAAAAACCCCACAATAAAACCACTAATGTTAGTGCAGTTACTGTAAATTTAAACTTATTTGCTTGCATATGTTTTGATATTAACGATCTAAAATTTAACCTTGTATCTGAATATTATTGGATTAAGATCTCTAGTCTGCTCCAATTTTATTAATTCAGGGAATAATTCTAATAAATCTTCAACACCTACATTTGAAAAAGCACCGTAAAAATAGCCATCACTATCGCTACACAGTACAGTATATAGGTCAGGAATGTAGTTTCTTGTAACGTAGCCTCCGGCAAGTCTATTTGTTTTATGTGAAATAGATATAGTTTTGTGGGTAAGTTTATTAAAAAAAACAAAGATCTGGTTATCAGATTCTCCTAAAACAAAAAATAAAAAATCAGAATTCTCAACATGTATTCCCATAAAACACATAAAACCATTATATATCTGGTTAAATAGCTCTGTATGGTCATTAAGATTTCTTAAGGTGTTATTGGACAACTTCCTGTTTTTCCCATAATCAATTGCATATTTAGGTCTTATAGATTCAAATGATACACAAAAGATTGTATCCTTAAACTCTGGTGCAAAGGTAAAACTACCGTCAATATGCGATCTTATTATATCCGTAACGTGAATTTTTAAATTTCTATTTCCCGCGTTTTCAAATTTTTCTTTAATTACTTGCCCTGATTCGTCAGTTATAAAAACTTGGTGAATATTTCTAAAATCTCTTCTATATTCCCATGCCGCTCTTGCATGTAAAATATGTCCATCGTGTAGCAATGCAGCATTAAAGATAGGCAACCTTATATCTATTCGTTTAACAAATTTTCCTTCTATATCGTAAATCATAAATTTTCGACCAAAATTATCAACAGTAAGTATGAGATCATTAACGTAATCAATCTCAAAATTTACAATTTTAACAAAATCTAACGGACCTCCTCCTTTATTATTTCCTATTGTGGCAATATGTTTACCATCTATTGTATATATGAACAACGAGTTTGCAAAATATGCGTCAAGGATGTAAATTCTATCTTTATAAACACGCATTTTTGCAACATGACCAAAAAAAGAGTTTTCTTTTTCTTCTAGAACAATATAAGCTAAATCGTCAATAATTTTAGCATCGATTGCGTTAATCGGTTCAGGTACTACTATGCTAACAAGGTCTTCAAAGCTGTCACTCAGTATAGCTTGTGGGCTTGTACAGCTGTTTAAGAAAATGGATGCATAAATTATTGTTATTTTCAAGCGATGCATAATGTATTTTTTTTCGTTTAATATAATGCACTAAAATTAAGATGTTGGGAGGTGTTACCCCCCAGCATCTTAACACTTCCTAACTTTGCTATTTATTGTTAAATGCCGTGCAGCCTGAAAAACAATTTTCATTTTTGCCCGGTCGGCAATCTGAAAGAGAGCCTTTCAACATAATATTTTTTCCATCTGCGTCAACTGCAGGTTTACCCGTTTTGGGATCTATTACTACCATGTAGCACACGACCGCGGGGTTAACAATAAAAGTTTCATACCCTTCTTCTTCTTCTTCTTCTTCTTCACAGTCTGTCCCTTCACAGTCGCCACCAGTGACATCTCCCCCTACGATTCCACTCTCAAAGTGTCCACTTCCAGTGCCTCCTGTTCCTCCTCCCACAACAAGCGGGTTCAGGTTTGGGTTGTTTTTTATACCGTGTCCGTAGACGAAGGTATCTACTAACGAAAGCGCAGTAAACGTTAGCAAAAAAGATACGATGCAGACCGCAATTGCGTGCTGCTTGATAAATACGAATAACTTTTTCATGATTTTTAATATAAAATATTGTTAAAAAAATAAGTAAATAATTTTAATAAAAATTAATCAATTGCCAAGTCTCAATATTAAGACTTGGTTTTGAGTAGTTTGCAGACTTTTTTTGATATTTTTTTAGTCTGCTCTTCCTCAGTGCGCATACTATATTTTTGCAGCCGGTAGAGATTTTTTAGAGATTTTTAGCCCCTTCATCTCCTGCGGTTCAAAATATTAGCTCAAAATCAACCATAATTCGTCTGCAACTCAACGATTTAAGAAGTTTGAACTCAGTAATTGCGCGTAAAACAGCTTTTTCGTTGCGAGAGAGAGACTAAACAGCCACCTACTTTAACTCTGCTTTTTAGTGTCCCCACATGTCAAAGAACAGTGATTTCAATTTTTGATTCCGAAGAATCTTCAAATGAAATTCACGGCAAAGATACAACTATTTTTTTTAATTTCCAAATTTTTTTCAAAAAAAATGCATTTTTTTTTGATTTTTTTTTTTCAATGAAGACATTTTGGTCTTAGAAACACGCGGACTGTAGGCATTTTTAGCAGAACTTGCAGCAGCAACCATCAAAGAGCAGTATCCTTTTCTTATTGCTATGCTTGACAGCGAATGCTATAAGCCGCCCGGTTCGGTCAAGAACAATTTTTGCAATTTCCTCTAATTTATTCTGTATGTCGTTGTTATTGATCATATTTATCGTAAATTATTATTTGTTTGGCTTTTTCTATAAGTTCATCCTTACCTTCTGAAATCCCTTTTATTGTCGGTTTTACCTCTATATCCGGCACAATTCCTACATTTGTTATTCCTTTTCCATCCGGATAATAGATGCCTTGAGTTGAAATTTGCCCAAAAATATTACCCGGCAATTGAAATCCCGAGACCGTATTGCTTAATAAACGCCCATCGCCTCCTCCGGTAGCGCTGCCAATAATCACTGTGTTGGGCAAGGCGCGAAATGCCATTGCAGTAAGTTCGCCGTAGCGATTAGTGGTGTTATCGACTAATACAACAACTTTGCCTCTATAAGGTCTTCTGTTTCTTGCGCCTATCCTTTGTGGAGCGCTATACGTAAACAATCCGGGAATCTGTAAGTCTACCCTTGTGTTTTTTGCAAAATCTACTGGCGCACTGTTAATGTAGCGCGCCAAAACATAAGCCCAATTATACGTCAAAGAGGGATTTCGAAGGTCAACTATTATTCCCTTCGTATTTCGAAATTTGAACATCGCCTCATTCATCATAGCCACATCAAATATTCCGGGATAAAAGTAGCCAACCTCATCTGTCAATAAATCATGACCCACAGGGACGGCATTAATTCTGTATGAATGTAGCGTTTCTGGGGGGAAACATCGTAGGTTTGCAATAAAAACACCTCCATCTCGTAGGTATTCTATCTGCATGTTTTCATCGTGAGTTAGCAATAAATTATTCATAATAAAATGATTAATCCCGTTTGGTGAAACAAACCTTGACATCTCTAATTTTACCTTTATTTGCTTCGTTATTTCGTCCACCGGCTTTTGATTTATTTTTGTAATAACGTCTCCCGGTAACAGTTCAACATGATTGCCTTCAACCGAAAAGTTACTAACCACTACCGGTTTGTCTTCTACATACCTGATTCGTAGAGGCGGAGCGTTGTTTCCAAAATTGGGAAATGCAGAGACAATATGTGTCTGCGGGTTGTTCAGCTTTGCAACGAGGTTTGCAAACACTTGCAAGTAGTTTGACGAATCGGCTTGCGCCACCTTTGGAATAAATTCAATCAGCGTATCATACCATTCATTCTGCAATTGATACCTGTAGGGATAAAAATATTGCACCATATTCCAAAACCTAAACAGTCCCAGCATACGGTATCCATCATCGTTAGGCGAAATATGCGGATAATCGTTTTCGCGACGAAATTTTGGACTATCATGGCTTCTGCTGTGAAACCCGATGTAGTAATGTTGGTTTTCTCGCCGTGCCATTTTTACAGCGTTCAATTTTCTTGACAATTCATCGCCCAAAGTCTCACTATCGTCTATCCAATGCCAATCCGGTAACATTTTCATACTCTTGCTGTTGGGGATATTCAATCTTCTTACTGTATTGAAGTCGCCTAACCCTTCTGCTAAACGGTAGAGCAGAAAATTTCGCTCGTGATGATTTTTTACGGTTAACATGCTTGCCATAGCCCTAAAAAGCACGTAGTCCCAATTATATTCGCCCGAAGCAACAGTAGGATGATAATATTTTAAAAATCCCCAAACTTTTGCCAACAAAGCCAAGTTTTCCACCATTTGCGGCGTAAGCGCTGCGAAATTGATGTATGAGCCTTCATCAAATTCGTTGTCATCCAAAGCCCTATATCTAAAATCAGAATAAGTCAAACTGCTAATGTCTCTACCATCTATCAATACACGAAAATCATCTATCCACAATTTTCCGGTTCCGCTAATTATTGCGCCTATGCGAATAGTTTCTATATCTTCGGGCAGTTTTGACGTGAGCGAAAATTCTGTCCAATCATCGGGGGCAGATAGATTTTTTCGTTTAACTGCATCCACTGCTGTTAAATTGGATTCATCATCGAATAGCAACATCAAACCAACGGTATTCGCTATGCCTTCGCCCTTTAGCCATGCCTTGACTTCTATATTTTTTCCTGAAAAATTTGCAGGAATAACGTAAAAAATTGCTCCTCCAATGCCTTCGTTATCTGTTCGTTCTATCATCGCAGAGTAGCGTCCGCTACGTTTTTCTACTGAATCTATTGTTGCAGAAACGTTTCCCAATTGGCTCCAGCCTACCGGTTGAGCAATTTGCACATCGCCGGTGAAAACGGCATCCCACCTGTCTGGAAGCCACCAGCCATCCCGCGTTTGTTTCACAGCAACATTTTCAAACCCAAAATTGTAATGCCACGCCCTTACAGTAAGAGGCGAGAGCCTGAAACTTGTTCCGGGCTCGCCTATAGTTTGCGCTCCCATCGTTGAGGTAAAGATAATTGTACTTATCAATAAAAATATCTTCGTGATAATCAAAACATACAAAAAAGTGGGGCTAAAATAATAAATTTACTATCGTATACGTACATTTTTACAAAAGGTTACATTTACAAGTTGTACAATAAAATTAAGCTACGCTATATTATGCAATTGATACACGCAGTCTATTTCTTTTAAAATACGTTCTGTACGTTCGTTTCCTGTATCGGTTATGAAAATTTGTCCAAACTCCTCGCCGGCAACTAATCTAATTATTTGCTTAACGCGCAGAGCGTCAAATTTATCGAAAATATCATCTAATAGCAGTATTGGCTTAATATTCCCGTTTTTTCTGATATAATCGAAGTTAGCCAATTTCATGGCAACAAGAAAAGTCTTTTGCTGTCCTTGCGACGCCGATTTTTTTAACGGATATTCGTTCATCTGAAACAAAAGGTCGTCTTTGTGTATGCCCGTCGTTGTGTATTGCATCAAACGATCTTTAGTAAATGATGAATTGAGCATAGCGGCAAAATCGTTGTCGTGAAGTTGTGAACTATACAAAAGTTGTACGTTTTCGCCATCGCCCGCTATTTCGTTATAAAAATTTTGAAAAACCGGAATTAATTCCTGACAATACTCCGAGCGGCGTTTGTAAATCTTATTTCCGGTAGTCACAAGCTTTTCGTTCCACAATTCAAGAACTTCCATGTTCAATGCGCTGTCTTGTTTTAACATGGCGTTGCGTTGTTCAAGAGCTCTGTTGTATTGCATCATATCGTGAAGATATTCGTGGTCGTGCTGCGAAATCACTTCGTTCATCAATTTACGACGCTCATCGCTTCTTCCGTAGATAAGATTACCGTCTGCGGGCGAAATACTTACAGCGGGCAGTAAACCGATGTGTTCCGATAATCGTTCGTAGTCTTTTTTGTTTCTGCGAAAAACTTTTTTTTGACCACGTTTCACAGCGCAATAAACAGTTTCAGTAGTTTCGTTGCGTTCATATTCGCCCTGTACGACAAAAAAATCGGCGTCGTAGCGAATGTTTTGCGTATCAATAGGATTAAGGTTGCTTTTTGTCATAGACAACAGATACACAGCGTCTAAAACGTTTGTTTTGCCTACGCCATTGCTACCGGTCAAGCAATTTATTTTCTTACAAAAATTAAAATTTGCTTGTTCGTAGTTTTTAAAGTTCACTAACGACAAGGAGGTTAATCTGAGCATTGTGCAAATTACCTTTTTTTATTGTTGCTCTTCTTCATGCCGCTTTCCTTGTTCGGCGTCGACCACCGTCGTCGTCGTCTTATGACGTCTTCGGTCGCTTGTGGCAGAATACGGAGTTTTTGAATAAGTTCTCTCATCGCGTGGACGCGCTTCAAAAACAGAAATTAATTTACCGTCGTATTCTGTTTGATTTAGCTTGGCGATTGCCTTAGAAGATTCATCTTTATCGGGCATGTCAATAAAACCGAAGCCTTTTGAATGACCGGCTTGATGGTCGAAAATTACTTTCGCCGAGCTTACTTTGCCGAATTTTTCGAACAAATGCCTTAAGTCGCTGTCAACCACTCTGTAGCTCAGGTTTGATATATATATGTTCATTTTTTGAATGTTTTTACAAAAAAATAATTAATTGCAAAGCGATGCAGCCCCCAGCAAGCTGATGTCTTCACCCGTTGAAATTAATATTTGTATTTTTTTCAACGTTTCGGGATAATCAAATGTTTCCATTTCTTTTTTCATCGCGCCCTCAAAATAAGGAAAGGCATTAGCTATACTTCCTCCAAATATAATTGCGTCGGGGTCGAACGTAAAAAGAATTATTTTTACCAGCACTCCCATGTGTTTTCCAAACTCGTTCCAAATTTTCAAAGCGTTTACGTCGCCGTCTTTTGCAAGTTGCGAGGCAATTTTTCCGGTAGTGTTGTGAAACTCTTCGAAAAATGCGCTTCCACAATAAAATTCCAAAGTATGGTCAAGGTATGGCAAACAGCCTATTTCACCGGCGCCGGTATTGCTGCCGCAATACAGTTCGTTGTTGATAATTATTCCGGCGCCTACGCCAGTGCCAAGCGTCACACCAAGAATATTTTTGAATGGTTTGCCCACTCCGCAACGATGCTCGCCTAAAGCGAAGCAATTGGCGTCGTTGTTGACGTGTACCGGTATTCCAAAAGCTGTTTCTAAAATGTTTTTCAAATGTACCTTCTTCCACGAAGGAATGTTTGCAACATTGTAGACAATGCCTTCCTGCATGTCGACAACCGAGGGAACGCCTATACCTATACCCTTAACTGATTGATTGATAAGTCGGCTTATCATTTCTTTGATATGCTGCAAAACTTCTTGTTCGGGACTATCCGACAAACACGGCTCAATCAACTTTGATATTACCATACCGTTTTCTACCAATCCGCAACGTACATTGGTTCCTCCTAAATCAACTCCTATTGTCATAATCTTTTCAATTTATGTTTAATTATTTTATAAAATCTTCTGAAACAGCGCCTCATCCTCCCAACCGGCTTCCGTTCGCAACCAGTCTTTTTTTCTTCCGGCTACCTCGAAACCAAGTTTTTCGAACAGCTTGATACATGCCGTGTTGCTTACCGCTATATTACAATAAATTTGGTGCAGAAACAGTATGTTGCGAGCGTATTCCATGATTTGCAAAACTGCATGGAAGCCGTAGCCTTGTCCGCGGTCAGAAGCCGACGCAATGAGCATGCCAAGCCCAGCCCGTTGGTGTAGAGGGTCGTAGTCAAACAGGTCTACGCTACCCACCGTACGCACCGACTGTTTGGCTATTTCGCGGCAATCTATCATCATACGCAACTGCCTGTGCGCGTGTATGTCGCTCGGATCTGATTCGACATATTGCTTCAGTTGGTATCGCGAAAAGGGTACTAACGTGCTGCCGATATTCCAAACGGTACGGTCATTTTCCCAGATATACAGCAGTTCGATATCTTCCGGCTCAACGGCGCGAAGTTCAATTTTATATTCGTCAGGCACAACTAACTTGAGGCTCCTATACCCTATTAACTGAAGTTATCCCATCGAGCCGCTAATCAAGAACAGTGCAGCCAAAGATACAATCGCATATAATTCCGGGAATACCGCGAGAATCATTGTCTTACCGAAAACATCGTAGCCTGCGCTAATTGCGGCAATACCGTTAGCGCAAACAGACGCCTGTCGAATCGCCGACATCAAACACACCAAGCCTACCGCAAGCCCTGCGCCAAACACAGCAGCTGCCTGAAACATGGTAATACCCGGCACAAGATATCCGGCTAAAAGAAAATATCCTAAGAAGCCATACAAGCCTTGAGTTCCGGGTAGGGCGCTCAAAACCATATAATTCCCGAATGCGTCGGGATTCTTCTTCATCGCTCCGACAGCAGCGCTGCCCGCGACACTAACGCCAGTGGCGCTTCCAATACCTGCCAGTCCTATCATAAGACCAACGCCAATGTATGCAATAACAATTGGTTCCATAAATTTTTTATTAAATTTATTCTTACTATAATTTTTCTGCAAAGAAACGAGTATTTTTTTAAAAAAACAAGAAATAAAAAAAAAAAAATGTTTTTCTCATAAAAAAAAAGCAAGCATTAATTATAATGCCTGCCCTTTTGTTTGGCGTTTTATTTTTTTATGCGCCTATTCAGTCTTGCTAAAGCGGATGTCGGCAAAATATAATACGACGTGATTATTTTCATCCCATGTGAATGCGGTTCCGGTTTCGCGTCCGGGGTTAAAAACAATCACTCTGTTTCTACGGCTGCCTTCGCCATTTCCGAGCGTGCCTATATCGTTGCCCCACCAGTTATTGCTGTTCATATCTACGGTACATTCAACCCACTCTCCTATCTCGACGTTGGGGGTATTAATGTCCCAGTTTTGTTGTCCGTATGCGCTTTCGCCTGTGAAAGCCCATGTATAGTTCATTATACGGAGTCTTTGCTGAACAAAGCGAGTTGATTGAACACTTGGGGAAGCCAATACTTTGAATTTAAAATAACGATACTCTCTTGAATCGAACATGTATTGAGTAGGAAGCCCAAACCAAAATGAAGCGTTGCCTTGTCGCATTACGCATCTGTATATGGCGTCGGGGCGCAACAGTTCGTCAAGTTTCAAGTCAATAGGAACGTTGTTAATACGGTCGTTTGCAGGGTCAAACTTAGTGATTTCGTCGCGTTCAGTGCGTGGGAAGTAATCGCCTGAATAGGAAAGTATCATCCTCCATGCAGTAGCTTGTACTACCCCATTTACGAAGAATTGCGGAGGCATGAACACTACGTCGGGAAAATTATCTACCAATTCAACAACTGTTCCGAAATAAGGTTCTAAAGCTTCATGCAGTTGAAGTCCCATTCTTCCTCCGGTCATAAAACGTATTTTAGTAATTTGCCCTGCCTCAATCAAATCAATAAGCGTGGCTATACCTGCAATATTAATATCCGATTCTCTATGCACTCTGCGCATAAAAGGTTGCCATTCTTCTCCTCCAATGCGAGACGTAACGGTGTTATTGTCATATTCAACCGTAGGCAGTGGAATACCTTCGCCCGTCAAATCAATTTCAGTAACACCTGAAAAATAGAACAAGTCCTGAAATGAATTGGTATGCAACGGATATACCAATTTGGTAACCGATGCAACCCCTTCCGGAGTGAAGTCTGTAATGCCATTTGCTTCCATTATAGCGCGTTCGGCAGGCACAAAGGGGTCTGCTGCGCTTGGCAACTGCGTCTGAATGGTTCTTGTAACAGACACTTCGTCTAATATTAACGTTCTTGCTGCATCGCTCAATCTTGGAATCATGTTGTGAGTAACCTCGATACTAATACTTGAAGCGGTTTGAAAATTAGATGCAAAAAAACGTAAACCATCTACTTCGCCGGTTTGAACTTGTCCGGCAGCATCTGTATATTTCCAACTCAAGCCATTATGCACCATGTTGTTATTGATAACCGTTGCCGGATATTCTACCACCACAGACGTTGAAGAGCGCAACCATGAGGGGCTCGGAAAATTCATATTGTCGATATCCGACTGTGTAAATGGAATTACAGCTATCTCTTGCGGCATAGAACGGTTGCCGTGTTCGTCTTCTGTAAAAACTGAAAAACGATACAATCTCGAAACGTCCAGACCGGTAATATTAACCCACGACATAACCTCTTCATACACAATCCGTTCTTCGTCGTACTCTATAACGGTTTTCTTAGCCTTGCCCAACCTCATTTCTGAAGATGGTATACGTCCTACCGATGGTCTTGTCAGGTCTAATTCAACCCTTTCGAAGCCGTAGGAAACAATAATTGTGTCAAACGCAGCAGGATAAACTATTTCGCCTGAAAATTTATCTAAATTATCAAACTCGCCGACACAGGAAACTGTGAACATCGCTATTGCTACTGCTGTTATATAAAACAAATTTCTCAAATTTTTCATTTTATTTTAATTTATTATTTTTGATTACTGTAATTATTCAGCTTTTCTACCATACACAGTTAATTCTGACATGCAGTTTGCGTTTGTCGATGTGTAGTTTGTATTAAAACTTGCAAGACATTCATACCTGAACCATCGTGTGACCTTAGTATACTGTGGCTCTTCGGGAAACATATACGACATATCTCCTGCTTCGCCAAGCAATACAAACTCTAACGGACTGATACCCACAGGAATAGGTATTCGTTGCTCCGAAGTTTCCACCCAGTCCATAACATCGGGGTCTTCATCAAAATAATATAAACGGAAGTAGCCGCAATTTTCATCTTGGTAATACTGCCCTCTATTGTTATTCTCAGCGTTGCCTGAATGGCGCTGAACAGTGACAATGCGGCTCAACTCGTAGTAATCGCCAAGGTCCATAATAATGTTCCAGGGTACATTCCTTCCACCCGATGCCTGTGGCGTTCCATCATGTCCCATGCCACCGGTGTGAAAAAAGTTAAGATTATTGTGCCGACATATTATGCCGTCTATAAGCTTACTCATACGTCCTTCCAAGTGATTACCGTGCATTGCAGGAACTCCGGTATTATGAACTGTCCCGTCGCGAAGCGTAATAGTACGGTCGGCTGCATCAGGAAAACTCATAATGCTTTTGTCAAGCGGCTCGTCATGTAGTACGAATATCTGTCCAAAATCAACTGTTTCGGAGCGATTTCCAAATCGGTCTTGCACCCATACCTGTACAGCAACGGGAGTAGTGGGTCCGGTGTTTACGTTTTCCACAAAACGCCGGTCGGTAAGACTTCCCGATGAAAAAACCTGAACCAAATCGCGCTCAGCGCCATTATCATTGTATTGATAAGATGCAAAAACATTTACTACTTGCTCAAGTTCGTTTTCCCATTCCAATAGAATAGAGCTAAAGCCTTCTTTTAGAACGATACTGTTGGCTACGCGCGAGATTGCAGGCTCAAGAGGAGTAACAGCTACGGGAACCTTAGCTGATTCTACTCCCGCCCTGTTGACGCCATAAAGATAAACGGTATATTCTCTTTCGTCTCCAAAGCCTATCACGTCTATAGAATCATTGTAGAAAGTGGAACTGAAGAAATATGTTTCGCCTCTTTCATTAGTGTACTCGGCATTGACGCTTATTAAATTTTCTTCCGGAGGAATGATGTAAAATAAACGGGCGCCGCCATATAAGGGCTCATAATCGACAAAAGTTGGAGCGCTGGTTGGCGTTCTGTCTTCGGCAGAAGAAATATAACGCACCTCTTCCTTACAAGCCGCACTGATACCTAAAACTATAACTATCAGCAAAAAATTATATATTTTTGTTTTCATTTTTTTTAATATACTCTAAATTATTAATTTAATTAACTACTAACTACTAACTACTAACTAAAAACTAAAAAACTACCATCCCGGATTTTGAACCAGATTTGCATTTGTATTCAACTCTTCTAACCTTATGGGCCACAGATAATCTCTTATTGCGAAACGTCTCATTTGCAGGTTCGTATTCAATACAAAGAACGAGTTAAAATCTTCGCCCAAAAAGTTCCAACCTTGTATAGGCGTTACAAATTCGAGATGAGCAAGTTTGTGGCGCTGCATATCCCAGAATCGATGCCCTTCAAATGCTAATTCTATACTTCTTTCGCGCAGAATTATATCTCTCATCCCTTCTTTAGTTGTATGCCTGTTTAAGTCTCGAGCCAGTTCAGGGTCGCCCCAGACTGTTTCCACATTTTTAATTCCGGCGCGAAAGCGAACGAGATTTATGGCGTTCCATACATCCCCATCGGGCGCATCCTTAATCTCGTTAAGAATCTCGGCTTTCATTAAATACAGGTCGGCAAGTCTAACAAGAGGATAAGGATAATGAACTACCCGCTGCCAAGCTCCTGCGCGCGATTCCGGATGCACAAGTTTTTGAACTCCAACTCCGGTACAAAAGAAATCGTAGGGAACCGTGCCTTCGCGTCCACCCGGCGACATTTGATACATAATAGTTGGTAATACATCATAATGCGAACGCCATAGACCTCCGGTAAATCCAAGATTTGCATAAAAACGCATTTCGCGATTAGCATACAGACCAATAGTCTGAAAACTTGGTTGCAAAATGCCGGCTATATCGGCAAATCTGCTATCATCAACTCCGGGAGTGATATATGGTTCATGCCTTCCATTAAAATTATACGTCAGGTCCTGGTCAATAGGCAATCCGTTTTTAGTGTAGTACCTTTCGGTCATCCGGTAGGTAGCCGCCATCCACTGCCAAGCATAAGAGGGAGTGTTATAGTCCCAGGCTGTAATCGAAAAACGGTCTCTGAAAAGCGCCGTCATACGAATATTGGTGGAGCTTGACAGAGCGCCATCGTCAAGATAATTGACGTTTGACATTCCCCAGATTAGTTCTTCGTTCCAGGGGTCGCAAACCACATACCGCAAATTATAAAGCGTTTCCATTTGGTCTGGATTGATTTCAGCGAGCAAACGGTCGTTTCTCCAGTCTGAATCAGGCGCGGTTGTGGTGAAGTATGTTTTCGTTGCCGGATAATTGTATAAACGCTTGCCTTCAGAATGGGCGGCGTCTATTGCTTCATTAACCGCTATTAGCGCTTCTTCCCATTTTGCCTTTGTTTGTTCGGGGGTATCATATACGGGGAAGAATGGCTGCCCGTCGCGAGGGTCAAGAAAATCTTCGAAAAACTCACGATTACCGCTATAAAACGGACTTGCGTAGTACAATAATACTCTCGCCTTAATAGCTTTAGCAATTACCTGGTCTATCATACCCAAGTTTGTTTCCTCACGGGTGGTAGGCAGGTCGGGGATTGCTTTTTCAATAAGGTCGATGACATAACGGAAAGACACCTCTACTTTTTCGCGAAATCTGAATACTTCAACACCGGTAGCGTCGCCGCTTGCCGTATTTTCGTCTACTATCACTATTGGTCCATAGTGGCGTATCAAAAGAAAATGGTAATAAGCCTTAAGAAAATTTACCTGGGCTATCCAATCTTTTCTTTCATCTTCTGCAATGCCCCGTGTTTTAAGAATTTCTTCAAGAAAGATATTACACACGTTTAATGCTTCATACAGAGGTGTGGCTCCTGCGACGGCTCCGGTTCCACCGCTCGACCAAAAGTTTAAAACTGGGGAGCTAACGCTCTGAAGACCACGCATAATACGCTCGGCTCTAAGGTTTCCGGTAGCGTTTTGTACGCCATCGTCAATGCGTCCTATATACTCATCGCCCAAACTCCAGGTTGTTTGATGAGTCATCAAATCTTTGGGAAGATAAGAGTATACCTTTGCTAATGCATTTATAGCGTCTGCTCTTTGTCCAAACACATTGTCCAGGGTAATGACGTTATCCGGCACTACATCTAAATAATCGCCGCAAGCTGAGTTCATTACAGCAAGCGCCAGCGCCAATGTGTATATTTTATATCTGTTGATTATTTTTATTAATTTTTTCATTACTTTTTTACTGATTAATGATTAAAAATCCAATTTTACGCCCAAGTTAAATCTTCTGTTAGGCGGATAAGCCAATCCTCTTCTTCCCATTTCGGGATCCCAGAGTTTAAATCTGCTCCATACGTACGCATTTTCTACGGTAAAGTAGATACGGAAGTTCTCTATAAAGGCTCTTTCTATATTAGGTACGTTGTATCCTACTTCAACATTTTTTAATCTCATGAATGAGCCGTTGCGCATCCACCACGAGGATTGTTGAATGTTGTTGTAGAGCGGAATGGTAGACAGTCGGGGCCAGAAAGCGTGCGGGTCGGGATTCGTTTCGCTCCAGTAGTTATCTGCTACTATTGGCAATGCGTTACGAAATCCAACAAAAGGAGCTATACCTTCGTTGCCGTCGGAGCCTCCCCCTACGCTGGGGTTGATAAATATAGATACGCGGGCGTTGCCTTGCATGAAAAACGAAAAGTCAAAATTTCTGTAGCCCATTGATAATCCAAATCCATACTGCATTTCAGGCGTTGTAGGGAAACCCATGGAAACGCGGTCATTATCGTCTACTACTCCATCGTCGTTAACGTCCTTATATTTAATGTCACCTGCCATGTATTCTCCAAAGTCCTGTCTTGGCGAGTTAATTATTTCGGCTTCATCAATAAATAGACGCTCGGCAATTAAGCCCCACTCTTGACGAACTGGCGCGCCTTTTCTTCGCAAATAAACATCCGGATATAACCTTTCGTCAATATCCACTATTTTATTTCTGCCGTAGGTAAAGTTAGCTCTTCCTTGCACCCACATAAAGCGATTAAAATAGTGTTGAACTACTAATTGTCCGTCTACTCCTCTTGCGTCTACTTTTCCTACGTTACCCGAAATTCCGGCTGAAAGTCCGGCAGTAGCGGGAAAATTTTCGCGGGGCCAATAAATCTGCGAACGTTTTTCTTGAAACAACTCAACCTGAAGTGTAATTGCTTCATTCCTTAAAAGTCCCACTTCAAAACCTAAATTGGTTTTAGCCGATCTTTCCCATGTTATTTCGGGATTAGCGTATCGGGTAATAGCATACCCGCCATAAGCGTTCATAAAATTGCTTCCCCAGCGATAACCCGATGCAAAGGGGTCGCCGCCAATGTCTATATGCGACATGTATCTAAAACGTTCGTCGCGCCGCCCTATTGCATCGTTACCGCCAAGTCCCCAGCTTGCTTTCAATTTCAACATGGGCACGGTAGCTTTAAATCCTTCAAAAAATGATTCGTTAGAAATCATCCATGCGCCTGCAACAGCAGGAAATAGGGCATATTGTTTTTCGCCGGTGAATTTTTCCGAGCCGTTATAACCAAAGGTAAATTCCGTAAAATAACGCTGGTCATAATCATAATTGAAACGTCCGGCAGCCACCAAATTCTTTTCAGGAAGCGTTTCGTAAATCGATGTGGAGCCTCCGCCATACAAGTTTTCTGTTGCGGTTCCTACCAACTGTGCGCCTACGCTGTGTGGTCCATAACTGCCTGCCCACCTTATAATTCCTTCAAAATAATATTTTGAGCCGGCGTCTCTGTCGGGTGAAACATCTGACAGGAATGCGTTGCCGGTTGATTCGTTAAGAGGAAACAGCGTATATTCGCCGGTTGCCTGATTAAAACTCTGCAACGCGTAATAGTATGGATAATATCTACGACGGCTGGAATATTTGCTATACGTATCAGCCGACGCCTTGAGAGACATGCTTAGACCGGGAACTATGAAGTCAAGTTCTTGATTTAATGTGGCTTGAGCAACGATAAATGTTTCGTTGCGGTCATCAAAACCCATCACCATTTGAGCGTACGGATTTGCCTTAATACCTGCGCCGGTAAGAATGGTGCTGCCGAAAAGAACATGCTCTGTATCAGCATTTGCTAGATCGGGCTCATACACCGGCGGAAAATCAACCGGATTAGAGTTCATGATAATGGTATACAAGTCGCTTGCCGAGGTGAAGGGTCCAGTATAGCGTTCAAAACGAGCCGTTACACGCGTATCTAAAGTTGTGGTTCGTGAAAGCTTGAAAGTAACATTACTTCTCAAAAAAGTACGCACAATATTAATATTGTTGTTGAAGTTGTTTCTTTGGTCTACTTTCAACAGCCCTGTTTCGTTTTCTATACCTCCCGAAATAAAATAATTTGCAATCGGTCCGCCTCCCGAAACGTTCAAATTGGCTCTGTGATTCCATGTTCCCTTGTTAAACATGTCTTCATACCAGTCGATGTTTGGAAAAATCATCGGATATTCTCCCCTTTCTGTCATCATAATCTTTTGGGCGTTGTAGTACGAGCCAAGCATCGGGTTACGCGTTTCTTGCGCCTCGTTATACATGTGCATGTACGTTACCCCATCGAGAAAATTAATTCTTTGCGTAGGGGTTGCATAGTTGGCGTCATAGCGAAAACTTATTCGCTGTCTGCCCTCGCGTCCACTTTTTGTGGTTATGGTAATGATACCATTTGCGCTTCGAGCGCCATACATAACCGCTGCCGCAGCATCTTTCAACACAGAAAAACTTTCTATGTCGTCAATCTGCAAACGCGCAAGGTCGTCGGCGCTTGATTCAAAACCGTCAATCAAAATTAACGGTTGCTGGGCATAACCGAAAGATGTTACCCCGCGAATAAAGAACTGGGCGTTGTCAGCGCCCGGCTCGCCTGTTGGCTGGAAAGATATAACGCCTGCAACGTTACCGGCAAGCGCCGAAGTAAAGTTGGAAGCCGGAACGCGCAAATCTCTCACATTCACGGCTGTAATTGAAGTAGCTACATTAGCCCGTCTGGCTCTACCGAAGGCTGTAACCACAAGCTCTTCAATCATTCCATCGTCGTCAAACATAATTATCTCTAAAATATTTCTATTTCCGACTACTTCGGTTATCGGTCTTTTACCAACAAAATTGAACTCAATAGAATCGCCGGGTGAGACGCTAATACTAAATTCGCCATTGCCATCAGTAGTTACGCCTCGTGTAGTCCCCTTAACGTGAACAGTTACTCCCGGCATACTTTCCTGATTGACGCCGTCTTTTACCGTACCCTGTATGGTTCGTAACTGGGCTAACAAAGAAAGTGGCGTCAACAAAAACACTATTACTAAATTTACTAAATATTTATACATATAAATTACTATTAATTTGATTTTAATTTTTAAATTAAGATTATTATTTTTTCTAATTTTACATTTTGACAGTCTACTATTAACTTTTGAAGCATACTGTCTATTAATTTTTCATCGCGCTTTCATTTGGTTTTTATCATAGGCAGTCATTTTTTAGTGAATAATTTGTAACTGTTTTCTTTATTTTTCTACTAAATCGAAGTTCAGGCAAAACAAAAACACGGCGAAGCCGCGCGACATCTGAATATATCAGGTCGGCGAAACCGCTATCGTCTAAAAACTGACGACTACAGACTAAAAGCTCTCTCTCTCTCTCTCTCTCTCTCTCTCTCTCT
>Ga0099364_10005929_pt1 | contig 17959 bp, 16 predicted proteins | sample TergutTh196P3_FD_73070 | JGI IMG/M metagenome (GOLD analysis project Ga0099364, IMG submission 73070) | Microcerotermes parvus P3 segment gut microbial communities from Pointe-Noire, Republic of the Congo - Th196 P3 | ecosystem: Host-associated > Arthropoda: Insects > Digestive system > Gut ...
CAAAAAGCCTTTTGGAATCCTTGCCGCGGCTTTTGTTTACAGTATCGCAGAAAGTTATTCGATACATGCTCAGAGTTTATGGAAACTGCCCGCCGATTTCATTCTTGCTTTTCCATACATTTGTACATTAATTGCTCTGATAGTTGTCTCAGTTTTACCCGGAATTAAAAAATTACATAATAATAGTAATTTCCGCCATATATTCCATAAATAATCCATTGTATTAATCATTCGTAATTGATAAAATAGTACAATCTCATAATTCGTTGTTTCTTTTAACTAAAAGTGAGGATTTTTCAATGTCGGTTATCGGTCAAATACATCGAACTGAATATGAACTGGAAAAAGACCGGTCAATTCCTGTTATTATAGCCGAAGCGCCTGGGAGAATCCATTTTTTAGGCGAACAGGGCGAATCAGAATCCGGTTTTTTTCTGTCAGGAGCAATAGATCGATATATTCATCTGGCGGTAAGCCAGCGAAAAGACAATTCTTTCCGGTTTTTTGCCTCTGATCTTAGTGAACGTAAAAGAAGTACCCTTGTAAATCTAAAATACAGGCGCGAAGACCGGTGGGCTAACTGTATAAAAACCGCTATTTTTCTATTTATCGATCTTGGATACCCTGTAAAAGGGTTGAATTTCTCATTTTGCGGAAATATTCCCCATAATATCGGGCTTGCTTCTTCGACAGCCATAGAAACTGCCGCCGCTGTCGCGCTTAGAAGTCTCTTTCGTGTTCAAATAAGCGATATGGAGCTGGCAAAAAAGCTCTGTGAAACACATTTAAACCTTTATAACCGTCCTGCCGCTATTGTAGATTATCAGATATGTATTTTAGCCCGAAAGGAACATTTTTTAGTTGTAGATAATTATTTAGGTGAAATTCATAAAATAAAAGCTCCGCTTTCCAGTTTTAGAATTTTACTTGTAGATTCCAGAGTTCCGAGGTTTGGCGCAGAAAGTGAACTTTCTTCACGCAGAGCCGATTCATTAAAAGGGCTGGAATTTCTTTCTAATAAAAGAGGCGCTTCCGGCATAAGTTTTAGCGAAACTTCCGGCAAACCGGAAGGGCGAAGCTTTGAAGAGGGGACAGGATTTAAGGATTTTGCATCTACAGATCTTCTTGAAGCTTTGGGTGATTTCCCTGAACAGATAAGACGAAGAACCATGCATGTTGTAGAGGAAATCCGCAGGGTAAATGACGCAGGCGATGCATTGCAGAGAAGCGATCTTGCTTCACTTGCCAAAATTATTTTCCATTCACATGAAAGCCTTAGGGATCTTTACGAAGTAAGCTGCCCCGAAGTTGACTGGCTTGTAAAACGGGCTCAGGAGATCGAGGGCGCAGCCGGAGCAAGATTGACAGGGCTTGGGTTTGGAGGCTGTACATATACGATTATCCGCCGTGAGCTTGTAGAAGAATATAAAAAACGCCTTGAAGAATATGAACGAATTTTTGGGTTTCGCCCATTGATTTATGAAGTAAGGCTTGCTACAGGGGCAAGGGTTATTCCTGAACGCAGGAGGGTTAATGCGAATACTGCTGACTAATGATGACGGGATAACTTCGCCGGGGATTTTTCTTCTGGCAAAATCCCTTCGTGAATGTGGACACAGGGTTTTTATGGTTGCTCCGGATTGTAACCGTTCTGGATGTTCACATTCTTTGCATTTTTTGAATGAACCAATTAAATTGACCGAAATCGAAAAAGATTCATGGTCATGTTCGGGAACTCCTGCGGACTGTATAATTGTTTCCCTTTTGGGCGGAATCCCGGAAATCAATATTTTATCCGAAGAAAACGAAGTTAACATGGAAAAAGCCCCTGATTTGGTTCTTTCCGGGATTAATGTAGGCGCAAATGTGGGGACTGATATTGTCTATTCGGGTACTGCTGCCGCTGCCCGTCAGGGGAGTTTTTTTGGGATTCCGTCTGTTGCATTGTCTTTGGTAGATAATGACAGGCCCCGGCAGTGGGAAGCGGTAATTTCCTACATTGTGGAAAACCTTGAATGTTTTATGAGTTACTGGAAAAAAGGCGCTTTTGTAAACATTAACTTTCCAAATATAGAAGAGAAACCTTCGGCCCTTGTCAATGTTTCTCCATGTATACGCAATTATAATGATCGTATAGTTACATTTACCGCCCCGGAAGGCGGAGTATTTTGCTTTGCAAAAATAGGAGAAATTGATAAACCGGCGGACGGAACAGACTGGGCTCAAGTGTTAAAAAATAACGCGGCGCTGAGCGTAATTATGTCACAACCGGCTGTTTTGTAGTATAATATAGGCTTAGGGAAAGGGGGGGAGAAAGCCAGGCATGACCGAACAACAGAATCAACATCAGATCGAGAAAAGTGAATCTGAAACCGGCAGCGAAAATGAAATCAGAGTCGACGAAAAGATTCAGGGGGGAATCCGGTTTTTTCGCATGAAAAACTGGAGTATGGCCCTGCAGGAATTTTTATCAAAAGATACTTCAGATTTTAACTCCGATGAAAAAATGGAAATTGCCTATTATCTTGGATTGTGTTACACGAAACTTGAAAAATACGATGAGGCTCTTTCCTATCTGGAACAGGTTGTAATTTCCGGAACTGATATCCTGCGGGTTTTTCAGTGCCGAATGGCGCTTGCCTATATTTATGTTATTACCAAACGCCTTAAAATGGCCGAATACGAATTAAAAAGGCTTCAAAACAGCGGGCTGGAATCGCCCTTGTTGTACAATACCCTTGCGTATGCCGCATGGGCTCAAAAACATAATAAAAATGCAATAGAACTTTACGAAAAGACATTAGAAATAGATTCAAATAACGCCACGGCAATGAACAGCATGGGTTATATCCTTGCAGATACAGGGCTTGATGTAATGCGCGCCCTTCGTCTTTGCAGGAAAGCAGTAGATTCAAGGCCGAATAGCCCTGCATACTTAGATTCCCTTGGCTGGGCTTATTACAAAAGCGGCGAGGTTTTGGAAGCGCGTACATGGCTGCGAAGGGCTTTGGATTTAGCGCCTGAAGAAAAAGAGATACAAAGACATTTTAAAATTGTTTCGGGAGAGCCGCTTTGAAAAAAGGTTTATTTGTCAGCCTGCTTTTTCTTGTTTTTGCCGTTCTGTACGCGCAGGAAGAACCTATCCGCCCAGGTCCTGTAACAGGCGGAACAGGGGCGGCTGCCCTTTCTGCCGCAGAAGAGTTCAGAATAGGCATACAGGCATATAACCGTTTTGCGTATAACGAAGCGATTCTTTCTTTTGAACGCGCCCTTTCTTTCAGGCCGGGAGAGCCGCTTATCCTTGACTGGTTAGGTAAGGCATATTACCGCTCCGGCATAGAAGAAACAGCGCTTATGCAATGGAGATCTGCACTTGACGTCTACGGCAGAAACACAGGCGCTGGCATGCTGCTTAGCTCCCGTATCGAAACAGTCGCGAACAGGCGCTTTCTTTTGCCAGTCGCCGATGACGGAGTGCGTTATGTAGAAGCCGGACGTTACCCCGGAAGATACGAAGACATTGTTCTGTACCGGCAGCCCACTTCTGTTTTACCAAATGCCGACGGCTCTGTTTGGATTATTGCATACGGCAGCAATGAACTTGTAAGAGTTGATGTAAACGGAATAGTCAGGGAACGCCGCCGCGGCCCTCTTAATGGTTTTGACAGGCCGTATGATATGGTGCGCGGAATTGACGGACGGTTTTATGTTTCAGAATACCGCGGCGGAAGAGTAAGTATTCTTAACAGTAATGGAAACTGGCAGGCTTACATCGGTTCTAGAGGTAATGGGGCAGGCCAGTTTGTCGGTCCCCAGAATCTCACCATTGACGAAGACGGCTATCTATATGTAGTTGATTACGGGAATAACCGTATTTCCAAATTTGATCCTGACGGAGCGTTCATTCTTTCTTTTGGGACAAGAAACCCCTTCTTCTCCGGGCTGCTTTCTCCGGCAGGCATCGCCGCCGGCAATGGCAGGATCTTTGTTGCAGATAACGCAAGAAAAGCCATTTTTATGTTTGACTCTAACGGCCTTTATCTTGGAAGTCTGGAAACTGCAGGGCTTAACGGCCTTGAGTCTTTAAGGTTTCTTTCTGACGGAACTCTGCTGGCTGTTGACAGCAACAGGATTCTGCAGATTGATGTTGACTCTGCTATTATCCGTGAATTAGGGCTTGTCGGCGGTGAAAGAACTCGTATTCTTAGCGCCGATATGGACAGAAACGGAAATATACTTGCCGCAAATTTTAACGCAGGCGAAGTTACCGTAATGACCCGTTTTGATGATATAGCTTCCGGTCTTTTTGTACAGATTAGAAATATTTTTCCTGAACGTTTTCCGCTTGTTACAGTAGAAATAACTGTAGAAGACAGGCTGCGCCGTCCTATAGTCGGGCTTGATAACAATAATTTCCTGTTAACTGAAAATGGCATACCTGTAAATGATCAGGTTTTTCTTACTCCAGGCTACCGTTATCCGGGTGCGGATATCTCTTTACTGGTTGAACGTTCTCCTTCAACTGTATCCTTACGCGATGATCTTGCCTCAGCAGGGCGGGATATAAACCGCGCCTTGCAGGAAATGGGAAACTCAAAAATAGTATCCGTTGTTTCCGCCGGCGTACAGCCTGTCCGTGAACGGCATGAAAATTCCCTAGAAAACGCCATGAGGGGAACAGCTTCTTCTTTTGATCCGCGCTGGCGCTTTGACATGGGACTTCGCCTTGCCGCAACAGACCTCCTTTCCGCAGCCCCAAAACGCTCTGTTGTCTATGTTGGTTCTGGAGACATTGGAGAGCTGGCGTTTGAACAGTACAGTCTTTCTGAAATGGCAAATTATCTTGCAAATAATGGAATAATCTTTAATGCGGTTATTATTGGCCCGGCTCAGGTTTCAGAGGCTATTGAATATTTATGCAGACAGACAGGCGGCAAGGCTATGCACCTGTACCGCCCAAGGGGCATTGGCGAACTGATAAAGGGCATAAGTGATACTCCTTGCGGCCTTTACAGCTTTACTTATAATTCACGGCTTCCGACAGATTTTGGAAGGGCATGGCTGCCGCTTGAAGCAGAAGTTTATTTAATGGAAAGATCAGGACGCGACAGCGCAGGATATTATCCTCCGGTTGAATAAGATTGTTAGGAGAAAAAATGGCGTACCAATGGGATTCAAGTTTGGAAACAGGATATGAAAAAGTTGATAACCAGCATAAGCAGTTGGTCTCAACTTTGAATAATCTTATTCAGGCATCTCAGACCGGAAAAGATAAAGAAGAAATTTTTAAGGTACTTGATTTTTTAACAGGATACGCGATCATGCATTTTAAAACCGAAGAAGACCTTATGACAAAATTTGAATATTCTGATTTTTATGTTCACAAACAGTATCATGATGAGTTTAAGGTAACTGTAGGTGAATTTAACAAACGCTTGGTTGATGAAGGCCCGTCTAAAAGTCTTGTGCATATTGTTACAACCGCTATCGGCGACTGGCTTGTTAATCATATTAAAGGCGATGATTTCCGCATGGCTGCCTATGTTAAATCCAAAGATGTTAACTAGAGAATCATTTGAATCATACGCTCAGTGTAATTGACAGGATTCCTTTTAAAAATCCCCAAATAATAGCTTGACAAACTCATAAGGAAATGTTACAATTTCACAATGTTTGTAAAATTGATTGGATAAAAGGAGTTTTTATATGAAAGACAAAATTTTGAATAACAAATTTTTAATTATTGGAATTATCGTATTTGCGGCGCTGCTTATCTTTTCATTTGCGGCATACAATAGAGCGTCTGTGGCAAAGGCCGTTGCAAGAGCTTTGGAAGCAGAAGGTACGGACAATGTTAGTGAAGGTAATGAGGCAGCAGCAGAAGCACAAACAGCGGTTAGCGGAGGTGAGACGGCAGGACAAACCACAGCGGCACAACCCGCAGCATCAACTGCCGCCGGTACAGCCGGGCTTTCGTATACATTAGTCAATAATAATACTGAATATACGGTGAGTGCAGGCACAGTGAGAAACGGCGCGGTAGTGATACCAGCCACCCATGACGGCAGACCTGTCACCTCTATCTCCGCCGGCGCATTCAGAGACCGCACAGGTATTACCAGCGTTACTATCGCCAATGGCATAGCCAGAATTGAGCAAAATGCGTTTTTCGGCTGTACCAGTCTTCAAAGTGTTACCATTCCAAATAGCGTAACCAGAATCGAGGTAAATGCATTCGAAGGTTGTTCAAGCCTTACCAGTGTTACAATCCCCAATAACGTGACACATGTCGGCATCTCTGCGTTTAGAAACTGCACAAGCCTTACCAGCGTTACTATTGGCAATGCCGTAGCTGCTATTAGCGCGAATACATTCGAAGGCTGTATAAACCTTACCACTGTAAGGATCGGCAATAACGTGACTTCTGTCGGCGCTTCTGCATTTTCGGGCTGTACAAGTCTTGCCAGTATCACTCTTCCCCGCAACGTAACTTCTATCGGCATTGGTGCATTCTCACGCTGCAATAATCTTGTTAGTGTTACCATTAATGGAACGATTACCCAGAGTAATTTTTCAAGAATCAATTCATTTCCAGGAGATTTACGTTCTAAGTACTTCATACCAGATGAACGCTCTGGAGGCGTTGGCACTTATACCCGCCCCAGCGGCTCTTCCAATACATGGTTAAAGAGTTAATCCGGCATTTAGTTTAGTATTCGCTGCATTTGACAATTTCGCAGCTGTGCAATGCCTCATCAATAAGCGGCTGGAGTTCAAGTGATTCATATATAGCATTGGCCTGTTCTGCATTGCCGTGCAAAACAGGGTGTTTAGGCGTAAACAAAGTGCAGCAATCTTCATACGGCTGTATAGAAACATCATAAGTGCCGATGTTTTTTGCCTCTGTGATAATACTATGTTTGTCTAACCCAATCAAAGGACGCAATACAGGGAGTTTTATCCGGCTTTGGGTGCAGCTTAAATTTTCTATCGTTTGGCTTGCTACCTGAGAAAGACTTTCTCCTGTGATAAGGCATTTGCTTTTTATTTTGGCGGCAGTTTTTTCCGCCGCTTCCATCATTGCCATTCGCAAAAGTACAACCGCCCATGAAGAATCCGCGCGTTCTTTTATCTGCATTTGAATCTTTGTAAAGTTTAATATATACAGGCGGATATCCATGCAGTACGAACTGATTATCCGCGCAAGCCGAATAGTTTTTTCTTTTGCTTCCTGCGAAGTATATGGATACGAATGAAAATGCACGGCGTCAATTCCCATACCGCGGCTTGACATAAGAAAACCTGCAACGGGAGAATCAATGCCCCCCGATAACAGTAACAGCCCTCTTCCCGCAGACCCGACAGGCAGGCCGCCAAGTCCTTTTTGTCCGCCCGAATAGACATATGCTTTTTCGCGTATTTCGATTCGTATAGTATCCTGCGGCTGGTTGATATTTACTGACAGATGACTTGCGGCATTTCTTACCGCATCTCCTGCAAGACAGCATAATTCGTAGGAAGTAAGTGGAAAACTTTTGTCGGTTCTGCGCGCTTCTATCTTAAAAGTTTTTATGCCCATATCAGCAAGTTTTTTTCCTTCTTCAACGCAGGCGGCGATAACCGCCTCTTGAGTTTTTTCGCAAATGCTGGTTTTTGCCCAGCCGGAAATCCCTATCAGGCGGGAAAGGACATTTTCTACAAAGTCAGATTTTTCATCAGGGGCTTCTACAAAATACCGCCCGTCGGTTGTTTTTAATTTTATGTTAGTTTCATTCGTGCGGAGTTTGCGCATAAGGTTGCTTTTTAAAATGTTTTCAAAACTTTTGCGGTTTTCGCCTTTTAAGGTAAGCTCGCCGGGCTTTAAAAGCCATGTACTTACAGAAATTTTAATACCTCCGATATTCCTTCTAAAATATTATCAATTTCTTCATCTGTAGTTGACCAGCCCTGAGAAATGCGTATTCCTTCTATTCTCAATTTTTCTTCAACACCCATTGCGATTAGAACAGGGCGTTCAGGCGATGATGATGAACAGGCCGAACCTGTAGAAACAGCAAAACCAAGGTCGTCAAGCGCACGCGCCATAACTTCTCCTGGAATATCCTTAAAAGCGGCCTGTAAAATATAGGGAGAAAACATTTCATCATTGGAACATCTTTCTTTTGGGATTATCGTACAGCGTTCCATAGCCGCAAGGGAATCGATCAATTTATTCCAGCGTATTTTTGCGTTTTTATAATTTTCCTGTACTGTTTTGGCATTTACAAATTTTTCAAGGCAGTCGGCCATTGCGGCAGCGCCGAATATATTTTCCGTTCCGCCCTTGACGCCCTTTTCCTGTCCGCCTCCCCTGTAAAAAATTTCCAGCCCGCCTTGTGCGGGAGGACGGCGCAAATACAAAAGCCCTATGCCGCGCGGCCCGCCGAATTTGTGGGCGCTTATGGAAGCGGAATCTATATCCAATACGGTAATATCAACCGGTATTTTTCCTACGGCTTGAACAAGGTCGCAATGAAAATGAACAGGTGTTTTTTGCTTTTTTGCAATATCCCTCAGGGCGGGGATATCCGTAATAGCGCCTGTTTCGTTATTTACCGCCATAACCAGAGCAAAACGTACATCGCCGTATTTTTCTAGCGTTTTTGAAAAAGATTCTGATGTTACCCTGCCCGCAGAGTCAACTGCTATACTGCCTGTGAGTTTCCCCATTTTTTCAAGGGTTTCCATTCCTTCCCTGACAGATGAATGTTCCGCCAAAGAAGAGACGATCCTGCCTTGTCCCTTGCGCATTAAGGCGGATAACATGACAATACTGTTGGACTCTGTTCCGCCGCTGGTGAAGTACAAAGTATCGGCAGGAACATTTAAGATAACGGCGCACCTTTGGCGAGCGTCTTCCAGTGCGTTTTTTGCCGCCCGTCCTTCGCTGTGTAATGACGACGGATTGCCGAACGGAATAGTTTGACAATCTACAGAGTAAGCGGCAGGCGCTGAGGCTGCCCAGTCAAAATAATATCGTTTTTCATTAGTATCTTTAGTCATATATGGTAAAAATAAACTTAACCACTTTTAATATATCTGAAAAAAAGATAGTATTCAATCAGATAGGAGTAATTTATGCTGGTACTAAAGTTTGGCGGCTCATCGGTTGGCAGCCATGAAGGAATTGAACGCATCATTGGCATTTTAAAAGATAAAGACCACTTTTCAAATGTTCCCGCAGTAGTAGTTTCCGCTTTTTCAAAGGTGACAGACACCCTTATTGGATTGGCTCAAATGGCAAGCCGTGGAGAATCAACTGCTCAAAAAGTTGATGCTCTTTGCCAAAGGCACATCGACTGTGCGGAAAAATTCTTAAAAGGTACGGATAAGAAAAATGCCGTAAAAATAATCGAAAAAAATATCGCAGAGTTATCGCAAATTCTGGACGGAATTTCTTTGTTGGGTGAATTATCACAGCGCAGTATGGATCTTGTCATGAGTTTTGGAGAACGTCTTTCTGCAAGTTTACTCGCCCCGGTTTTTACGGCTAATGGAATAGAAGCTGCATTTTTAGACGCGCGGGATTTGGTAAAAACAGATGCAAATTTCGGCAAAGCGCAGGTGCAAAAAAAAGAGACAGAAGAAAATATCCGCAGTTACTTTAAAAATGTTTCAAAAACCATGCAGGTTGTAACCGGATTTATCGGTTCAACCTCAGACGGGCATACAACTACCGTAGGGCGCGATGGCTCGGATTTAAGCGCCTCAGTTTTTGCAGGCGCACTTGCCGGTAATGAGGGCATGGGTGTTTCAAAACTTGAAATCTGGACAGACGTAGACGGTATACTTACGGCGGATCCGGGTCATGTTAAAAACGCTTTCCGCATAGACGAAATATCCTATACCGAAGCTCTGGAAATTTCACACTTCGGCGCAAGGGTAATATTTCCTTCGTCGGTTAAACCTGCTCTGGAAAAAGGTATACCGATAATAATCCGCAATACCTTTAAACCTGAGGGTGCGGGAACAAAAATTGTAGCAAATGCCGGTCTTGGCCAGCACCCGATTAGGGGAATAAGTTCTATAAGCGGCATCGCTCTTATACGGATTCAGGGAACGGGCATGGTAGGCGTTGCGGGCTTTTCTGCAAGGGTATTCGGCGCGCTTGCTCAAAAGGGAATCAGCGTCATGCTGATCACGCAGAGTTCCAGTGAATATTCAATATGTTTCGCTGTATTACCGGAAGATACGCAGGGGGCTGAAATGGCTTTAAAAGAAGAATTTGCAAAAGAAATACAAAACGGCTCAATAGAAAAGCCAATCGCGGAAAAAGACCTTTCCATAATTGCGGTTGTAGGTTCGGCAATGAAAAGCACTTCCGGTATTTCCGGTAAATTTTTTCATGCACTTGGCCGTAATGGAATCAATATTGTAGCTATTGCTCAAGGGTCTTCTGAAACAAATATTTCCGCAGTTATTTCCAATCATGACGAAGGAAAAGCGCTTAATGCGATTCATGACGCCTTCTTTTTTCCACAGCAGCGTTCTGTCAATCTTTTTCTTATCGGAACAGGACATATTGGCGGTACTTTACTGGATCAAATTGCGGCTAACCATGAAAAACTCGCCGAAAATATGATCCATGTAAAATTGATAGGAGCGGCAAATTACTATGGAATGACTTTTTCTCAGGACGGCCTCGATCCCGTAAAAACAAAAAAAATATTAAACGACGATGTCAAGGACGGCGTAAGCGGTGATGAACCTTTTAATCTAAATACATTTATAGATAAAATGATTTCGTTTAATCTTCCCAATGTATGTTTTTGCGATTGTACCGCAAACGATGAAGTTGCGGCTTCTTACGAAAAAATCCTGCAACATTCTATACCGATAGTTACGCCGAATAAAAAAGCCAATTCCGGCTCGCTGGATTATTACCGCAAATTGACATCATATTCCAGAGGAAGAGGAATTCCCTATTTGTACGAAACAACAGTAGGAGCGGGCTTGCCTATTATTTCCACCTTGCGCGATCTTTATCTTTCCGGAGACAAGGTAATCCGCATAGAAGCGGTGCTTTCTGGAACATTGAGTTTTATCTTTAACAACTATGACGGCTCAAAATCTTTTTCTGCGCTGGTGCGTGAAGCCAAATCTCTTGGATACACAGAACCCGATCCAAGAGACGACCTAAACGCTATGGACGCCGCACGCAAAGCGCTAATCCTGGCGAGAGAGATAGGCCATTCCCTTGAGTTTAAGGACGTTGACATTGAGCCGATACTCCCCGCGGCATGTTTTAACGCAAAAGATGTAGATGCTTTTTTTACAGAGCTGGAAAAATCCGACGGCGAGTTTGAAAAACGCCGCGCAGCCGCTGCCGTAGAGGGCAAACATCTGCGTTACATTGCGGTTGTCGAAAATGGAAAGGCAAAACTCTCTTTGCGCGCCGAAGGAGAAGGCAGCCCCTTCCTCACGCTTGTTGACAGCGACAATATCGTAGTTATCACAACAGAACGTTATTCAAAACTCCCAATGGTAATAAAAGGCCCCGGCGCCGGCGCGCAGGTTACAGCCGGCGGCATCTTCGCCGATATAGTGCGAACAGCAAGAACGCTGGTATGAGTTGAATATATTACCCACGGATTTACACAGATTAACACGGATTATTAATTAAACTTTATCTGTGATAATCTGTGAAAATCCGTGCTAATCCGTGGGAAATTTTATTTTTGGAGGAAATTATGGCATTAGCGGCAGCAGTACAGAACGCATTGGCTTCTTCTTCGATGATTCGAAAGATGTTTGAAGAGGGCAGGGAGTTAAAAAAGATTCATGGCGCGGATAAGGTTTTTGATTTTTCTCTTGGAAACCCCGATGTAGACCCCCCTGCGGCATTTCACGAAGTTTTTGTAAAACTTGCTCAGGAAGACGAAAAAGGCTCTCATGGATATATGCCCAATGCCGGATACCCCCATGTAAGAGAAGCATTGGCTAAAAAAATAGGTAAAGAGCAGAATGTCAATATAGACAGTTCATCTGTAATAATGGCGGCAGGGGCTGCAGGGGGATTAAACGCAGTTTTAAAAGCAATCTGCAATCCCGGCGATGAAGTTATCGTAAGCCGTCCTTTTTTTATGGAGTACCGCGCTTATGCCGCCAATCATCAGGTAAAACTTATAGAAGTAGAAACGCTTGAAAATTTCGATTTGGATTTATCCGCTATTGGAGCAGTACTTAACGAAAAAACAGCCGCAGTTTTAATCAATTCGCCGAATAATCCCAGCGGAAAGATATATTCCGCCTCTTTGCTTGACGGCCTTGCCTCCCTTCTGGAAGAACACGGTAAAAAAACCGGAAGAAAGCCCTACCTTGTTTCTGACGAACCCTACCGCGAAATTGTCTATGACATCAAAGTCCCGCCGCTTTTAAATTGTTACAAAGAGTCCATTGTTGTAACTTCATATTCAAAAAGCCTTTCACTGTCGGGAGAACGTATCGGCTATATCGCGGTAAATCCTGATATTAGCGGCAAGGACGACCTTGTTAACGGGTTAATTTACTGTACTAGGGTACTTGGTTTTGTAAATGCTCCAGCCCTTATGCAAAGAATTGTCGCACAACTCACAGAATCAAAAGTAGATATGTCAATTTATGCCAAAAGAAAAGACGCATTTATGAAAGTTCTGGACACCGCAGGGATTGAATACTTTACCCCGCAGGGAGCTTTTTATATGTTCTGTAAAGTCCCCAAGGGAAAAGGAAACGGGGATTTAGAATTTATCGACCACCTTAAAAAACACCTGATACTGGGAGTCCCAGGCAGCAGTTTTGGAAGAAGCGGCTGGGTACGCTTTGCCTACTGCGTAGATGAAAAGATAATCCACGCCTCATCGGACGCCTTTGTACGCGCAATGAAAGAGTGGTAATCAAGATAACCTAATGTCTATATTCTCAGCCTTGCCGTCAAGGTTGAAGTCCGCAGTTTTACCCATGCAGGAAAGTTCATACTTGCCCTTAAAACCTTCCAGATTTACAGAGCCGTCTGCGTCGCTGCGTACCTGCGTTTCTGTGCGCCATTGGTTTTGGATTTTTTCGCGGATTGCCGTAAACGAAGGTTTTTCGCTGTTGTCGGTACGCAGGAAACCTGCCGGCGCATGCAGCCATGCGTTGTCGGAAGGCGACCAATGGGTAATAGCCTCTACCTGCGGGTGAGAAAAAAGTATCTCGTACATTTCGGTAATTTCTTTTGCCTGACGCTGTTCGCCTTCAGGAGTGGTCGGCCATTCTTCCACCTGCCAATCGTTTAGGTCTACAATGTGGGGCGGCATTATTTCGCCTGAAATTAACGTGTTTTCCGTAAAGTGCAGAGGCAGTCCAAAACGTGAAAAACGGGCAAGGACATCGTGCACTTTTTCTGCGCCCCAGTATCCCTGATGTTGATGTGATTGAAGGCCGATAACGTCTACCGGAATGTCCGCGTCAAGGCATTTTTCTATCAATATTTCATAGTCTTTTGACATATCAAAATCGTTGAGCAGTAAAACCGCGTTTGGATTTGCACGGCGTGCCGCCTGAAAAACCTCTTTTACAAGCCGCACCTGTCCGTATTCTTTGCATATTCTTGTAATGGCATTATCGTATTTGTCAAAAATAGGCATAATTACAACTTCGTTTATCACGTCCCAAATATCGATTAACCCGGCATAAGAGGATACATCACGTTCTACCCGTTCAATAACTTTTTTTAAGATTTCCGCGTTTGAATAGTCCATAAGCCAGGGGGCGCAGACTGTGTGCCAGCAAAGCGGATGCCCCTTTGTGGTAATACCCCGTTCCCTTAGCCAGCGTGCGCCAGCTTTAACCCGCTTTTCATCGGGTTTGCCCTCTTCCGGCTCATAACGCCCGATATAGAAGGGCAATGTGGCAAAATTCTTTACAGAAAAGAGTTTTTCCAGTTTTTCGCGTAAAAAAGCCTCTCTTTTTTCATCGATTGGGCTTCCGTCGTCCGGTTTTCCCCCTGCAAGCTCCACTGTGTCAAATCCGCCAACGCCAAAGAGAAAATAATGCTCTTTTTGCTTTATTTTTACGTCCTGATTCGCGGCAACAGACCCGTTTTCTGCCAATATCCGCAGGTTTACAGCGGCTTTTCTATGTTTATATTTTGTTTCCATGTCTGATTATACACCATATTTTACAGGTTAACTACAAATAAATCACCAAAAGTTGATTTATACCGATAATTGTAGTATATTATCTATGAGGATTGTAGTAATATTCTCTGCTCTTGAGAGCGGGAAATGCTGATTTCTACGAGCAGGGGCAGGAGTCAAATAGGGTTTTTATGAATAAAGTCAAACTTATCGGAATTATCGCCATAGTTGCGATTATCAGTTTAACATTGATGAGCTGTGGAAAGAAGGGCGGAACATTTACAATTACAAATGACTCTGGTGGAATAATTTATGCTGCAGCTTCAACAGATCTATCTGATTTAACATTAAAGGTGACTAATGCTCAGAAAAATATTGGAATAACAGAAACAGATTTAATTCTTAATGGAAGATCAAAAAACTGGCCAATAACAGAAGACGGTGAGGTTCATTATTTCTGGATTGGATATGATAGTCTTTATACTGCCACTGGTCCTATACAAAAGATAACTATTGAACAAGGTAAAACTGAAACGATTACGGCAAAATAAGCTGACTTAAAGACCAAGTAAAACCCGGCGTACTTGCCGGGTTTTTTTATGCCTTTATCAATATCAATCTAAAAAAAGTCCTTGTAACATTCCCGTTTGTACGTTATTATCTATAAGTGAGGATATTTAAGTTGAGTTATCATGCGGCAGATATTATAAACAAGGAGTTTTTTATGAATAAAATTAAAATTTTTGGAATTATCGCTTTTATTGCAATTACCGGTTTTTCATTAATGGGCTGCGGAAAGACAGGCGGAACATTTGAGTTTAAGAATTCTACGGAGAGTAATATAATGGTTTATGCCGCAAAAGGCGATTCAGCCCCTGATTTTAATTTAGTAACATATAAAGAAAAAAAACCTGGCGAGATAGAGGTAGTTGAGTTGACCGAAGACGGTACGGTATTTTTTTCATGGTATTATATAAATAATCCAATATCTAAAAGAAATGACAGCGTTTCTATTTCAAGAGGCAGTACAGTAACCCGCGAGGCAATAGTCTCTAATAACTAAAAACTGCGGAAAATGTTATTTTCTCAAGGCAAATTCAATGTTGCAAAATCCGGTATTTTATGATATTCTAGGCCTATGCAGACAAGATATTTAGTTCCGGGCGATTATATGGCGGATCCGGCCGTTCATGTTTTTAATGGCAGATTGTACATCTACCCTTCTCACGATTGGGATAGCGGTATCGAAGAAATTGACGGTGACGGCGGTCACTTTGACATGAGGGATTATCATGTCTTTTCACTTGATGATGTGGAAAACGGCGAGGTGACAGACCACGGCGTAGTTCTGCATACTAAGGATATCTCCTGGGCAGGCCGCCAGCTTTGGGACAGCGATGTAGCGCACAAAAACGGCAAATATTACATGTATTTCCCGCTTAAAGACAAGAACGACATTTTCCACATCGGGGTTGCCATTGCAGACCGCCCCGAAGGGCCTTTTATTCCTCAGCCAGACCCTATACGCGGCAGTTACAGCATAGACCCATGTGTCTGGGAAGATAACGGTGAGTATTATATCTATTTTGGCGGAATCTGGGGCGGACAGCTTCAGCGCTATAAAAACAACAAGGCGCTGGAAAATGGCGCTGTATACCCTGCGGACAATGAACCTGCAATTCCCCCAAGAGTGGCAAAATTAAGCGGCGATATGCTGCAGTTTGCAGAAGATCCCCGCCCTGTAGTGATCCTTGACAAAGACGGAAAACCCCTTACTCAAGGCGATACTCAGCGCAGGTTTTTTGAAGCGTCATGGATGCACAAGTACAACGGCAAGTACTATTTTTCCTATTCTACAGGGGATACTCATCTTCTGTGTTATGCCACAGGGGATAATCCTTACGGGCCGTTTACCTATCAGGGGGTTATTCTTACTCCGGTTGTAGGCTGGACAACTCATCATGCAATCGCAGAGTTTAAGGGAAAATGGTATCTGTTCCACCACGACTGTGTTCCTAGTAATGGTAGAACATGGCTTCGCAGCCTGAAAGTAGCGGAGTTGAAATATAACCCTGACGGCACAATTCAAACGCTGGAAGGCGGCGGAAACGGATAAGCTGCCAAACATGAAGGAATTAAAATGACATCACGTTTTATCAAAGAAAAAGCAAAAAAAAATCTGGAAGCTATAATAAAAAATATGCATCCTGATAATACCGATGTTCTTTTGCTTAAAGACTACCATAAACTTTACAAAAAAAATATTTCGTTTTTTAAACGATCATGGGCTGCCGCATGGCTTTTTATGTATTACGACCAAAAGGAAAATATCAACTGGCGGAGTACGGAAAAGCCAAGTATAAAAGATGTTAAAACTCCTGAGGTAGAGGAAAAGCCGCCTGTGCCTGCTGAAGCTGTCATGACAGAAGAAGAATCAAAAAAACTGTTTATCAGCATTGGAAAAAACCGTCGTTTGTATCCAAGAGAAATTATCACTTTGATCATGTCAAAAACTTCATCGGAAAGAGAAGATATAGGCATGATCAAGATTTTGGATAATTATTCATTTGTGCAGGTTAGGGAAACAAGGGCCGAAGAAATAATAGAAGCCCTTAATGGATTAAGGTTTCGCGGAAGAACTTTAACTGTAAATTATGCAAAACCCAAAAACATTGATGCCGAAGTTCAGTAATTAAACCCCGCCAAGCAGGGAAATTATAAAAATAATAAAGAAAAAATTAAGGCTGACTCCCAAAAGCAGGATCAGCCAGGCAAACGCCTTTATAATATACGCCTTGATCGCATAACGGCTGCTTAAAGGAGCGGGTTTATCTGTCAATACGCCTGAACCGGAGCAGTTTAACGGCAGATTTGCAAGATCCCAGTTTGCTTTGTATTTTCTGGCATGCCATGTCATTCGGCGGTAAATAGTGGTTAATAAAAGACCCGGCGGGATTATCGGAAGAATAGGTATAAAAACTGCAACCAGTGCGCTGATTACATTCATGCGGAATGCAGGCCTGTTCAGAAGGGAAGCGGCTATGTAAACCAATGACAAAGCGCCGATAAAAAGTGAAACCGGAGTAAGGCTGTTCCAGTATTCATTGTGGGTTCTTGCCGCGCGGATAATCTGGCTTGTCAGTTCCGCTTCCGGGCAGCTGTAAAAAATTACTATAAGAGGAGTTTCTTTTGTGGTGGTAAAATTTAATCTATTGTTTTGCATTTTGATCTGACCGCTGATATAAACCTTTACGCCTTCTGTCAAAGTAGAAACACGATTCCAGCGGATCTGTTCAGGGGGTTCAGGTATTCCTTCTCCTTCATATTTGGGTAAAAGAAAACATTTGGTTTTTTCAAGAGAGACAGGTATGGTAAGGTCATCTCCTCTTACCCAAAGAGTGTGTCCGTCGGTAATGGATTCAATGCCCCCGCAAAAACGGAAAATGCCGCCTTCACTTTTTAATTTCCGGTACTGACGGTAATCCAAAAGCGGCGCAAAACCCAGCTCTACAAACCGCTTTCTGAACTTTCTCCACAAGTACTGAGTGTAGATAGCTCCGGCAAAAGGAACAATGCCGTACCATACAGCGACAAATATAAATATTACTAGAAAATAATAATTTCTCGTGTTACTATCTCTCCATGTCTAATATAAATATTACTAACTTAACCGTAGGCCCAATAGCTACAAACTGCTGGATCTACCCGCTGGAAGGAAAAAAAGCCGCGATCATAGATCCCGGAGATGAAGCGGGCGTTATTATAGACACCCTGAATAAGCTCAATCTTTCCCCCGGTTATATTCTACTGACACACGGCCA
>Ga0099364_10005930_pt1 | contig 17958 bp, 16 predicted proteins | sample TergutTh196P3_FD_73070 | JGI IMG/M metagenome (GOLD analysis project Ga0099364, IMG submission 73070) | Microcerotermes parvus P3 segment gut microbial communities from Pointe-Noire, Republic of the Congo - Th196 P3 | ecosystem: Host-associated > Arthropoda: Insects > Digestive system > Gut ...
GTTAACTGTTTCGCTGTAATTTCACCATCACTCGCCACATAATTTTCAGGCACGGTATAATTTGCCAAATCTGCGCCTGCGAGCGTATAAACTACGGTTATGGTTTTACCTGTTCCCACGTTCTTGTTGTCGTAATTTGCCGCTGCGCTAACGCTTACATCTTCCGTTCCAACTATGCCCGACAAGGCTCCTGCCGTTACTGCTGCTACAGTATTGCCGTCATAAACCTTTGTTTTTGTGAGAGTGGGAGCGGAAATTGTTAGCTGCTTGGCTGTAATTTCGCCATCATTAACAACGTCATTATTAGGAACGGTATAATTAGCCAAATCTGCGCCTGCAAGGGTGTAAACTACGGTTATGGCTTTGCCTGTGCCTACGTTCTTGTTGTCGTAATTTGCCGCTGCGCTAACGCTTACATCTTCTGTGCCAACAATGCCTGACAAATTTCCTGCCGTTACTGCTGCTGTAGTATTTCCATCATAAACTTTTGTTTTTGTGAGAGTGGGAGTGGAAATGGTAAGCTGTTTCGCCGTAATTTCGCCATCACTCGCTACATAATTTTCAGGCACAATATAATTTGCCAAATCTGCGCCTGCAAGGGTATAAACAACGGTTATGGTTTTACCTGTTCCTGCGTTTTTGTTATCGTAGCTTGCCGCTGCGCTTACCGTTACATCTTCTGTGCCAACAATGCCTGACAAAGTTCCTGCCGTTACTGCTGCTGTAGTATTGCCGTCATAAACCTTTGTTTTTGTGAGAGTGGGAGCGGAAATTGTTAGCTGCTTGGCTGTAATTTCGCCATCATTCACCACATCATTATCAGGAGTAGTATAATTTGCCAAATCTGCGCCTGCAAGGGTGTAACCTACGGTTATTGTTTTGCCTGTTCCCGCGTTCTTGTTATCGTAGCTTGCCGCTACGCTAACGCTTACATCTTCCGTTCCAACTATTCCAGACAATGCTCCTGCCGTTACTGCAGCTGTAGTATTTCCGTCATAAACCTTTGTTTTTGTGAGAGTGGGTGCGGAAATTGTTAGCTGCTTGGCTGTAATTTCGCCATCATTCACCACATCATTATCAGGAGTAGTATAATTTGCCAAATCTGCGCCTGCAAGGGTATAAATTACGGTTATTGTTTTGCCTGTTTCCGCGTTCTTGTTGTCGTAATTTGCCGCTGCGCTAACGCTTACATCTTCTGTGCCAACAATGCCTGACAAGGCTCCTGCCGTTACTGCTGCTGTAGTATTTCCATCATAAACCTTTGTCTTGGTGAGAGTGGGTGCGGAGATTGTTAGCTGCTTTTTAGCCACTTCCGCCGTTGGATCTGAGGTTAAACTGCCTGCATAATTGGCTGCCGAAACCTCAACGGTTATCGTGCTGCCAATATCGGCTGCCACAAGGGTGTAGGTACTTCCGTTTGCGCCTGAAATATCGCTGTCGCCGCGTTTCCATTGGTAACTTAGCGTACCCAAAGGCGCGGCAGAGGTGATGCCGTCTGTGTTGGCAGTGAGCGTTTCGCCGTAAACAGGCGTACCGTCTATTGATATTGCGCCTTCTAAAGGCATTGCAGCGACAATCATCACATACTTAAATTCCGCATCATTAATAAAGGCTGCTCCCGATGGCACTGTCGTTCCCTCGTCTGTGAGGTCTGCCTCAGGATCTGTATTCGTCCAGTAGGTGTATTTGTCAGGCAGGACAGTTAGCGTTCCTGCTATGCCGCCAAAGACCCTGACCGTGTCGCCTTTGATGGCAATTACGCCGCCGTCGCCGCCAAGTCCCACGTTGAGATCGTCGCCGTAAGGCAGTGGACCGTCAAGAGCAGCGCTTGTCGGCATACTTCCGACAAATCCGAGCGCTTGAATGGGTGCAGATGTTGGCGACATTCCCGCTTTGGCAACCTCGAACGCCGCCTCAACAATTTGTCGTATTATGCCTGTTAATTCAGTGTATCGTTGCTTAATGTACTCTCTATCTTTTACCGATATGGCGGGGTCGTTTACATATTTCAATACGTTTGCTTCCAAATCATTCGGGTCGTTGCTCGTACAACCAACGGCTTCTTTGAGCGAGTTATATACATATACCCACTGCTGATTATTCATATTGACAAACGGAGCCGCCTGTGTGGTGATAAACGGCTGTTTCGCCAAAGGTTTCCTAACAAGAAACCGCACAGCGTAGAGACCGTTTTCGTTAAATGTCTCATAGACAGGTTTCATGGCAAGATCATATCTGCTCATAAGGAAGATATGGCTGCCATCAAACAGCGAACTCCAGTTGGCAAAAATATCATCAATATGCGAAAAGTAAATTTGATTTTCTCCGCTCCCCAAAAACGCCGCTTCATTGATATGCCTGTATCCCATTCCTATCAGACCGCGTTTCACACGATTTGAATTGTCATTATTGTAAAAAGCGTACTGTTCAGAATGATCTACATCAAACAGACTAAAAGGACGAATCTCCGTCGTATAGTCATTCGCATCAGTGCTGATAAAAGCGTTTCTCATTTTCTCGGTTGGAAACCAGATGGTTGCGTCCATTGTCAGTTGGTGCGGTTTTTCTGTGTACATGCCCCAGTTGAAACCTGTTAACCACCAGTGCTTCTCAGGCCCTCTCTCGAAAACGGTTTCCAGATTGTTCCCGTCCGAAGTGAGAATCCTGTACTTCATCAGTAAACGTTCATCGTTAGCGGTTCCGTCAAAATTTTCCGCTGCGCTGTCGTACATTTTGCTCCTCAGACCAAACAGTACCGCACCCACCGCATCTCTGGCATAGGCTGCAGGAGTTACGTCAAATACATCAATCTTTTCCAAGTTCTTCAATGTATTGAACGCAGCTTGCAGAATGTCTTCAAATTGTCGCACTCCTATATGGTCGGTTACTGTGTTTGTTAAATTTGTTAAAACATTCATAACATTGTTCGGAATATTGGGAAATAGTTGTTTCGTTTGCCTGATGATTTCGGCTACAACCGCTTTGTAATTCCCTTCGATGCGGTCGATGACCAAATCGCCGTTTACAGGACGGTTATAGACGCCGATTTCCGCGCCCAACTCAATACCATATTGTCCTTTCCAAATCTCAACCAGCCATTCCTTATTGTTGTAATAGAAATAAATCGGCTCGCAACTGATGTTGGAGGAGATTAACGGTATCATTTCATCGTAGAAATAGCAGAAGCCCAATTCCCGCTGTGAAGCGTCCATACGTGCGTACAGCATTTTGCTGTCAAGGTCGTAAGCAAATCCTGCTGCATATACGATTTTTGCCAGTTCGCTGGTGGGCTTCCATTCGGTTGGGGGTTCGGGCTCAGGTTCGGGTATGGTAAGTCCGCCGGGGGCAGCGGGAACGGCTTTCGTGATGATATACCGTCCGGGAAAAGGCAGCGTTGAAGTGAATGTACGGGTATTTTCGTCATACGAACTTTCAATATTCAGTATTGTACTTATCGGAATGGGGACGCCGACTGTAACATTAATTCCGGGTATGGTAAATGAAACAATAAAACAGAGCGTGAGGTCGTCAGTGGCGGTTGGGGCGTTTCCCGAAGGGAATGTGTATTCCAATGTTGAGTTGCTGAACAATGAAAGCGGCGTTCCCAATGTCGGGATTTCGATTGCAGGACCTGTGTACCAGCCGAAGTAGTGCGGCAGACCGTAGGAAACCGCAGTTATATAAAGGAGCAGCAAATCGTTGTCCATTATATTCATCGGAATACTTTCATAATCATCTACCAAATCCTCCCAAACGAGTTTTGATACTTTCACATTCGCCAAAGAGTTTTGTGCGGTTATCATCGCCAGCGAGTACACTTTTTCAATATCAACGCCTGTACTGTCGGCAATATCAATCTCCGTAACATAACCAATATCCTCCAAATAGTACATTTTGACGATGTTGGATTCTGCGGTATCCGTCCCATCGGTTTGTATCACCCTGAGATACAGGTCGTTTTCATTACTTTGGGGGTCATAAGGATAGGAATAGTTAAAGAGGTCAACGGCGGCGGACTGGGTATTGACCGTTGTGTTAAACACTGTTCCATCGGCGGAAAGTTCTACCGTAAAATTGCCTGCATCACGGTTTGTAATCCAACTTATCACGATGTTGCCGAATTGGTCGGGAGTGGCAGAAGCAGCCAAAGTTAACAAGGCATCTAAAGACGCGGGTTTCAGCATTTCCTTGCCGCCGACAGCCGTAACATTGCCGCTGTTGATGGTGATTGAGCCGCACTTACCCTCATAAGCCGCGCCTATGCCCGCCGCACCCCAACCGCCTATGGCTTCCAAACTGCCCAAACCGTTGATGGTGAGCGCTGCACTGTCAGGGACTTGTATGCCTGCGAAGAAAAAACCGCCTTTTAGGAAATTGGCAGTTCCTTCGGCAAGCGTAACCGTTACCTCGGCGCCTGCCTTAAGCAGGATAGGAGATTGCTCAACGAAAAGCCCCTCTATCCTTACGCCGTCAAGGGTGATATTCACCTCTTTTGCGTTTGTATCTACTTCGATGCGGCGCTCGTCTGTACTTGTTCCCGTGATGATAATGTTTGCGCCGTCTCCCACGGTAAGGACAGGGTCGTTCCAAAGGCAGGCCGCACTTCCGCCGCTCGTCCATGTCCCTGTTGACAGGTCGAATGTACCTGTGGGGTTTGGTTGCGATTTTGCTGTCATGCTCAAGCCCAAAAAGGCGAGCATTACCAATAATTTTTTGAAAGTTTTCATAAGAAACAGTATTAAAACGATGTATAAATTACATTAATTCCCGCATAAAAAAGTATCCGAACAATTTGTAAAAGTTCGAATACAAATATCAGCAATGGAAATTGAAAAGGCGTCTCACTGTAGGCAAAGCTTGTCTCATTGTAGGCAATTATTGATTATCAGCGGATTAGATGCGGTTTATTTTTGTATTCCGAAAAAATCCTTAATAGGAATAATTGGTATATCAAGAGCGATTATAGTTTTATAAAGCAATTGTTTGAGAAAATTTACCCCCTAACTTTGCAGTGCGAACTTAGTTTTCAATCTTTTTTCCAAAAAATCTTTGTTTGTTCAAAAAATGTTTATATCTTTGCAACCCCATATTTTATAGTGGGATTATGTTAATTTATTAATTATTAATGAAATGCCTGGATTAATTGGAAAAAAAATCGGAATGACATCCGTTTTCGATGCAGACGGTAAGAATGTACCCTGCACCGTTATCGAGGCTGGTCCGTGTGTAGTTACGCAGGTTCTTACGGAAGAAACGAATGGTTATGCCGCCGTACAACTTGCCTATGACGACAAGAAAGAAAAACACACCAGCGCAGGCTTAATAGGCCATTTCAAAAGGGCAAACACCACACCCAAAGCCAAACTTGCCGAATTTCCCAACGATTTCGGTAAAGAGTTGAACTTGGGCGATGTAGTTACCGTAGCAGACATCTTGTTGGAAAACACTTGGGTGGACGTTACGGGTGTATCAAAAGGTAAAGGATTTCAGGGAGTTATCAAGCGTCACGGCTTTAGCGGCGTGGGCGGACAAACCCACGGTCAGCACAACCGCTTGCGCGCTCCCGGATCAATGGGCGCCTCATCATGGCCTTCACGCGTATTGCCCGGAAAACGTTTACCCGGACGTATGGGCGGCGAGAACGTGAAAATCCTTAACCTCAAAGTGTTAAAAGTAATTCCCGAAAGCAATTTGCTATTGGTGAAAGGTTCAATCCCCGGAGCTAAAGGCTCTTATTTAATCATAGAGGAGTAAACGACTATGGAACTATCAGTATATAAAATCGATGGACAAGAGTCGGGAAAAAAAGCAATCCTCGACGATGCAGTATTCGGACTGGAACCGAACGATCATGCTATTTACTTAGATGTGAAGCAATATTTGGCTAACCAGCGCCAAGGCACCAGCAAAACCAAAGAGCGTAACGAGGTTGCTTACAGCACCAAGAAAGTCATTCGCCAAAAAGGTTCCGGCGGCGCCCGTCACGGTAGTATTAAAGCGCCTATTTATGTGGGCGGCGGCCGTACATTCGGCCCTAAACCCCGTGATTATAGCTTCAAACTCAACAAAAAGCTCAAACAGTTAGCCCGCAAAAGCGCTTTGTCACACAAGGCTAAAGACGGTGCTATTACCGTATTGGAGCAATTTAATATGGACGTACCCAAAACAGCGGAATTGCTCGGCATTTGCCAAAATCTGAATATGGCCGAACGCGCTAAGGTGTTGATGGTGCTTCCCGAAAATAATAATAACATCTATCTCTCGTCGCGCAACCTGCAGCGCGTAAAAGTAATCACTTCTTCGGAATTGACTACCTACGATCTGATGAACGCTACTAATTTGGTATTGGTAGAAGATACGGTTGAACAGTTGAACCAACAACTCGGACGAGCATAATACCATACAGAACAATGGAAATATTGATAAAGCCAATAGTAACCGAAAAGATGACGATTCAGGGCGAAAAGTTGAATCGTTACGGTTTTGTAGTTGACCGCAGAGCCAATAAATTGGAAATTAAAAAAGCGGTTGAGGAAATGTACGGAGTAACGGTAACAGATGTAAACACCGTTAACTACCATGGAAAACGTAAGAGCCGCTTCACGAAAGCAGGGTTATTGACAGGCCGTACCAATCACTTCAAAAAAGCGATTGTAACTTTGGCCGGAGAAGATAAAATTGATTTTTATAGCAGCATATAGCCATGGCAGTACGTAAATTTAAACCGACAACTCCCGGTCAAAGGAATAAAGTCATCAGCGCTTTTGATGATATTACATGCGCAACTCCCGAAAAATCGCTGTTAGCTCCGCTGCGTAAATCCGGCGGCCGCAATGCTCAGGGTAAAATGACCATGCGCTACATCGGCGGTGGCCACAAACGCATGTACCGTGTTATCGACTTCTTGCGTAATAAAGATGGTATCACAGCTACCGTTAAAACGATAGAGTACGACCCGAACCGTAGCGCCCGCATTGCCTTAGTGGTATATGCCGATGGTGAAAAACGTTATATTGTAGCTCCTAACGGATTAAAAGTAGGACAGCAGGTTATTTCCGGAGCAGGCATTGCCCCCGAAGTAGGCAACTGCCTTCCTCTCGCCGAGATTCCTCTTGGAACCTTTGTCCACAACATTGAGTTACGTCCCGGTCAAGGCGCAGCGATGGCTCGCAGCGCCGGAACTTATGCACAGTTGACTGCCCGCGAAGGTACGCACGCTGTGTTGAAACTGCCTTCGGGCGAAACGCGCATGGTATTGGTATCATGCCGCGCTACCGTAGGCACAGTGTCGAATCCCGACCACAGCCTCGAATCATCGGGTAAGGCCGGCCGCAGCCGCTGGTTTGGCCGCCGCCCGCGTGTCCGTGGCGTGGTTATGAACCCTGTAGATCACCCGATGGGCGGCGGCGAAGGCCGTGCCTCAGGAGGACACCCGCGCTCACGCAAGGGCATACCTGCTAAGGGCTATAAGACACGCGACCCGAAGAAGACTTCGAAGAAGTTTATAATTGAAAGACGTAAAAAATAACCGGATAAACGAAGAATAAAATATGAGTCGTTCACTAAGAAAAGGCCCGTACATCGAACCCAGTCTTGAAAAGAAAGTACTGGAAATGGCCGAAGGCAAAAAGAAAAAAGATGTGATTAAAACCTGGTCGCGTGCCAGCATGATATCACCCGACTTTGTGGGACAAACCATAGCCGTACACAACGGCAACAAGTTTATCCCTGTGTACATTACCGAGAATATGGTAGGCCACAAACTCGGCGAATTCGCTCCAACCCGTATCTTTAAAGGACATTCGGGTAATCGTTAATCATTAATCGTATAAAAAAAGACAATCTCAATATGGGAGCTCGTAAAAGAGAAATGGCCGAAAGGCACAAAGAAGAAAAGAAACAGATAGCAGTTGCAAAACTGAATAATGTTCCTACCTCGCCTCGCAAGATGCGATTAGTCGCTAATTTAGTAAGGGGTGTTGAAGTAAACCGCGCTTTGGATATTTTGAAATATACCAAAAGAGAAGCATCGGTTCGTTTAGAGAAACTTCTCAAGTCGGCTATTGCCAACTGGGAAAGCAAAAACGAAGCGGACAGAAAGGAATTGGAAAAGGGCAATGTGTTCGTACAACACATTTCCGTTGGCCAGGGCCGCTCGCTGAAACGTATTCGTACTGCCCCGCAAGGCCGTGCAGCACGTATTCGCAAACGGTCGAACCACGTTACCATTATTCTTGGTACGAAAGGCGAAGAACCAATAGTAGAAACACAACAAGAAGTAACAGAGGAGCAATAATATGGGACAAAAAACAAATCCTATCAGCAACCGTTTAGGTATTATCCGTGGCTGGGACTCGAATTGGTATGGCGGCAACGACCATGCAGGAAAAATTTTGGAAGATGCCAACATACGTAAGTATTTGAATACCCGTTTGGCAAAAGCCAGCCTCTCGAAAATCGTTATTGAGCGCACCTTGAAGCTCATTACTGTTACTATTCACACTGCCCGTCCCGGTATCATTATCGGAAAAGGGGGCACAGAGGTTGACAAACTTAAAGAAGAGTTGAAGAAAATCACCAGCAAGGAAGTTCAGATTAATATCTACGAGGTAAAACGCCCCGAATTGGACGCGGTAATTGTTGCCAACAACATTGCTCGTCAGGTGGAGGGACGCGTATCGTACCGCCGCGCTATTAAGATGGCAATGGCTTCGACTATTCGCATGGGTGCCGAAGGCATTAAGGTGCTTATCGGCGGCCGCTTGGGCGGCGCTGAAATGGCCCGTCGCGAAATGTTGAAGGAAGGCCGTACGCCGCTGCACACTTTCCGCGCCGACATCGACTTCGCTTTGGCCGAAGCCCACACTAAGGTAGGCGTGCTCGGCATTAAAGTATGGATTTGCAACGGTGAGGTATTCGGCAAGCGCGATTTATCGCCCAACTTCGGCGTTGTAGCAACCAATGTAAGTTCAGGCGCTGTTCAGGGCGGAGACCGTCGTGAACGCCGTGGCGGCGGACGTGACCGTGGAGACCGCCGCGATCGAGGCGACCGTCGTGACCGCCGTGATCGTGGAGATCGCCGCGACCGCAGACGCGATTAAGGTAATTTATAATCTATTATTGATTATCTATAAATTAAAACAGGCGCCCATTCGGATTTCCGGATGGGCGTCTGTCTTAATCATATATCGTAACAGAGATTATAGAACGAGAACTCGCACATCGCATATCTTTCAGCTAACCACCATTTCGCAACGCGTACAATCGAACGAAAGGTACAATTTAAGGCCGTTATTCATCAGGGACAGCGGTTCCTGTAATTTTATTGTTGGTTTTTGCTTCGGGCAACAGCCGATTTCATACAGCAAACAATATTTGGTATGCATCAGCTCGACCTCGCCGCAATGCGTTAATTCAAAAGCCTTCTCGCAATAGATTACGCCATGCCGTTGATAAAAATTTTCGGCTAAGGCATTAGCCACATTAGTGCGGTAATCTACAGCTGTTGAAAAATACGGCAGATTGTTAGGAATAATTTTCACCTCCCGTCTTTCTCGTAAGGTTTCACGCATATCACCTAAGGCGCAAACCAATTTTCGCCGCCATTCGTTGAGTTGTGATAAGGGGAAAAAAGAAACAACATTATCATCAATAGCCGTTACCTTAAAATCAAACATGGTTCCGCCTGTTTTTTCTAATGATTTTCTAATATTTTCCCGACTTTTGGTTATATCCTCAGCCCCGTCATAGCGATTGTTTTCGCGCAGTGAAACCTCAATTCCGTCCTCATCTCTTACTGTCAAAAGAATGTCTCTGCCGAATGTTTCAAAACGTACTTCAGCAGCAATTTTTCGTGCTATCGGCTGACACAATTGTTCTTCAAATTCACGGTCGTAGTTACGATATAGCATCGTTCCGACATGCAGATTACGCATCGTATTCAACCAAACTTTGTTCCCCTCCGCCTTGTTGACATTGCTGCCACGTAATTCGCCATTGTCATCGAAAAAACAAATTCCATCGGCATTGTGTAAAGGAAACTTTTTATCATAACGAATCCACTCCCGACCTATCTCGGTAACCCTCCCTACCTCTTTTCCTGTGGACTTTGCCGTATTAAATGTAGCCAAAGGCTGCTCTTGTTTTCCGGTAATAAAATATTCAGAGAATCCGCGTGAAAAAGTGTTTTCGGGCTGAGGCATAAAATGATAAACGCTTTTCCCCGACGAGGTTTTTTTATACATTCGGCCATCAAGCAGGGCATCTAATTTTTGCCGATAGTAGCTTACCACATTTTTAACATAACTTTCATTTTTCAGTCGACCTTCTATTTTAAAAGAAGTAATACCTGCATTCAACATCTCCTGTAAGGCGTCGGCGCGGTGCATATCACGCAGGGAAAGCAGGTGCTTTTCACGCAATATGGTTTTCCCGTTAGCGTCCAGCAAATCATAAGTTGAACGGCAAGGTTGGGCGCAAACTCCGCGATTAGCACTGCGTTCGGTAAGGGCTCGGCTCAGGTAACACCGACCGCTGTAGCTCACGCATAAGGAACCATGAACAAAAGCTTCCAATTCAATAGTCGTCTGTTCACGAATAGCCTGTATTTGTTGGACTGATAGCTCACGCGCCAAAATTACACGTTGAAAGCCTACGTCCTGTAAGAACTTAACTTTTTCAGGGCTTGTATTGTGTGTTTGGGTAGAAGCAATAAGCGGGACAGGCGGCAAATCCATTTCCAACAAGCCCATATCCTGAATAATTATTCCGTCACAACCGCTGCGATGGGCTGCAATGATTATTGAGCGAGCGTCTTCCAGCTCGTTGTCAAACAAAATGGTATTAAGCGTAAGGTAAACTTTCGAATAAAAACGATGGGCGTATTGAACCAATTGTTCGATATCGCCCATGGTATTTCCCGCTGCTTCACGTGCGCCAAAACGTTCTGCTGCGATATACACCGCATCGGCGCCACAGTCAACGGCTATTTTTCCGATTGCACAATTCCTTGCCGGAGCAAGGAGTTCAATGCCTACTGGCACAGTTCTTTTACCTTTTGTTCTGCAAAAGCTTTGAATTGTGCATCTTTCACTATTTGTTTATAATAACTGCAGGCCTTTGCTTTGTTATTGGAATTTTCATAAGACAGGGCTAAACGATAAACGATGGTACTTTTATCCTTAGCATCAGGATCTGCGCCGAGCACCGTATCGTAAGCCGAAATGGCCTCTTTCCATTTTTTTAACTCAACAGCCGATTGTCCCATAGCGCGGAAAGCGCTCATATTGGTATTATTGTATTCTATCGCTTTTTGTGCGTTTTCATACATTTCGTTCCATTTCTTTGCGGGCTGGGCGGCTACTGCGCGTTTAAGGTAAATATTACACATTTGCCTTTGCGCAACAGCTAAGTCGGCAGGTTTAGCCGTTTCCATAGCTATAATTTGCTCGAAATTGCTGATTGCGCTTGCCTCATCTGCTTCCAATTGGGCTAAAGCAAGCCGCAAATAGATGGTTGAATTATTTTTATCCAAGAGCAAAGCTTTGTGGTACTCAGCAATGCCGGCTTCTACATTTCCATCTTCTACATCAGCAGAGCCTTTCACCATATACACCTGAGGAAGAAGGTCTTCTGAGGATATCATTACATCATCGTCAGCATATTTTTCGGCTATTTCCTTTGCTTTAAGCAAATGTTGTATTGCTTCGGCATAATTTTTTGCATTTACCTGCTGTTTGGCGTAGCTCAAATAAAGTTGAGGAATAATTTTTTCACAATTAGCTTTTATTGCAAGCGCTTGTTCATCTTCTTCCACAGCTGCTGCCATTTGCAAGGCTTTTTCAATATCGCTGATAGCCTGAGGATATTGGCCTTCTTGAAGGGCTTTAACGCCATTGTTGTAAAGGTCAACAATTTCTGTAAGGTCTTGTGCATTCAGAGGACCCAATGATAAGGCAAAGAACGCTGTGAGAAGTAGGGATTTGAGAATTTTCATAATTATTAAATTTTAAAAAATTAAAGACATAAATACAAAAGTACGGTTTTTTTGTAAAAAAACAAAAAAAGGAGCGAATTTTCATTCGCTCCCCGGTTAATAACCAAACCTTAAAACCGATGATAGGTTTCAACTGCTAAAGAAACAAAAATCGTGCCAAACAATATTTTTTACCAAAATATTATTGTAATTCACTCAATTCGAGCCATCTGAAAATTTTCTCCTCTAACAGGCGGCCAACATCGCCAATGTGGGTCGATTTTTCCATTAATTCGCTATGAGTCAACGTTCCGGAGCTTAAATCAAGTTCTAATTGCTGCTTTTCGGCCTCTAATATCGGAATTTCTTGCTCCAAGGCCTCAAACTCACGTTGCTCTTTATAGGTCAATTTCTTTTTTTCTGCAGCTTTTTCCTGCGGCTTTGCTGCTTCTTTTTGTTGTTTCGCACGTTGCTTCGACTGCTGCACTTGTTCTTTCTTCGCATTTTCTTCCTTCCAACAGCGGTAATCGGAATAATTGCCGGGGAAATCTTTAATCTCGGCATTTCCGTGAAACACCAGCAAATGATCAACCACTTTGTCCATGAAATAGCGGTCATGCGACACAACAATCACACAGCCGTTGAACGATTGCAGATAATCTTCCAGCACATTCAGGCTTACAATATCCAAATCGTTGGTAGGCTCGTCTAAAATCAAAAAATTCGGATTGCGTATCAAGACCGTGCAAAGGTAGAGCCGCCGCCGTTCGCCGCCGCTGAGCTTAGCCACATAATTATATTGCGTTTCGGGCGTAAACTGAAAATGCTGCAAAAACTGTGAAGCGCTCAATTTTTTTCCTCCGCCTAAGGAAATTTCTTCCGCTATTTCCCGCACCACATCAATCACCTTCATCGATTCATTAAACTCCAATCCTGTTTGGCTATAATAACCAAAACGAACCGTTTCGCCCACATCAAACCTGCCGCTGTCGGGCCGCACTTCTCCCATCAACATTTTAACGAAGGTCGATTTACCCGCGCCGTTGTTCCCCACGATCCCCAACTTTTCATAGCGGCTGAAAATGTAATGAAAGTCTTGCAGGATTTTCACCTCTCCGAAAGATTTGGATACATATTGCGCTTCAAAAATCTTTGTACCCACGTATGAGGCCTGCATCTTCAATTTCATAACCCCTTCTTCTCTTTGTTGTTTCACCTTTTCTTCCAAATCATAAAAAGCGTCTATGCGCGACTTGGCTTTGGTTGCCCGCGCCTGCGGCTGACGGCGCATCCATTCCAATTCACGGCGGAAAAGGTTGTTGGCATGGTCGAGTTCGGCATTTTCAACCATAACGCGCTCTTGCCGTTTTTCCAAGTAATAAGAATAGCTTCCTTTATATGGGAATAACTTCTTTCTATCAATTTCAATAATATCGGAGCACACTCTATCTAAGAAATAACGGTCGTGCGTTACCATCAGCAAGCTGAGTTTTGAGCGGCGGAGGTAGTCTTCCAACCATTCGGTCATCTCCAGATCAAGGTGATTGGTAGGCTCGTCTAATATCAGCAGGTTGGGTTCAGCTACCAAGACATTCGCCAAGGCTACCCGCTTGATTTGTCCGCCCGACAATTCTCCCATTATTTGGTCAAGGCAGGTAATTTTCAGTTGCGTCAGTATTTTTTTTGCCCGCTGCTCGCTTGCGCTATCCTTAATATTGCTGCAGGCTTGCATTACCGTAATTTTCGGCGAAAACTGCGGGTCTTGTTCCAAATAAGCAACACGCACATCTTTTGGAATCATTATTTCGCCCTCATCTGCCTCGTCTTTGCCGGCGATAATGTTGAGCAGGGTAGTTTTTCCGGCACCATTTCGGGCAATAAGCCCCACACGTTGTCCCTCATTAATTACAAAACTGATATTGTTGAACAACAACAAAGGGCCGAATGTTTTGCTAAGATTATTAACCTGAAGGTTTGCCGCCATAAGTGAATTTTTCAATTACAAAGATACCTTTTTTAGTTGTTAGTGATTAGTGATTAGTTATGGGTTATGGGTTATGAGTTGGCTGCGCACCCTCTACCTAAATATCTATTATTTATTAATCACTGACAACTAATCACTAATAAAATTGATTTACATGTTTTTAAAGTTTTAAATGGGGTAAGATTTCTAAAACAAGTCGGAATGCGACCCTGTATCAAGCAAAATCAAAATAAGTTCGTCATCTATTTGTTGCCATAACAACAGCCAGTCAGGTTTAATATGACATTCCCAAATAACTGTTCTATATCCCTCCAAAGTATGGGCGCGATGTTTTACGTCCAATTTTTCGCCTTTGGCAAGCAGATGAATCACATCTTTGAGCAGTTTTAGATCTAAATGCCGCCGGTAAGACAAAGCCAAACTTTTTTTAAATCTGTTGGTTATTCGAATTTCAAAAATCGTTTCTTCCAAGTTATTCATAACTTCGAGAAACTCTTTCACCGTCATTCGCTGCTTCATCGAATTTTTCGATTTTTGGGAGTATGAATAGTCATGAGCCTGCCATGGGCAACATCTTCCAATGCTTCTTCCAATCCGGACTTTTTGCGAGTTGCCAAGCCAAGCGACTGAATGATTGCAATCATCTGTTTTGCCTGTTTATTGCGAACATCGTATTCTAATGTTATGGTTGCCATTATCCTTACATTTTTAATTTCCACCGCAAAGATAGCACTTTTTCCCCAATTACGAAGTTTTTTTAGTGATTAGTTGTTAGTGATTAGTGGTTAATAAATAATTAGCTATTTAGGTAGAGGGTGCGCAGCCAACTCATAACTCATAACTCATAATTCATAACTAATCACTAACAACTTGCTTAAATACTTTTTTACTCCGATTCGATAAAACCGCTAATAATATCTATGACTTCCAATAATAAATTATCCGGCAATCGTTCAATCATTTCGTAATTACGTGCGTAAATATCCAAGGTTCTTGGCTGGTCGCAAAGTATGACTCCCTGTACTAAAGTTTTTTGATTTAGCCGAACATGAAACGGGTGATTTTTATCGGTATTTGTTATTGGACAAACAATAGCCATTTTTGAAAATTGATTAAAACTTTCATTGCTCACTACTACAGCAGGACGTCTGCCGCGTTGTTCGTATCCTGTTTGCGGGTCAAAATCCAACCAGATAATATCGCCTTGTGTTACCATATTTCTTTACCCTGCGGCCTTCCCCAGTCTATTTCAGATAATTGAGCCTTATCTATGCTGTCGCCAAAGACGGCAATCCTTTCCTTTGTTGTGAAGTGTGTTTTGTTTTCCCTGCGTTTGATGATGATGCTGTTATACTTTACAAGGATTTCCATATCGTCATTCTCAGAGATTTGCACATTTTCCAATAAGTATTTTGGAAATTGAACTCCAAAACTGTCGCCGAAATTTTTTATCTTTACTTCCATAATCTCTACTATTTTTAAATTCACCTCGCAAAGATAGCACTTTTTCCCCAATTACGAAGTTTTTTTAGTGATTAGTGGTTAGTGATTAGTGGTTAATAAATAATTAGCTATTTAGGTAGAGGGTGCGCAGCCAACTCATAATTCATAACCCATAACTCATAATTCATAACTAACCACTAATCACTAACAACTAACAACTCCCTACGGTTGTTCCACTATGTTGCCAAAAGTTTGCCACAGCGGGTGGGCTTCGTAGTTGAGCAGCGTTCCTGCAGGCACATACAGCGTGATTGCCGATATGTTAGTACCGCTGAATGACGGCGTTATGCCTGTTGGCGGCACTGCCCAGTTAAGCCATATATCCGTTAGGTTGGCGCAGACTTGGAAGTTGTTAATATCTATCGCTGTAACGCTTGCGGGTATGCGTATCTCCGTGAGTTTGCCGTAGGCTGTCGCATTGGTTGCGATTAATACCACGCCGTCCGGTATTGTATAGGCGCCGGTCAGCTTCAGGGGTATCCACCGTAAATTGTACTGCGGATTGCCGCTTTGAGCTTGGTAGAGTACGCCGCTTGCATCAACACTGAATATGGTGTTTCCCGAGGCAACGGTGATGCTCAGATTTTCGCAGCCGCCGAATATCGAGTTCGCAGCGTCTATACTGTTCAGGCTTGCAGGCAGGTGCAGGGTTGCGAGGTTTGTGCAGCCGGAAAAAGCATTGGCGCCTATGGATAATAGCCCTTCCGGCAGGTTAAGCGCTGTAAGCGCCACGCAGTTCGAAAAGGCACTGATGCCTATTTGGGTAATGCTGTTGGGCAGGGTTACAGAGGTAAGCGGTGTTCCCGATTCAAATTCCATAAACGCTCTATTTCCCACTTGTGTTACGTTGTAGGTAATGCCTCCGTATTCAACCGTTGCAGGCACCACAACCGCCCCGCTGTACGAATTTTCCATTCCGTCAACTAAGGACTCAGTGTATTGCTGGTTGGTTACCCTCACATTGCTGCCCGATATAAGACTGTAATAGATGCCGTCTTTCTCAAACCGGTCGGTATAGGATACTACATTTACATAAGCGCTGCCTGTTACCGTGGGGTTCGACACCGAGCGGGCGGTAACAATAATGCCTGTTATCGCGGTTACTCCCGTTATCGTGCCGTCGGGCGCTATGGTTATGTTCGTACTCGCCGTTTCCCATGTTACGCTCTTGTCGGTGGCGTCAGAGGGAGTTATCGTAACCGTAAACTTGTTGGTTCCGCCCTGCATCACTGTAAGCGGGTTGGGGCTAAGCGTAATGCCTGTTACAGGAACATTGGCTACGGTAAAGGTCGGGCTTATCGTTACGCTTACGCTGTTGGAGCCTGTAACGTCGAAAGTGGGGCTATATGTACCCTCTGTAAGTCCTGCATTGGGACGTATGGTGAAGATGGCTGTTGCGCCTGCTGCCAGCGAAGTGGTCGAAAGCGCGGAAAGAGTGTAGTTGCTTACCGCAGGCAGCGCGTTGAGCGTTACCGCGCCCGTTCCTGTATTGGTAATGGTTACGGTTTGCGCCGCAGGCTGCGTGTAGCCTGCTCCCAACGAGCCGAAAGAGGGATTGTCGGGCGATGCACTGATGCCGTAAGTCAGCGGCACGGCCGTTACCTCAAAGGTCGGGCTTATCGTTACGCTTACGCTGTTAGAGCCTGTAACGTCGAAAGTCGGATTGTAGCTCCCCTCTGTAAGTCCTGCCTCGGGACGTATGGTAAATGTCGCCGTTGCACCTGCCGCAAGCGAAGTGGTCGAAAGCGCTGTAAGCATGTAATTGCTTACCGTTGGCAGTGCATTGAGCGTTATTGTGCCACTCCCTGTATTGGTAATGGTTACGGTCTGCGCCGCAGGCTGCGTATAGCCTTCTACCAACGAACCGAAAGACGGATTGTCGGGCGATGCGCTGATGGCATAAGTCAGCGGCGCTGCTGTTATGTTTAGCGTAGCCACCGCAGAGCTTATTCCGTCAATTGTTACCTTAAAATAATAAGTTCCCGCCGCTGCTGCCGTTGTAGCGGTAATGGTAACAGTAGCGGCGTTGTTCGCTACGGCGCTCACCGATGCGCTTATGCCTGCTGGCGCGCTTGCGGAAGTTGTTCCGTCAGCGTTGCTAAACCACGCCACCGAGCCTGTTCGTCCGTTGGCGATATTGGCAGTTGTTAGTACAAAGGTAGCCGTTCCCGCCGTTCCGGAGGTGATTGTTCCGCTCTGCGCGGCTACTGATTTAATGGTCTTAGGAAGTTCTGTTTCCTTTTCCGAGCAGCCTGCCAGCGCTACGCCGACTATTGCTGCAATCATAATTAATTTTTTCATGTTGTTTATTAAAGATTGATAAAAGTTGATGAAGATTGATGAAGGTTGCTTCGCCGTCATTGCGGGTGCTCGGATAGGCAAAATAGCACAGCCGCAAGGACAGAATTTGCCTTGCCGTTATAATCGGAGTTGTTGTAATTGACTGATAATCAATTTTATATAATTGTGGGGGGGGGGGTAAAATACTATTTATCAA
>Ga0099364_10005931_pt1 | contig 17957 bp, 14 predicted proteins | sample TergutTh196P3_FD_73070 | JGI IMG/M metagenome (GOLD analysis project Ga0099364, IMG submission 73070) | Microcerotermes parvus P3 segment gut microbial communities from Pointe-Noire, Republic of the Congo - Th196 P3 | ecosystem: Host-associated > Arthropoda: Insects > Digestive system > Gut ...
TAGCAAAGATTATGAATGCAATCCTGATTCCAGTGTGGCAATGATACACATTTCGATGATTAAAAAAATGCTGAACACACTGGAAAATAAGACTGTAAGAGTTTAGGGACTACCTCTAAGACGAAACGCTCCGGCAAATACACGAGAGTTCGTCGAAATCCGAGTCTATACCGTAAAGGACGCCGATAAACGAAAACAACTCGTTGAACTCCACGATACCGCCTTGATACCAGCCTTGAATCGTCAAGGCCTCCGGCCCGTCGGCGTCTTCGTTCCCCTTGAAAGGGAAGAGAAGTATGCCCAAAACGTCTTCGTGGTCATTCCGCACCAAACGACTTCAAGTTTTGTGAGTACGAACTCGCGGCTCGTTGCAGATGCCGAATTCATGAAGGCCGCAGCACCCGTCTTTGAAACAACATCGAAAGACCCCGCCTATACCAACTACGATACCTTTCTTCTGTACAATTTCCCGACGATGCCGGTTTTGGAAACACCGAATCTCGGCCCCGACCGCGTTTTCGAATGGCGGCTCTATCGAAGTTTCAACATCGAACGCAACATTGCGAAGATACACATGTTCGATGAAGGCGGTGAATTGCCGCTCTTCCGTGAAGTGGGACTCAATCCGATATTCTTCGGCGACGTTGTATCGGGTCAAAAACTGCCCGCGTTGATGTACATGATCGGTTGTCCTTCTTTGGAGGCGCATGCCGAAGCATGGCGGACATTCATCGCACACCCAAAATGGATCGCTATGAAAGATTTACCGGAGTACGCCGACACCGCCACAGAGATTGACCGAGTGGTGATGACGCCGTCGCCGGGTTCGCAAATATAGGACAATCGCCGACATAGTCGTCGGACATTCGAGCGCCGACAAAGTCGGCGACTCTCGAGTCGGCGGCTCTGTTGCAACCTTTTCACGAATCTAGGATTGAGGTTCGCCGCCTATCTTGTTGGGGTCGGGAGGTGTAAATATGTTAATACAACCGAAGATTTCAATCGTTACCGCATTGGGACCGTAATCAATGTTACCCGAGGACATACTGCTGCCGCCGCCGGAAGAACGTCCGGCGGTTCCACGACCCGAACGAGACGAAGAACGAGACGAAAAACCGCTCCCGCTCTCTCCCAAACCCGAAGCACCCGTTGCTGACACATAATTAAACGATTGTCCCGCATCAGGATTAAAATTGACCCAAAGAACGTCGATCGGCATCGGACTGTTCGCACAGTTTGCCAACACTTCGTGAATGCGGTTTTGATCGACAACAAGGCGAAGATACACGGGCATTCGGCGTATCTGTCCCCCCAAATCGGGCGACATCATTGGGGAACCATTGACGTCAACATAGCGTCCCGACATCGCCGCATCTCGGAGCGACTCGACTGAAACGCCGCCGCCCATCCCCATTCCCATGCTGTCCGAACCGAACCCGCCGCCGCTGAATGATTCGAATGAACCGCTGCTGAAATCATCGCCGAATCCACCGCTCCCTCCGCCAATCCGCTGACTCGATTGCCGCTGCAACTCTTGACCCGCTTGTTTGCCGATTGTCAGTTCGACGATTTCCTTGATGACCGATTCACGTAGATTCAACGACGGAGAACCGCTTACAGAATCCCCTCCGCGTCCGCTGCTGCTTCGTCCGCTCCCAAGACTGGCCGATGAGGCAGGAATTCTCCGTTCAGGTGCGTTTTTGTTCGACTCACGCACAACCCAAAGCAATGCTTGGTACACCCAAAGGTCTTCTTGAGTCAACCATACTTCAAACGGATGCGGTTGCTGTTGCCAATTTTTCATTGTGATGTCGAGTTGCGGAGAATTCCAGACGACCTTCCCCATCAGCACGGCATTTTGGCCGGACGTTGAAGACCAAGAGGATTCGGTACCTGATGCCCGGCTACCTCGCGAAGACCGAGAGCCGCTGCCGCCCCCCTCGGTGGCAAGAACAAGCCGTTCAAGCGGTTCGCCGTTTTGGGGATTGCGGAGTTCAACGCGTCTTATACCGGTTTTATCCAGCAATCGATTGATTTCGCTCTGGGCAAAATTGAGATAGTTTTGCAATACCGTACTCGAAAGCGGATCCAAAAATTGCTTTCCCGCTATTTCGTTGATGACATTAACGGCAAGACCTTCCCATCGGTTTTGCTCTTCTTGAGCCTCAACCATGGTTTGCCAGGCAACAAGGACATCTTCTTGGAGCGTGGCTCGTTTTTCATTGATAGAATCGATAGTTCCTTGGTTGGGATGCGTCGGTGCTCCGCTGCGCAACGTTTCCGCCGCTTGTTTTTGGCTTTGCAGGGCTTGATGTTGCCGTGTAACCTCTTCGGAGACGGAACCAATCGCCATAAAACCGGCAAGAAGCGCAACTAATAGACCGATGGGAGTGCAGACCCAAAAAATATATTTTTTCACCATCTCGATATTGAATTCCGCTTTTTTTGTCATGTTAACCTCGCGATATTAAAGTTACTGGACGGAGTTACCCCTTGTATGTTCGTCATTATCGCGAATATTATTACAAAGTCAAGAGCACACGCATCAAAAAACTCGTTCGTTGACGAGTCTAACGGATTTGACTCACAGTTCGGCTGGGCAAGATTTAGGGGCTTGTTTCTTCGGCATAACAATTTCCCACCTCGAAAAATATAACAAAAAATACTGACCATCAAAATTGGGGCAGGGCAGGGCTTTAGTTTTTCCATAACGAGTCGATAGACATACTCGAAAAAATCAGATCGAATAGTTCGAAGACTCGTGGAAAGACGCCGCGCGAACGGCGCACGCTACCGAGCAGTCTCGACAAACCGAGCCTCGCGAATCACCGTAACCTTGATCTCGCCCGGAAATTGTACACGCTCCGTCAACGCTTTTGCTATGTCCCGGCAAATCTTCGCCGCCGTTTCGTCCGTCGATTGCTCCGATGTCAACAACACCCGCATCTCACGCCCCGCCTGAATCGCAAAGACCTGAGCAACGCCCGAAAACTCCTTGGCAATCGATTCCAATTCCTCCATACGCTTGACATACAAATCCAACGACTCACGCCGCGCCCCCGGCCTGGACGCACTACACGCATCCGCAGTCATCACGAGCATCGTGTACGGATTTTCCAGCCGGGCATCGTCATGGTGTCCCGCCGCCGCCTGGACAACCTCGGTCTGCTCGCCATACCGTTTCAACAAGTCGGCACCAATCTTGGCGTGCGTGCCTTCAGACTCGTGATCCGTTGCCTTCCCTATGTCGTGTAGCAAACCGCAACGCCGCGCCAACTTTTGATTCAATCCCAACTCGGCAGCAATCGCACCGGCAATAAATGCAACCTCGACGGAATGCCGAAGCACATTTTGACCGAAACTCGTCCGAAAATGCAGCCGGCATAAAAGTTCGACAAGCCGCTCATTCAAACCGAACAAACCCGCCTCTTGAATCGCTTCCTTGCCCTTTTTCATAATGAACTTCTGTACCTCTTTATGCGACTCCGTAACGAGTTCTTCGATTCGGGCTGGGTGGATTCGTCCGTCGGCAATCAGCCGGGTCAACGCCCTGTGTGCTGTTTCCCGACGCACGGGATCGAAGCAACTGATCAACACGACGCCCGGCGTGTCGTCGATGAGGAGGTCAACGCCAGCCGCCTTCTCGAAGGAACGGATATTGCGGCCTTCCCGACCGATGATTCGGCCTTTTGTCTCATCGTTAGGCACATCAACGCTTGCCGTGGTACTCTCAGCAGCGTGCGAAGCAGCAAAGCGTTGGAGTGTGATGAGCAACATATCACGAGCAGTGGCGTCGCATCGTTCTTTAATCCGTTTTTCATGCTGTGCAATGACTCGGCCGGTTTCTGCCTTCAACTCTTTATCAAGAAGAATAAGTAATTGCTCGGCGGCTTCCTCGCGGTTGAGTCCGGAAAATTCGTGGAGTGTGAATCGTTCCTTTTCTATCAATTTAGCAAGTTCGGCATTTTTCCTATCAGCGTCAGCAACGCGTTCCGAGAGTTTCCGTTGGGTATTTTCGACGAGACGTTCCTGTTTTTTCTGGTCGTCGGCTTGTCGATCTAAGGAATCTTGGCGTTTATCGAGAAACCGTTCCTTCTCGTAGAGTTCATCACGGATTTTTTGGAATTCGCTTTCATTTTTCTCTTTGAGTTGGATGGCTTGCTCTTTGACGCGAAGTTCGGCATCTCGGGCTTTCGTATCGGCTTCGAGTTCGGCGTGTTGGATAATTTCCTTCGCCCGCTCGGAAGCGCTGATACGATATAACTTGTCGAAAATTCGGACAAGAGTGTATGTTGCTGCGCTTGAAATTGCCGCAATTGCCGATACGATGGCGGGCTGCGGTAAATCCATGGCGTTGATTCGGTTACAAAACAAAATACGCAAACATTCTATCAGAACTCGGCGGCAATAGCAATGCCGAGTAAAAATCAAGCCAGACATTCGCAGTAGGGCAGGGGAGTGATCGATTAGACAAAAAGGCAAAGACAAAGTGCATGCCGTTTGCTGTATAATGACGCGTCTATGAAACATGCTATTCGGTTCGAACATGACGCTCTGCACTTTTCGGCCTCGCACTTCATTACGTTCGGCAAGCCGGAAAAAGTTGAAGCACTCCACGGACATAACTTTCGTATCAAAGCCGAAGTTGCAGGACCGTTAAACAAAATGGAGTATGTCGTCGATTTCTTACTCGCCTTTGATGTGCTTAAAAAAATCTGCGGAATGTTATCGCACAAAGTATTGCTCCCCCAACACCATCCTTGCATCATCATTACGGCGAAGGATGACGCTGTGCTTGTGGCAATGCCTCCGCTTCAATGGATGTTTCCAGCAAGCGATACCCTCACATTGCCGCTGCGTAATACAACGACGGAAGCATTAGCGGAGTACATCGCAAAGTTTTTTCGTCAGCAACTTGAACAGGAGTCGGCTTTTGAAATGCCGACGCAACACTATCGGATTGTAATTGAACTCGAAGAATCACCAGGCATGTGGGCGGTATTCCGTGATGGGTAATACCTCTCTTTGGGTGAACGCTGCACAATCTAACGTTTGCGGCTCAAACGCCGTACACATAGTTTCCGGCACGCATACTCCCCCTTTTGATAATGCATCAACGTCCGATAATGTTTCTTATGTTCTGTTATTATGCAATAGTAACCGGTGTTTTCATAATAAAGCAAGCCGGAATGAAACGGAATATAATGGCGGAACTTTGCGTACCTTGCGTATTTCTTTGCGGCCTCTGCGGTGAAGTCTTTTTTTACTGCAAAGAACGCAAAGAAAATCGAAACTAACTTTTTCTTCAATCACTCCCCTGCCCTGCGCCGGTCCGCTCTTTAACACTTTGTCGGCGCAACGCCACCAAAATACCTGACACTCCATAACGCAGTGCATGCTACACTCCCCGTTGAAAATTGAATCGGAGATTGAAAGTCAGCACACGGTCAGACACCGTGAGAAAGGAACTTTTAATCAGCAAATAGCAGAGGGAGTTTTTATCAAGTTTGGACGTCGATCTCTGCCGTAGGCGAAACTAAGATGAGAGCGCGGCACTACAGGCGAATGACTTCCCCTTCATCAGAATGAAAAAATATGATAAAGTGTTTATGATAGAATAACGCATGTCGTCCGCTCGGCTGAAAAACACACTTTACATGACAACGTACAAAGACTCCGGTGTCGATTTGGATGTCTATGCCGAATCGATGGCAAGGTTGCCGAAACTCGCCCGACGTACTTTCTCCGATCGCGTCCTGCCGCTCGAAGGCGGATTCGCCGGTCTCTTTCAACTGAATTCCCAAACGGCGAACTATACCGACCCCGTCTTGGTGAGTTGCACCGACGGCGTCGGCACCAAACTCAAAATCGCCTTCCAAGCGAACCAGCATCACACCGTCGGCATCGACCTTGTGGCGATGAGCGTCAACGACGCAATCTGTTGCGGGGCCGCACCGCTCTTTTTCCTCGATTATGTTGCCATGCCGAAGGATCATCCCGACCTGCTCGAGCAGATTGTTTCGGGAATCTCGGAAGGATGTATGCAAAGCGGCTGCGCCCTACTCGGCGGCGAAACCGCTATTATGTCCGATATGTACCAGACCGGCGAATACGATTTAGCCGGATTCTGTGTCGGTGTTGCCGAGCGGAATCGAATCATCGACGGTCGGGCAATCCAAGGAGGCGATGTGCTCATCGGCGTCGAATCTTCGGGACTCCATTCTAACGGGTACAGTTTGGTTCGGAAAATTGTGTTCGATATTGCCGGCTTGAACGTTGATGATAATGTACCGGAGTTGGGGCAAACTGTTGCGGATGCGTTGTTAACGCCGACACGGATTTATGCAAAGTGCGTTGCTGCTGTTTTGGAGCGGTTTTCGGCCAATGCGTCGGTTTCGGGGATTGCGCACATTACCGGCGGCGGGTTGCGGGAGAACGTCGGCAGGATTTTACCTAAGGGAATATCGTGTTCGGTCGATGGCGATACTTGGGAGATACCGAATATTTTTGCGTGGCTGCAACGGCTGGGTAACGTGGAAGACGGAGAGATGAACAGAGTATTCAATCGCGGCATCGGTTTGGTGATGCTTGTTAGGCCGGCGATTGCTGATGATGTGCTTGCAACCATTATGTCCGAAACCGGTTTTAAGGCGTGGGAAATTGGGGTATGTTATTAGACAACTTCTAATAATGCTATATTAGATAATTAGATACCCTGTTGACCAATACGGCTTGACCAATACGGCGAAAATCGTTATGCTCCCCCTATGGCAAAACGGCCTGTTCAAGATGACGACGAAGACGACCTGCCCAAGGTACGAAAACGGCGATACAAACCTCCCAAAAAAGAGGACGACGATGACGATGCGCCGACAGGCCGGCGCGGCGGACCGCAAGATGATGAGGACGACGAAGACGATGAGGACAATATATCCACCGGATATATGGTCCTCGACATTACACTCGACTTTGTCGATGACTGTATCGACTGGTCAAAGAAGCATATCGTCTATGCAATTATCATCGGAACCATCCTACTGCTCCTAATCAGTGCGGTAACAGCCTTCATCATTTATTCTTGCGTTCATTTTTTTACTCGGCCCTCTTTGGCTGCCGTTGTTCAAGCATACGACCAGGGACTTTTTCCTGAAACCAAATTGATGGGTGATCACGCACTCGCCTATATTTCGTCCCGGCGCCGGCCGCACCATCGTACCCCCTTTCTGTTCTTGCAAGGGGCGGCAATCTGTGCGATTGCCGATAGGGAACCGCTGGCCAACCAACGTGATTACTATTTGATGGCGGCGAATTTTCTTCGTGAAGCCGCCGTGTACAATTTCCTTCCTGACCGGGCTGCCGAAGGTTGGTTCTTTTTGGGGAAAAGTCTATTTCACATCGGCGAACTCGAACAATGCCGGTTGCCCCTCCGCATTGCTTTCGAAGAAGGGTATCCGCATACCAAAGACGCTAATTGGTACTTGGCGAATGCGTACTTTTTGGGTGCTTCGCCGGACTTGGCCCTGGCACGTTATTATCTGCAACGTTATCAAGCGGAGACGACGGCCCTCGAAGAGGAAATTGCAGAATCAAGGCTTTTAGAAACGATGATTACATTGCACTTGGACGGCATTGAGGCCGCCGAAAGGGTTATCGCCCAAATCCCCCGATTTCATCAATTTGAACTTATGCGGAACTTTGTCGAAGGACAAATCGAGTTTTTCAAAGCACGCGAAGAGTTGCGAAAAGCGGTTGCGTTGGAAACCGACCCGAATCCAAATCTGATTCGCGGCGGGAGCGATGTTGCCGTCGCACCAATCGCCGTCGATGAGGAAGATTTCACTGCGCTCTATCCACGACTCTTTGAAGAGGGTATGCCGACGCCTCATTCCGACAGTACCGCCATCGCTCCGGCTCCTGTCAGTCCGATGGACGAGGAAACGGTGCAGCAATTTATGCGTCCAGCCGCTCCGCCGGCGCCTGTTGTCGGGATGTTCGATGACTCATCCCCTATTCAACAACGTATCGCGGAACTCCGACCCCGATATGCAGAAGGTGTTGCCGTTAACAATGTTGCGAACAATAACGTTGCCGACGATGATATTATCATTTTGCCGCGCGGTGACGTTCGGCAAGCCCCAGTGCCGCCTGCCATACCGGACGAGTTTGACATTGCCCCTTTCGGCGGCGATTTGCTCTTGCAGCGAATACACGAATACCGCTCGGCAGCCGTCGAACATTACCGCCAAGCAATCGCCCATTTCAGCGAAACGGCAAGAATGTCCGATATACATAACCCATGGGGACGCACCGCCCGCCTGCTTATCGGAATTTGCTACCTCGAAATGGGGCAGGCCGAATTGAGCCTAATCGAAACAACCCACGCGGATAATGCCGTAAATCAATTCCAGAGTTTGATTGCAACATTTCCCGAGTCCTCGGAAATCGTCGCTGCCCATTTTCTGCTGGGAGAGCATCATCGAGTTCGAGGTAATACCGACGCCGCCTTTCGGGAATTGGCGCACGCATTTGAAAGTTTGCGACTCAATCCGGCGTATGCATCGCATTGGCTCCCCAGAGATATGATCGTGCAGCGAAGTATCGACATGGTCAGGCAAGATTTAGAACAACGAAACTATACCGACGCGCTCCGTATGTTGCGTTTGAGTATCGGCATCATACCGGAAGAAAACCGAATCCGATTGATCGGAGAACTGCATGAACGCTGGGCCGCAATGCTCCTATCGCAGGCCGAAACAACCTTCGGAGAAGAAGGAGAACAACTTGTCAAAGAAGCCGAAACACAGCATCGCCGCGCCGGGTATGCGTTTGCCGCACTTGCCCAATTACTTTCCGATACGACGGAGTTTTCCGAACTACTCTGGCGAGCGGCTGAAAATTACCGAGCAGGAAAAGATTTCCCAAAAGCAGTCTTGGAATACCTGCATTTCATCGAAGCAAACTTCGTGGGACGACGCCCTGAAGTCAATCTCCGACTCGGGGAAATGTATCTGCATCTTGATGCACTCAACGAATCGCTCTATGTCCTGGAAGAAGCACTCCGTGATCACCCCGCACATCCCCTAGTGCCGCAGATCCGGCTTGTACTGAGTTATGTTTATCGAGAACAGGGTGAATGGGATAAGGCGAAAACGCTCCTAAAATTAAACCTGCTCGGCGAAGAAGCACCCACGTCGGGCCCCTATCGGGACTCGATGTTTGAATTAGGCAAAATCAGTTTTGCACAAAGGGACTTGAACGCAGCGACCGCCTATCTCGAAGATGCAGTGCGAGTCCATCCCAATGCGGTCCAGACAGCGGACGCAAATTATACCCTGGGGCTTGTTTATATGATGCAGGCAGATCAATTACTGGACGAATTGCTGCCGGATACACCTTCGGCAATCATCCAATCGGCGGAGGCAAATGCACGGTCGCACCGTTATAGAGCGGTGCAATTTTTCGAACAGGCGGAGGCAATATTAACCGACCGGCAGCAGGCGATGGGACTGTCGATGGCGGAACGATTGATGTTGCGAAATGCCCATTTTAAAACTTGTACTCTGTTGTTGAAGTTGGGACAATATGAGCAGGCAATCCCAAGACTAAACACAGCGGCAACGATGTATCAAGACCGAGAAGAAGCGTTGGATGCGCTGATCCAAATGGCGTACGCGTATCGGATGGTGGGACGGCATGACGAATCGGCGACAGCGCTGCGCCGGGCCAGAGTTATATTAAACCATTTGGAGAAGACCGGTGCAGTCAGCGACCCCGCAAGCTGGAGAACCGTAATACAGACTCCGTGATATACCGGCATTCGCGAACAAAGAAGATAAGACGGGGCATTTTGTACCCGGTTTCAGAATAACAAAACAGTTCGGCAACCTATCAGACCGCCTTCAAACGCTGAGCAATGTGTTCCAACATGTCCCCCAAATCGCGGTACGAAAAATCAATCGCCGCTAATTGATGGGCATAGTCGTCCGCCTGAACATAATCCCCCAACGTAAAAGACAACTTCATCGCCAAATACAACGCCTTCTTCTTGTCCTCGCCCGGCTCCAATGCTTGAATCGCCTCATGATAATGAGACATCGCCAACTTGTACTGACGAATCATTTGGAAACACCGACCCAATTCCAATAGACTTTCCCCCATCCGGGCGGCATCCTTTTTGGCAATCTGAAACTCGGTGATCGCCTCCTTAACACGCTCCGACCTTTGAAGCAGAACCCCGTACTCAAAACGATAGCCAATATGATCAGGATAATGCTGAACACGATGCTGCGCCAACTCCATACATTTCTCATCATGTTGACGGCGTGTTTCCAAAAAGACCGCCTTGAGGTCATCTTGAGGATGACGTTCATATTCCTCTTTCAAATGGAATGCCTCTGCATGGAGACGTTTCTTTTGTGTCTCTAACAAGATTTCGACCATTCCGGGCGCCCTGTCGGACGCTGCGACGGCCCTTTCATAACACTCTTCCATTTTGACAAAGTCCGCCCGCTGATGATAAACCTGCGCCAACTCAACATAGTTGGCAGTGTCCTCGGGGTTTTTAGCAATCCGGCGCTCGATCTGTTCCTCGATGGTCAGAGAACGCCCCATCACATCTTCGTCTTCCGGAACAGCGGTACTTACCGACTCGACTTCGTCTCGGGAAGAACCCTCAGCATACCGACCGCGGTGAATGGTCTTCTCGACAGTAATTTCGTTCAAGAGACGTTTCGACTCTTCGTCATTAGGACGTTGTTTCAGTATGCGCTTGACGCAGGCCAGTGCAGACTCAAAGTCGGCAGCCTCTCGAAACGTTGCATAGCAAGCATTATTCGCACCAATGTGATGGGGATCAGTATTGATCGCCGAGTGATGATAGACGAGTGCTGATTTGAGATATCCGAGATCCAAACATGCTTTGCCAGCGGAAATCAATGATTCAATATCCCAAGGATTCGATTTTAGGGCTTTGATGCTGACTTGAAACAGGCTTTCCGTTTTTTTGTCGTCGATGACCATTCTTTTGCCGGCAGCGATGTAGGAACGCAACGACTTCTTTTTGCCCTCGAGTTTTTTTTGGAGATTGGCGAGGAATGTTTGGGCGTAAATTGGATTTCCAGGATCGCCGAGAACGCACGGCGTAAAATAAATTTCGTCGGCGTACTCATATCCTCCTCTCGACATTTGTTCGTTCCCGAGTACGAAGAGTTTTCTCAGCTTTTCCTTTTTTCCTTGTGCAATCGTTGTCTCTTCGGACATAGTTTTTAGGGCTTTCTGCTCATCTATCTGCACTTAATTATGCAGAATTTATCCATTGCATTCAAGGGCAAAAAGTTTTGGGATTTATCCCTTTGATTCCACCCCCGCACTTCCCCATGTCACGTTTTGCCCATTTTTGTCAAAACGGATGACCAGCCCCCGAATTTTCGGGGCAACCCGCCACGTACTTAAGAACGTTCGTGCCGATAAGTCAAGTTTGAATTGCCCTTGACCGAAACGGTCTTGACTAAAATAGTTTTCAGACTATAATCAGGGCGAATTACATTTTGGTACAGTTCGCAAGTTTTATCCTTCATACTTCCAAATACCACCCGGCTTGCCGGTCGGAAGTAATGAAAAAATCTACGTAACATGTGCCTCCTCTGCGGGGGAGCGTCATGACGTAGGCTTGTAGCCGTTTCTGTGTTGACGCTCCCAAAAGGTCGTTAACATTGTGCGTGGTTTTTGCGCACGCTTCAGTGGTATGAAGTGAGACGACACTTGGGATAACTTGGCGTTTCCTCCCTTCTTCCGGTTGGTTCCGCCTCTTGCCGTTCTTGCCTCTACCTTTCAACAACGCACAAAAACAATGGCAAAGTGGTTTTATTACAACGAAAGCGGCGAGAAGATTGAAGTTACCGGCGGACAACTTAAAGGACTTGCCAAAGCCGGAATGATTACACCGGAAACGATTATCGAAAATGAAGAAGGGAAAAAAGCACCAGCACGAAAAGTGAAGGGCTTGACGTTTGGCGAGTCTGTGGAAGAAGGGATACCTACCGAAACGGTACAGTCGGAATCATCCTTACCCGAAAAAATCGGATGGATGACCCCGCCTAACGCACTGAAAATAGCAGCCCAACAAGGAAATCCCGAAGCGATGTTTTATCTCGGTTACTGTGCTTTATATGGGCATTTACATGACGAAGACGAAAGTAAACAAGATAAGCAAATGGCGGCACAATGTTTTACACTGGGAGCAAAGTTTGCCGCACAAGGCTCTGCCGCTGGTCTTTGCTGTGCTGGTCTTTGCTCGGAATATGGGCTTGGCGTAACGAAAGACGATTTTACGGCAGCAAAATCTTATGAAGAAGCCGCCAAAAAAGGTTTTGCTTTTGCAAACCTTTGTCTTGCTCACACTTACTCGGCAGGCGGTGAATTTATTGAAAAGGACTTAAAAGAAGCAGTCCTTTACTTTAGCAACGCTTTCGAGCAACTAATGCAGGAATGTATAGACGAACAAGAAGCAATCAAGTTGGTTGTTCTGCAATGCAATTATATTTTCAATTCCGAGGATTTTTGGGACGACCATCTCAATATCAATCATGCAAAATGTCCGAAAGAGTTCAGAAAGGCATTTGAGTCGTGTTTTGCCTATGTTGGCAAATTTCTTGAAAGTGCTAAACTGGTCGCTGAACTGAACCAGCAATATGCAGTGGCACTTGACAATATCAATTCCGGTTCTGGTGTCGTCGACGGTATCGCTGATGCGGTGGGCGGAAGACGGTGGATGTTTGATTTGAAAGGTGGAGCGATAGATGCTGGCATTTCTTTGCTAACAAATGCGGTATCTGGTGCCATCAAAACCAATCAAGCGAGAGCAGCCCTTGATGCAAGTTATCAGGAACAATTCTATGAACTTGATTCCGTCAGAATGGAATTCGGAGAAAAAGTCAAAGAATCTGCGGATAGGGTAAAAAAGATTGCTGCCCGATATGGCGTTGTTTTTAATTGCTTTGACTCCCTCGTCGAAAACATAACGCCAGTGCAAACAGTTGGGCAAACACTACCCGGACAAACAGCGATTGCCAACTCGCCGGGTACTGACGGTCAAAAACCCGGTTGCCTTGTCATGCTTGGTTTCCTTGGTTTGCTGGCTACAGGATGTGGTGTCGGATGCTTGATGCTACTGGTGACGTTGCTCCCATAATTTGCCAATCATTTAGGGTGTTGGGGGATAGTGTTCCCGCATCGTCTGCGGGATACCCTTGATGTACTGCGGGAAATCCTTGCGATTATCCCCGAAGAAGTAGTTCGCCTGCGGAGTACAGCATATACAGAAACTGTTTGCCAAATTGAGGGTGTAACGAATCTGCGTTCCCTCATCGGTTCTATTCCAGTTACGGTTAATTATCCCCGGCTGTCCTACCTTCGCCGTACCGTTCAGATTCAATATCGGCGTTACGTCGGTAGCGTGTTGGCAACGAATCGCTCCCTGATTACTGCCGACGGAAAACGCCATCGACACTTCGCCGTATCGCTCGTCCTCGTGTGTTGGACTGCCGGGTGCTAAATGCACGTTCTGAATCACACCGACAACCGGAAGGTTCAAAACCGCCTCAATCGTCTGTTGATAGCCCGGCAATCCTTTGGGGATGACAACCGTGTCCGCCGCAAGGTTAATGCTGCTCATCAACGGTGCAAGTTTCTCATCTATTTCCGATTTCGTGTAATAATTGGACATGTCTTCCTCTTCTTCCTCATTCTCATCACCATCTATGATCCACGTACAACCACCAAACTTTATCAACTCTGTACCATTCCACAGGTACATTGTGCCATTGACCAAGGGTGGCTCCGTCGTATCATCGCCGCCTGCTCCTCTGACAATGTAAAAATGCCCGACCTGCAATCTCTCCGCAGCAACCATTGCATCGAATTTGCTTTGGCTTTCTACGTAATGATGCCTAACTCCAACATCTTCTGTCATTGTCATTGGACACGCAGTTTACCACATAATCCGAAGTTTAGATTTTTACTTGGTCTATTAGGCTTTATATCCCGTGTACCAGCATCTTGTACGTCAGCCGTTTCCCTGCTACGCCCCGCACCAACGCATCCAACCTGTCCACTGTATCAATCACGCAATTCCCCTCGTTGAGTCGGAACACAAACTCGTCAATGTAGAGTTGCATGTGTTTTGCCGAGAACCAATGGAAGATGCCGTAGAACCCTCGTTTCAGAACCGCCCAGACGCTCTCGATGCTGTTCGTATGCGCCATGCCCTCCACAAACTGCTTTGCCGAATGGTTGACAGTCTTGTGAACGAATTTGCCGTTCAAACCTTGATAGGAGGCATGTTCGTCAGAGCAGACTACGGAACCTTCAACCACGTTCTCTTTGATTTCCCCTTGCAACGTCACGGCAGTCGTCGACTCGACAACTTTTGCTACTACCTGTCCGTCCCGACCTCGCATACCCAATACGGGCGTTTTACCTGCTGTTCCTCGCCCCAGCCGCAACTTCTTGTTGCTGTGCCAGTTCTTCTCTTTGCCGCCGAAGTACGCCTCATCGACCTCGACGATGCCGGACAGAAGTTTCTCCGTCATGTTGCCGCAAGCAGCACGAATCCGTTGCGACAGAAACCAAGCCGATTTGTACGTAACTCCGATTTCCTTCGACAACTGCATCGACGATATGCCCTTCCTTGCCGTGACCAGCAGGTACATCGCATACAGCCACTTGTGTAGCGGGATGTGCGAGCGATGAAATATCGTGCCGACTCGGATTGTGAAATCCTGTTTGCAGTCGTTGCAGTGATAAAAATTCGGTTTGCTCTTCCGCTCCTTCACGTTCTTGCTTTTGCAGTATCCGCACTTCACGCCGTTCCGCCATAGAATCCCGGCGAGGTAGTCGATGGCGGACTGCTCATCGGGAAACTTTTGCATCAACTCGTAAGTTGATAGTACCTTCGCCGCTGGTTGTCTTTGTTTCGTCATGATGTCCTCCCTTCGGACGGTGGTTAACTTCTCCGCCCATACAGGAGTGGCGATTGGGATTTGTCAAGTTAACGGTTCGGGCTGGCGAATTTGGAATTTGCGAGTAAAATGATGGTGGCGGGTCGTTAACTTGACAAATCCGTGTCGCTTCCCCTGTGTAGGGCGACCTTGCCTAAAAATCGAGGCTGGAGCGTCCATTTTTTGCAAAATGGGCAAAATGGACAAGTGGGAAATACATAAGTGTAATAAAAGGGATAAATCCCATAACAAAGGGGGCATGCCCCTTTGTTTATGCCTGTTTCGTTTGGCTTCCCGCCTGAGCGGAAGGACGAGGTTAGGCAACAAGGCTAATTCAGGGGATAGCGCGGTATCCCCGGTGCTTCATCCCTTGTTTGTGCAACAGGCTTTGAAACGGGGGCTTGCATTTCGTCGGCGTTACCGGTACATTGGGAATACTATGTCCGATCCTGCAAAGCCCCGACGCGTTGTTCTCAAAGTTTCCGGTGAATGTTTCTGTCCCCCTAAAGATCGCGGCATCGCGATGACCTCCGTGATGCTCCTTGCCGAACAAGTCGCCAAGTCAGCACAGGAAGGAATACAAATCGCCATCGTCATGGGCGGCGGAAACATCTTACGCGGCGGACAGTTCAAAGCCGTCAATGCCGCCATCTTGGAATCAACTGCCCACTACATGGGTATGCTGGCGACCGTCATCAACGGCTTGGCACTGCAAGATGCGATTGAACTCGCCGGGCATCCAACACGATTGATGACCGCCTTCGATATGGGAGCGGTCGCTGAACCGTATTTCCGCCGCCGTGCTGTTCGGCATTTGGAGAAAGGACGTATCATTTTGCTGGCGGGGGGAACAGGCAGTCCCTTTGTAACGACCGACACCGCTGCCGCTCAACGGGCATTGGAACTCGGTGCCGATGTTCTGCTCAAAGCCACCAAAGTTGACGGCGTGTACAGTGATGATCCTGAAAAAAATCCTCAAGCCGTGTTGTACTCCGAATTGACTTACGAATCCGTCCGGCAACAGCGGCTGCGGATTATGGATCAAGAGTCGATTGCCAAGTGCGGCGAACATGACATGCCAGTGATGATTTTCAACTTTCGAACGCCGGGCAATCTTGAACGTGCTTTGCGCGGCGAGCGCATTGGTACGCTCATTTGCAACACTCTGCTTGACAGGCAATGACGATTTTCGCAGGATAAACAAAAACAGAACACTAAGATTTTCGTCTGAAAGTTTCCTACCCGTTGCCGTCATTACACGTTGTTTCATTCCGGCTTTTGTTAACGTTGAACATAGGCCGGAATGGAGCGTAGCGCAATGACGGAGGGACTATCTAATGGGCAGATCACTTTTGGGCGGAAACCTAACGGCACTATCCCCGCCGCACCCTTCGCCGACCGAAGTCGATTCGCCGAAGCAACACATCGAAAACAAGCAAGCCCGCCGCAAACGCAAACAAATAGGGACGCAAAGGCATCGCACGATAAGCACTGCGAGAAACATCCTCGGCAAACAAATCCGAAGGAGAAGGATCATACAAGCCCCCCGTCGAAGCAGCAAGACGCTGCAATAACTCCACATTCACCGGACGCAAACGAAGCTCTTCAGGATAACCCACCATCACCCCGCGAGACTGATTCACAATGTTAACCTCGCCGGTCCCCAACGACGCATGAAGATGATACCCGCCCCGCTTGTCCATCGGAACAGCCGCCTCGTAACGTCCCGGCGCAGTCGGAGTTAGAGCAATCTCCGCCTTGCTCAAATCAGGACGAATCACCGTAATACGTCCCGATGCTTCGTTGATGTATCGACCCGCATCGTCGGCAACGTCCAAAATCAAATGCACTCCATCAGCACGCTGTGTCAACTCGACCATCGCTCCACGCTGCTCCGGCTTCCGCATCGCCTGCCGAATCACCTGCGCCCAAAATTTCGAGTAGCCCGTCCACGTCAACCACTCCGCACCCCATCGGCTTTTAGCATCACTGCTAAACGCAACAGACATGCCCAAACCGTAACGCCACCAAACCAGCAACGGCTCGCCGGTCTCCGTCGCCAAAATGAATTGACACGTCGGTTTCGGACGAGTTACCACAAAACCCAAAAGCGGCGGTGCCGACTCCACGTCAATGTCCGCAAGCACTTCCGTCGGCGTTACGAGAATCGGTACGAAAGGCATTTCATGAATCGCCGACTTGCTCGCCTCCATCGTTTCCTTCGCAAAAATTTGCGGAATCGCCTGCGGGTCATCGCAAGTGTAATGCCGACCCTTCCCCATTTCGGCAAGCCTCTTGAGCAATTCATTATCCGCTTCGCCGACACCCACCGTCGAAACCGTAATTTGCTCGTTCACCATCTGCCGCATGATTCCGTCGTAATCTCCCGGCGAACTATAACCGTCGGTCAGGAGAATAACGTGTTTTAACTTTGCCGACACACGACGGAGTTGATCGTGAGCATCGACCAATCCCGGATAGATATTCGTCCCGCCTGCCGCTTCGATAGTCGAAATTGCTGAATTGATGATTCCCTTCGACGCAGCACTCTGCATCGGAGCGACCACATAACTTGCATTATCGAAAGCAATCACGGCGGCGAAGTCGCTGGGCGAAAGCAATTCGACAGCACTCTTCGCTGCATCTTTTGCCATTTCTATCCTTTGCCCTCCCATCGAACCGCTGCGGTCGATAACAAGACAGAGTGCCAGCGAGGGATGTTCTCTTTCCTTTTCAAAGTCGCTGCGCACCGGCAACACATCTTCAATCGGCGTTTTGTAATATCCGCCGAGTCCGAAGGATTGCTCGCCGCCGAGCATGATAAATCCGCCGCCGAGTTCACTCAAATAGGTTCGCACCAAGTCCATCTGGTGCATCGTCAGCGCAGTGGCGGGAACATTCGACAGAAAAACGGCGTTCAACTGATCCAGATTGTCGTTCGTCCCCCGGTCTGGAGATCAC
>Ga0099364_10005932_pt1 | contig 17957 bp, 12 predicted proteins | sample TergutTh196P3_FD_73070 | JGI IMG/M metagenome (GOLD analysis project Ga0099364, IMG submission 73070) | Microcerotermes parvus P3 segment gut microbial communities from Pointe-Noire, Republic of the Congo - Th196 P3 | ecosystem: Host-associated > Arthropoda: Insects > Digestive system > Gut ...
CGTTGAGGCGTTTGTCTTCGAGGGCGACGGTGGTCAATTCGTTGGTGATCCAGGTGATGGCAAAAAGAAAAGGATACCTAATTTACGTAAATCGCCCAAGATAAAATACTTGTGGGGTACAGCGAGCCGAACACGCCCACCACCCGCAAGTTCCGGCGGAGTACCGCCTACACTTGCGTCTCTTTGTAAAGATGTGAATGTTATTTTGATACAGTTCCTTACGGGCTCTGTGAACGGCATCTACTCTAGGAGCGTTCTTTTGATGATCACATCGGTGAAGTTCGCTTCCTCTCCACGGAAATTGACGGGAATGCTCCGGTCAATCAAGTAAAATGCCCGATACCGGCGGAGGGCGGCACCGTCAAGCCCTTCGTCTGTCCCCAAGACATAGCCGTCGGGATAGACCGCCCGAAACATCTCGTCAGTGTTAATATGGGTAAGACTGGGGTATTCCGCCAACAAGTCAGCACGGCTCTCAAAGTGTTCGACCTCGAAATAGCCCACTGTAATCCAAACAGCAAACACATGGGAACGCACTGTCGTTACATCAGAAAGCCGCATCACATTTTCCAGTGCAGTATAGGGATTGGCCGCTTTGTCATTCATCATATTCAGTGTCGGGTCGAACAGCGTAGCACTTTCCGGCGGGCTGATAAGAGCGTCCGCCGGAATGCCCGAATTTAACGGAGGCACCGCCTCCGTTGCCGCCGGCGAACGGAAGGGGCGAAATTCCGACGGATAGTCGTCGGGAGTTCCTGCTCCGGGAGTTCCTTCTCTGCTTGACCACCACTGCCGAAGTCGGCGGAATTGGTCATAAGTCGGGAAATTGCTTCTGCCGTTTGCCAATGCTTCCCAGCCCGCTTTGGTAATCGTGTTCAGATTGAACTTGCCCGGCTCACGCATGCTGTAAACCGGCAGTCCCTCCGCCGTCCACTCTTGAATTGTCCCGGCGAATCGGGAGGGTACGTGAGCGTAATCCAGCAGACGCAGTGCAATTTCCCTATCGTAAGGACTGATGCCGTTGTAACTGAAACGGGAGGACTCATTGCCGCCCTCATCAGCGAAGAAGGGAGAGGCCGTACCTTGGTCATGAAATTCCACGCCGAACCGTCCCGGTGCCGAGGCGGGGACAAGCATTAACTCCCCCGAGTTCATGAGGGGAGCATCATGCCACGGGAAGTGCAGGTAGGGCGTTTCAAAGCCATGCTCGCCAAAGGTATGAAACTCTTCCCCATCAACATCAACCAATCCCGCCATCGAGTCGTTTGCTGTTAATGTGTCCTTAGGCAGTGTTCTGTCCCAAATGTTGGAGTCCGAGGCGGGTTTTGCCGCTTGCCGCGAAACAAAGCGTAACGTGTTTTCATGGGGAAGAGTCTCGTCGTGGTCAGGGCCGGGATCCTTGGTATTGATCACATGCAGGTCGATCATATTCCAATCGACCGTAATATAGGGATTGCCAATCGGATGATGCGGCCGTCCCGGATCGGCAAGCCGCTGCAAGCAGATCGTCTTGTAGCAAGGGATCGTGCCACGTTGAGGAAGAATCGTGCCGTTAGCCCCTGTGTCATACGGTGTAACGCCTACTCCCGGTATCATAGTGCTGGGCGGCGGATAGCCAGGCACCGACATGGCTCTTGGCAGCGGTTCGGAGACATTCAGGAGCACTTGTCGGGTTGGATTGTCGAGAGTTATCGATGCGTTTGTCCATCCGATGTTATTTAGACTAATTGTTTTGGGCAGACTAGGCGACGATTCAAGAGCGAAAGAGACCGAAGTCAATGAAGACTCCGCAGGAACGAGCACGAGAGATGTATCGGGGAGAAGGGAGACATACTGCCGACTGGTTCCGGGATTTGCACGTCCCTGCCAGTTGTAAAAGGAACGCCGTTGGTTTTCTAGTTCAGTCGTCTGTCCCGACGTTGGGCGGTTCTGACCAAACCATACAAAGCGTTCCGGCATTCCTAAATCGGGACGGTATTGCTCTGCCCCGTCGGCAGGATCAGCATAATACCACTGATAGAATTGCGGATACTTGATGTCGTTGTTGTCGGGAGTCAGTAATTGGTAGAGTGCATTTTTTGATTTGTCTCCGGCATCCCAGTTGAATTCGCCGGGGTTTGTTTTGACGGCTTCACCGATGGCAAGCCGCCAGACGTAGTCTCCGGCATTGACACCGCCCGTCCTCTTGGCAAGGTCTAACACGTTTGCCGCGTCCACGGTATCAACGAGACTGCTTGCCTGATTATTACGGTGGGGGTTCCCCCGCCGGTAGAGTTCGACAAAGAACGAACCTTGCGGATATTCCGTTTGCCACCAATCCCCGCCCGGCCCATATTGGTTAGGGAAGTATTCTACCTTACGGTCATGCACTGCGAATGTTTCCGAGATAACGACTTCCGATTTTTCAAATCCCCAGATGAGGGCAGCCCTATCTCTCGAAAGGTCGGCTGCGGTCAATGTTCCCGCAAGCAAGCGTTCAGTGAGCGCAGCATTATCAAAAGGGGTCAGAGTGCCCGACTGGAAAATGAAGGGAGTCATCACATCATCGGGATCAATGAAATCAACGAGGTTGACCGACCATTGGGCTAAACGTTCTACGTCGTCCGCCGCTGTTTTTTCGGGGAACAGGAGCCGAAGGAGGTAGAAAATTTCCTGGGCAAAACGGACTTTTTCGAGGAGCAGTGCCTCTTTTTCGGCAGGGGTTGCGTTTTCCTTCCAGTGGATATGCCAATTGTCCGAGAGAGTCAAGCGGTTTAGATTTACCTTTCGCCTCTGTTCTGTGATTTCCTCCGGCAGTAGTGCTATGAGAGCGGCCGCATTGGAGGGCAAGGGAGGGACAACGGGAATATCACTGGTGCGTACGCCCAAATTGTAACGCCGTTGCGGCAGGTCAAATCTCGCGGCATCAAAACCGCCGCCGAGTTCGCTGGTGCCGAGCCGGTTCCGAAAACGTCTCGGCAGTACGTGGTAGTCGGCATCCATTATCGAACGCACGAGGGACTCCAAATCCTCCGCTCGAAAGGCATGATTGTCGTAGGGATTCATCAAGTAGGGGAGATGCATCCGCGGATCGAAGTCTTGCGGCACTGCCGTAACACGGTTTCCCATGGGGTCAAAGAGAATCGGCGAAAAGCCGAACCAGTCCGCCGTCAGTCCGCCTTCTGTATAAGCCTGAAAGTTAATACCATTGAGCAGGCGCAAATCGTTGCCATTGCTGCCGCCGGGCAGTCTGCTCTCGCCGTAGCGTGCGGTGATAATCTCTTCCGGCACCAGGGCTGTTGCGGCGAATTCGGCGGGGCCCATCCCGGTTCCTTTCACGTCAAGACTTCCGTTTTGCCCCAAGTATTCTTCAACATTAATGTTGCTTGCCGGTGGTGTCCCAAAGTGTGTCAGGTTGCTTAATGTGTTCACATTGATTCTGCCTTCCATGTCGATGATATGGAAGGAGATGAGGGGTTTGTACCATTTCCCCGTTACATCTTGCCGGGCGGAGAGTCCGATGTCGAGCCAGATTCCATCGGGCGTTCCATTGCCGGTGTTGTCCACATCCCAGGGGCCTTCGGTGAGGAAATTCCGCAGATTCGGCACCGTCGCAGCCGGATTGCCTCCCGTAAACCGAGGATGATCGGTCGGTAAGGGGCGCATCACGTATTTGCGTAATTCCGTGGGGTTCGGGGCTGTGGGGTTCGGGTTTGCGGGGTTCGGGGTGTTGGCGGCACTGTCGATTCTCCACCAATAATTTACCAGTTGCGGACGGTGAAAGGAGGGGATAACACGGCGTTCCCTGCCCGTGATGCCCGAGTCATCATTCCATGCCAGGAACATCGTCATATAGTCTGGGGCGGTGTAGTCGGGATTCATTCGTATGCCGGGCGTGCGTGCGATGTGTTCTCGGGCTCCATTGGCGCTCGGCGCAAGGATATTCGGACGCAGGGCGTAGGGTTTGCCCGAAATATCCCTGCCAAATAGTTGCGGGGAGACACCGCCAAAGGGTATGCTGTCCCCTGTGGTTGAAGAGCCGTAGAGATTTTCCAAAATACTATGGGCTCCGATGATGTTGTCGTGGGGGCTGATGATGCTGTCGAGTCCGCCCGTCAGGAGTATTTGAAATGCGTTATCCAGGTCGTCTTCATAGCGTATTGCTGTCCCGATGAGCGTGTTTCCCGTCGGGGACTTCGGCGGTTCGATGCGTATTTTGGCATAGAATTCGGCCGTTCGGCGATTGTGCGAGACAATCACCATAAAGGTTGTTACCAGCATGGCAAACATCACCATCATCGCAAGGACGATGAGGAGTGTAACAGCATTTCGGTTGGTGTTTTTTTTATACATAAATACGTCTCCTTTTAAGTTCACAATGCAACGTGTTGCATCGCCGAAATTACAGGGTTGGCGGGAAAATTAGCAAAAAACAAACAGAGCCCGGTGCGGTAGCACCGGCGTACGACCGAAAACGCCGTATCTACCGATACGGGCTCTGTTTGTTTTGCGTAAAATTTTCCCGCCAGCCCTATAAACCTCATTTACCTCATTTTCCTTTTTGCTTAATGTCTGTTGATAATGTTTACAGGGTTGGCGGAAAAAAATGAGCAAAAAACAAACAGAGCCCGGTGCGGCAGCACCGGAGCTCCCGCTCCGGGCTCTGTGAACTTTTTATCCGCCGGTTTTTTATCTAATCGGCACATCTTCCACCTTCTTGTGATACAACACGCCGCTGGGGATGTACACAGTCATATTATTTCTATCCGGCAAGCCGTCTTCCGTAACGACGACTATTCGGGGAGTTCTTGCTGCCGAGCGTTCATCTTTGTCCAAAAAGACGATTTTACACCAGGTACCATCGAGTCCCGAACGTGTCCTCCATGTTACAAACAGATACTTCGTTTGCGTGAGCAGTTCCAAGTGGTCGGCATTGGGGAACGTGAACATACCGCCTCCCGCCGAACGCGAAAAGGGGACATTCAGCACTTGCACATCATCGGTCGGCACCCGATTGTAGCACGCAAGAATATCGGCAGTGCCGGGAGCAAGCCGTTCCAGCGGAACCAAACCATCACCGATGTGATACCTCGCCAAAATGGAAACCCGTTGATGGCGTTGGTTTTCGGGACTGTCGGGGCCAGCAGCGGGATCGAAGCAATCACAGGGCAACCCGATTTTTTCAAGAGGCTCATAAATGTTATCAAGGTAGGGTCCAGGAGGAGGATAAAGATCAGGATCAGGATAAGAGACAGAATGATAGCCGTCCCAGTTATCCGCTGGCCGCGGCAGGATTGTAAAAAACCAAGTATATTTTCCTGAACTCAAAATTCTATTGTCCTTAAAGTCGGGCCGTTTGTCTGCATAACTCGTATAAAGGAGATCATCTTGCCCCCGCATAATCTCTTCCCATCTTCTTATCAGATTACTGCGTTGCGGCACGGCGGGTTCAAAAGACCACAGGGGAAAGATATGCCGCCGGTCAAACTGCACTTCGTTTTCACGCGGATCAAACAAGATATACCGTGTGTCATTGAGTGCGTGGAATGTTTGAGAGAGAGTGTGCGGCCTTGTTCGGAGAATCGGACCGCTATCTGGTTCTGGTGGTTGTGTGATCCATAGCGGGGGTTCTCCCTCGAATCGCTGAATTATTGTTACCGTTTCACAATGAATGGTTACCAACACACTCAACTCAAGCCTTGCAAGAACGGTCTGTCCAAAACTTTCAAGCAGTGTATAATGTGTGGGATGAGCAGAAATATCAACATCTGTGATTTCGTGGGTTGATACTTCTCGTGTGAATGTCCCCGTAGAAGTAACTGTGGGATCATCCGCCGGAGGCGGTATAAGAATGATCCTAGAATCTTCATCCTCCTCGATGGGTCCCGGTCCGGCTGTCCCTATGGGGCTATTGAATCCCCATTCTGTTGGTTTGGCGATTTCCCTGATGATAATTTCTTCGGCGGCATTGGCGAGCATGTTGGAGGCGTATTCGGCATGATTCGCCTTGGACACTTGGAACGCACCGAAAGGGATCACGGCAAGCACACCGAGCAAACCAATGGCAATCACAAATATCGCCGCTAATACTTCGAGTATTGATATACCACTCTGTTTCAACATGTTACACCTCTTATGTAATCTCTGCGCCCTTTGTGTCCCTTGTGGTTAAAAATAAGGATTAACCACAAAGTACACAAGGGGCACAAAGGATTTGCAAATCGTTCTCTGTTATAGTTACCCTCCTTTGTGTTCTTTGTGTCCCTTGTGGTTAAAAAATAAAGGTTTAACCACAAAGTACACAAGGGGCACAAAGATTCTCATATCCTTTTAATTCCCCCCCACGTTAAAAAAGTGTTCACTTGCGAATTTTCGGGCATCGCGGAGCATTGCCGTCCTTTTTGCCTCTGCTTCCTCTGGATCGTTCTCTGGCAAAGCACGGGTTTCCCTGCTGAAGGGCGCATTTTCCGTCACTCGGGCAGTGCCCGTCTTGGGATGGAGCATTACCCAGTACGTTGCCGGAACTTCGAGATTTGTCTTGCTATCCTCCGCTAGGGATTTGCCGTTTATATCGACCTGCCGATCCCAGTCTCCGACACAAAAGTAGAGCATCTCATTGACCTTCCACGAGTGTCCATCGGCATGTATCCTGTCCACGTGCCCTGCCGGTGAAAATTCGATGAAGAGTTCTGTCCCCGGCGGAAAGGATGCGGGGATATCATCGTCCGTTTTGGGATTGCCGTCGAAATTGACCGTTTCGCCGCCGGAAAAGGCGATATCGACAATCGTGCCGCGCGGCATCACGAGGGGGGGCATCCAGTCCATCGCTGCGCCCGCCGGTCGCAGAATCAGGTACTCCAGTGCATCATTGGCACTCGGGTCTTCCGGTAAATTCAGGGTATCGTAGGGGTACAATAATTGGAAGGCGATCTGATTGCCGTGGGAGTCCTCTTCGTCCGTTACCGCAGCAAATGTGAATGAACGGCCAGTGCGGTTAAACTGGACAGCGGTACTTTGCAAAAAATGTTCCCGTACAAGCGTGAGTTCCGGTTGCAGGTCGGGGGGAAATTCAGCAGGGTCAGTGCCAGACCAGTTGACTCTAGTCCACAGCCCGTCCATCTCGTTAAAATAATGGGGAAGGATGAACCCATTCACTACCTTTACCCGAATGCGTGCAGGGCTGGGAAAATTGGAAACACTTCTTTTTTGTACCCGTAATTCTATGACGGCGGCGGGAGCATTGTCAAAGGGGAGCAATCGCACACCGTAACTTTGCTGTTCATACATGGCTTTCGCACGGGCTTGCTGAAAGGCACCCTCCAAGACTCTGGCGGCACTGGACGTTTTCTGAGACTCCAGCACCGGCCGGAGAATCGGCACGCTGACCGCCAGCAGCAACACCATAATGGCAACTACTACGAGCAACTCGACCAATGTCATTCCCCGTGCCATTCCTCGGGGGAACTGTTGACGATTTCGCATACTAAAAACTCCCTGATGTGAACTTTTTGTGTCCCTTGTGTCCTTTGTGGTTCAATTTTTACCACAAAGGTCACAAAGGACACAAAGTTTTTATGTGCCTAAAAACTACCTATACCATTGATGATTGTGGATATTATCTAAATGTCTCGAGCCCTCATTCGGCATGCCGTGCGGGAAGGCGAAGGGGTCAAGAATTCCTTCGCGTCCCCGTGTTACTGTTTCTTCATCGTCGAGACCATACCTACCGTCGGGGCCTGCCGAATAAATGAGCGGATATAAGAACCAGCCGATGGTGTTGCTCCGCCCATCCACTGGATCGGCATGATTTTCACTTGCCGTTCTCATCGCATCCAGCAAATCACTGTTCCCGACATCCGTCCACCAGGCGATCCACCATGCTCTATTGGCAACTTGATCTCTTACCGGCGTATATCCCGCCCTTTTCAGTACATTTTGCTGTAAATCGCTGTCGGGAAATGCGGGTGCCCAGCGTAGGAAGAGGATCGGATTGCCCCAAGCGTCGATGAATTCGAGCATACCGTCATCGTTGGCGGCCACTTCGCTTCCGTGAAACGCTTCGAGTGCCTCCGGGTTTAGGTTTTGGATGATCAAGAACAGCAATGCCGCCCGACGGGGTGTTTTGCCCCTCGCGAGGACTCTCTCATATTCTTGCCGATAGAAATAGAGTAGCGGCGACGCTTCAACGGCATATCTATCCTCTTCGTCGTCTCCATTGTCTCCATCGCCACGTATTTCGGGGATTGTGAGGGGTTCTGTAACGGCTTCCTCCCAGTTTTGCGGCAATTCCATCCGCATGAGGTCTCGGATAAAGTGGGCGGCGATTTTCAGCCGTTCGTTTTCGGAGAGTGCCGAAAAAGCAGCCTCATTGGCAATATCATTTTTGATTTTGTCCAACTTGCTTTCATACGCTGCAAAGATTTGCAACATTGCCGTATCCAATTTTTGGATAGTCGCCCGCGTTTTTGTAACCTTTGCGGAACGTGCGGCCATATTGACGGCAATCACTGTCAGTGTAACCAAAAAGCCGATGATCGCGCAGACCACGAGCAGTTCGACCAGCGTGAATGCTCGCCGAGGGGCAGGAAACCGTAATTGTTGGGGGGTATGTTGCATGGATTCGGTGTCTTCAATGGGGTAACCGACGGCTTGCGCTGCTGACTCTTTCACAGCCGCTTTCTCTTGCTTGTATAATTCTAACTGTACACTGACGAACTTGCCGTATTCTTCTTGAGTCAAACCTTCTTCTCTATTGCCGCTCAACAGCGCTAACTGGTGCTTCATCGGCATGTGTGCTATTTATGCGTCTTCGCAATTCTCTTCGTTCTTCTTTCGTGAGAGCGTCCAATCCTTCTTGTAGTTGTGCATTCATGTTGTTCCTCCTCAAAAATTAGCCCTAAAATCAGGACTATCGTTCCAACGTAATGTTACTGTGGTGCAAGTCTGAGTATTCACCGAGGGCTGGGTTACTATTTTGTGTTTTTCAAACACCATATAATCGTCATCGTAGTAACTGAGAGTCTCTACACGGCTTTCCGTTACAAAAAATTCGTTTGTGTCCGGTAGTGTAATTTCGTACAGAACGAATGTTTGTGTTTCCATTTTCCTCCTTTTTATTATGCTCCAAACGGGAACAAATTGTATTCCTTTGCGTCCCTTGCGGTTAAATCTTTTTTCAACCGCAAAGTACGCAAGGGACGCAAAGTGTGTTTCTATCCTACGGTAAAATACTCCTTAACGGCTTATTATCCGAAAAGTTTGTAATGTTATCCAAGTCCGCCGCACTGATGCCCTCTCCCGTACTGATGACCCGTATGGGAACCCCGCCGTCATCACCGAGTTTGCCGTCCAAGCCGGGATGAATCAACTGGTACGTTGTCGGATTGTACCACCTGATAACACGTACATCAGGTGTACCAGGTTCACCCGATTCGGGATGAACAGTGCTTACCGATTCCGCGTAGGGGCCTCCCCAATTATCCGGGTTACGGGCATAGGGGCCCAGGACATTTTTGATAGGGCCGCCCTCCCCGCCGATTCTGTAGGCTCCATCCCCGCCGTCCGCCCTGCCTCGGAAATAGGTAAAAGGCAAGAATGTCCCGCGAATTTCGATGCCGAGCACAGGGACTGCATAAGTATAAAGGGCTACTGATCCAATTACTTCGCCCGAAGGAGTGGAATCCCAGACTTCGTACATAATCCCACGGACACGCTTGTTATTACCCATTTCCAAGTCGAGAAAGACCTTTCCGTCGAAGGTGTCGCTGGGAGTGAATGGATTTTCCGGGTCGGCATAAAATCCCGACAACTTGCCGTCGGCATTGGGAAATCCGCCGAGCCATAGTGCCAGTGCCCCGCCCGGTCTCGAATAGGGCACCTCATCCAGATTCATGCTAAAACCCTTATAGTACCAGTCATTGAAATCTATATGGTAAAACCGCCCGAGATACTCACCCTGCCCGTAGGCGACGCTCACGGCATTTCTTATCAGCCATGCCTCACGTTCCAATCCGGTCAAAAGTAGAGGATTATATCCGCCTTGGTACTGGTTGTCGTTGGCGAAGGGCAGTTTTTCCAAATTTTCCCAATTCAGTCGGGGCCATCTTTTTTTAACGTGTCTCACAAGTGCTTCGTCATCGAGCATGTCGGGCGGATATTCTCCGAATTCGGCTTTATAGCGGTCAAGGGCGATGGCGATTTGCCCCATTTCCATCCCAATCTTGCCGCGATGGATGGCACGGAACGCCGCCGCGACCGCGACCGTGATGATGGTAACCAGTATGCCGATAATGACAATTACTGTCAAAAGTTCGACCAACGTAAAAGCATGTCTCGTTTTCATCATTTACCTCACTAATCCGCTCACCCCGCATTGTTCCCGTTCACGCTCTATTCTACCATGAAACCGGGGGAATTGTAACCAAAAAAATTGCCGAAAATCGGGTATTTTTGCGTACCCGGTGGGCAATGCCGTTGACAATGCGTTTTACGGATGGTACATTCGGGCGGGATATGCACCGCAAACGGCAACTCCTCGAAAAACCGAAGATGAACATGACCCCGATGATCGACGTGGTCTTTCTGTTGCTGACGTTTTTCGTGCTGACGTTCAAAATCATCATTCCCGAAGGGGACTTCAATGTCCGCATGTCGCCGACGGAGCAAGGACAGTTCGCCGAAATTGATGCCGATTCAGTGCAGGTTCGGCTTCTGGCCGATGCGGATGGTCATCTGTCAGCCATTCAGTTAGAGGGCAATGACATTGAGAGTTTTGAACATCTGCGGGAGGAAGTTTCGGCACTCCTCTTGGCGAAACCCGACTTGGAGATAGCGTTGTTTCCTGATGAACAGTTGCATTACGAATATACCATCCGTGCGATCACTGCCGTCAACGGCGAAAACATCAAATTTGTCCGAGAGACATTAGAAGTGCCGTAGAAACGGTGTCTGGCAATGAGGACAAAGGGATGCGAAGCAAACGCTGATTCTATACTATGGCACGCCAATCATTGTACTTTATTTTCCTTATGACTCTTTGCGTTCCTTGCGTCCTTTGCGGTTAAAAGAAAGGATTTAACCGCAAAGGACGCAAAAAGTCCAATTTATACCGTGTTGCTGTATATGCCCTCGGTATCCTCCGTGCCCCTTGCGGTTTAATTTTCACCAGAAAGTGCACAAGGGTCGCAAAGCGAGTTCGTGCGTAAGGGACGCAAAGTCCAATTTCATACCGTTTTCAGTATAGTAAGCCGGAATTGTGCTTTTAACAGCAGAAACTGCAAAAGAAAAGATTTTAGCCCAGATAACACGGATAAAACCAGATAGAAAATAGAATGTCGAAAAGAATAGATTTATCAAAAATAACATATGATTTGATAAATTATCCGTGAAAATCTGTGTTATCCGTAGCTAAAAATGGTATCGTTTCCAGTTTGAATTAACAGGAGAAAAACCATGACAACGCACGAAGAATGGCAGGTGCGGCAACATTCGCTCTTAACGCGATTTTAACAATTCCTTCATTTCTTTTTGACACGCTCCGGTTATATTTACTCATCCTTCCGGGCACGTGCATTAAGGAGCCGGAGTACCGGCTAAATAATAACACAGAAAGGAACCCCATGACTCAACTAGCGAAACGTTTAGAACGCCTTTTTTTGAAACTAGATCACACGGCACTGCTCGTCGAACAAATGTTAGCCGACGCACTGTTCACATTGGAAAGCAACAAAGACGAAGATGTGGAAAACCTCATCCAATCCGATGTTGTCATCGACTCCCGCGAAGTCGAAACGGAACGGGAATGTATCCGGCTGTTGGCACTGTATCAACCGGCGGCGATTGATCTGCGGCGAATCAGTTTTGTCGTCAAAGCGAACAGCGACTTGGAACGCATTGCCGATTACTGCGTGAAAATGGCAAAGCGGGGACGGAAAATGAAGAATGAAGGTATCTCTATGAAATCGTTTCCCGCCTTTTATAAACTCGCAGAGCAAGTCGGTGCGACCTATCGGCAAACGATGCGGTTGTTCACATTGCACAGCGATAGTGAATCTGCTGACACTTCGGAAACCAGCATGGAAACTGCAAGACACATTGTTGTAGCGGACGGCGAAACGGACATTCTTTTCCGTGAATTTCTGGAACAAACACTTGCCATTGAAGAAACGTTTCACGGACGATTGAAAGTTTGGTATGACCTGACTGCACTAGGACGCTCTCTGGAACGAATTGGCGACCTTTGCACGAACATTGCCGAAGATGCAATTTTTATGTTCACCGGCGAAATCGTCCGACACCACTTAGCCGGTACACCGGCTAATAAACAACACAGTGCCGGCACTCCGGCTTCGGAAACAACAAGCATCACTGATTAAATGCCCCAACCAACGCTTTTACTCTCAAAACGTGCAGACCGGCTCCGGCGAATCCGTGCCTGGGTCGGCGGATGGTTTCTTGCGCGAATCGCCAACGTCGCTCTGCTCACGGTCGTTGCGATATTCATCTTCATCGCTTGGAAAAGTTATCCCTTTTTCGCACAGGAAAACATTTTCAATGCTCTGTCCTCCCCAGAATGGCATCCCGAACGTGCCGACGCAGAATTCGGAATGCTCTCCATGCTCTACGGTTCAATCCTCGTTACCTTCGGGGCAATGTGTCTCGCCGTCCCCGTCGGCGTAATGACAGCGGTTGTACTCAGTGATATGGTTCCCTTCCGAGTCCGGCAGTGGATCAAACCGATCATGGAACTGCTGGCAGCGATTCCCTCGGTCGCTTTCGGATTCTTTGCAATTAAAGTCGTCGCTCCGTGGTTACAGGATACCTTCGGTTTTCCATCGGGAACGAATGCACTGAACGCCTCGATGATTCTCGCTATCATGGCGATTCCAACCATCGTTAGCGTTGCGGAAGATGCGATGACTTCACTCGGACGTGAACTCCGGGAAGCATCTTATGCTCTCGGTGCGACACGATTCGAGACCATCACGAAGGTTATATTGCCCGCCGCTCACAGCGGTATTTTGACGGCAATCGTTCTCGGTATGATGCGAGCCATCGGCGAAACAATGGTCGTTTGGATGGCTGCCGGAAATGCGTCCAATGTGCCGACTCCCTGGTACGATGTGCAAGCCGTGTTCGGTTCGTTCACCGAAGCGGTGCGGACGATGACTGCCACTATCGCTGCCGACATGGGAGAAACCTCCGCCGACTCCATGCACCGCAGCGCATTGTTTGCCGTCGGTTTCGTGTTGCTGATTTTTACGTTCTGTTTGAACCTGCTGACCGAGCAACTGTCGAAACGGTTTCGCTCCACCATGGGAGAAACGGCTGTGAAAAATAAACGTGAGAGCGGGGCGGCATTAGCCCCCCGGTATTTAGCCGGTACTCCGGCACTCACCGGAGGGCTAACGCCCACCGCTCTTGCGCGAGCGATAATTTTTTACCCCTTTCGCAAACTCGCCCTCTGGTGGGAACACAGCATACACGGACTCATCAAGCGGATGGGAGAGCGGACTCATCTTTTCATTCGCAACACGACGGATCGGTCATTCACGCTCGCCGGTTTTCTGTCTGTGTTTTGTTTGGCAGGAGTGCTTTTCATTGTGTTAGGACCGCTGCTCGGTTATGGTCGCGAAGCGTTTCTGTTTAGAGCGACGATTGAACATCGGCTCTTCTTGTTGAACCAATTCCAACGCGGCAATGCCGAGGCGGTACGTGCCGAGTATGAACAATGTTTTGCTGCAAGAAAGCCGGTCTATGATACTCTGGAACGCTTTGCTTGGCTCGCCCCGGAACCGCTGATGGAGCAAGCCGCCAAGTTGGATCGTGCGACTCGAAATGAAAGCGAACAGATATTGGCAAGACTGCAACATGAACTGGACGTTTCGCCGTCCGAATCGGCAAAGCCTGTATTGCAACAACGATTACTCGATGCAGAACAACAGCGTGGAGAAGTCGATAGCGCGTCAAGAAGATTGTTACGCACATTCCGGCGGTTGTGTGAGTCGACGGATTTAGCCGGTACTCCGGCTCTAGACTCGCCGGAGTACCGGCTAAATGATATTCTCAAAGACACTCCCGCTTACGAAACGGTGACTGCTATGCAGCGTTACATCGAGTTCACGCAGACGGCAAAACTCGAATTACGGGAGATGCCGACGACTCTCGAACCGAACAAAACATATTCCGAAGTGTTTCAGGAACTGCGGCATCGCATCACCGGCAGCGACGGCAACGGCGGATTGCTCGGACCGGAAATTCGGGAAGGCATCGATCATCTTCCGCCGGAAATCCGTTACGGAACATCGCACTGGTTAATGTCGGAAAGATACAGCAAAGCAATTCTCCAAACGACAATATGGAAAACGCAATTCGACGAAAACGGAAACGCATTGCAAAATATCGAAGTGCCGATAGACCGGGCGGACTTGTTTGACGATCCCGCTTTGACGGAGATTCGGGAAATGCTCGGTTATCTTGAATCGAATATCGGTGCGATGATGAATCCGCGTTGGACGTTTTATTGGGGATACTTTTGGGACACTTCGACACCGGGACATTTTCTCGGCGGTATCGGACAGGAATTGATCGGAACGCTTCTCGTAACCTTTTTTGCGATTCTTTTTGCGATGCCCATCGGCGTTGCGACGGCGGCATATTTGGTCGAAACGGCAAAAGAAGGGAGTGTTATTGCGAGAATCATCCGTTTGGCAATCGACACATTGGCGGGAGTGCCGAGCATCGTGTTTGGACTCTTCGGTTTGGCGGTGATTGTGCTCTACATTACGGGCAAGCCGTGCATTTTGGCGGGTTCGCTCACGCTGGCGATTTTGGTGTTGCCCGTGATGATTAGGGCGAGCGAAGAGGCGATTCGGAGTGTACCGCAGACCTTCCGGGAGGCGGCACTCGGTTTGGGGGCGAGTTCGACGCGTTGCTTTTTCACGGTAACGCTTCCTGCGGCGTTGCCGGGCATTTTGACGGGAACGATTCTAGCAATGAGCCGTGCTGCCGGAGATACGGCTTCGTTGTTGTTTACGTGTGCGGTTGCGACGGGTGGAATTGCCAGTTGGACGAATATCTTATTTGAACAAACGCCGATATTGTCCTATTCGGCGTATGACATTGCCGTGGGTGATCGTCTTGCCGCAATGGTGCCCTATAATCAGTATGGTTTGGTGGCGACGTTGATTGTGTTGGTGTTGTTGTTGAACCTTTCGGCAATTATCTTGCGGGGACGGATCGCACGGAAGTTACGCGGAGGATAGAGAGAACAAACGCCGGAATGAACGCAGGGGTTCACAAAAGCCGGAATGAAACGAAGTGAAATAACGGAGGGCAACGTGGTGCGTCCGTCATTGCGCTCCGCTCCCTTCCGGCTTTTGTTGTTCAGGACACTAAAAACTCCAACTAATTTTTTGCACACCCGTTCGTGTGCGCCGATGTCGGATTTTGAGGCACTTTGGGGAGGAAAGGCACCGATTTTTGAGAACAATCGCCGAATCTGACTCAACACGGCGAATCGGATACGGTAGAATGGAATTATTGGAGGGTACCCCTAATAATTCCCCAAATTGCCTTATTCTTTGCGGTTAAAAATAAGATTTAACCGCAAAGAACGCAAAGTGTGGACTTGTTGTAGCCTAGTACGACAGCGCAATGATTTTTCTATTTCTTTCTTTCTAAAATGCTGTAAAATGTTTCCATACAAGGACATTACCCTCACGGACGATGCTTGAATGGACTCGACTATTTCCGCCCACATTCGCACCGACTTGAAACGCTTCCTCCGTCGCTTCGAATCCTGCTTTCCCGACCAAAATACCCGAAACTATCAAGGACATTACCCTCACGGACGATGCTTGAATGGACTCGACTATTTCCGCCCACATTCGCACCGACTTGAAACGCTTCCTCCGTCGCTTCGAATCCTGCTTTCCCGACCAAAATACCCGAAACTATCTCCGAATCTACACCAATGGTCTGATCTCCAATCTACCACGCAAAAACGGCGAAGCCATCGCCCTCCAAGCCAACGAGCCCGTCCGATCCGTACAGTGGTTTCTCGCAAAACAAAATTGGGATCACCAAAAAATGAAAAACAAATTCCAAAAAATCATCGCCAAAGAACACTCCGCCCACAACCATGCTACAACGCACTCCATCGGCATCATCGACGAAACAACCTTCGTCAAGAAAGGGGACAAAACGCCCGGCGTGCAACGCCAATACTGCGGCACAGTCGGTACGAAAGAAAACGGCATCGTTACCGTACATCTCGCTTACACCATCGACAACTTTCATACACTCATCGACCAAGATTTATTCCTTCCAGAGTCTTGGGATCAAGATCGAGATCGTTGCCGCGCCGCTGGCATTCCCGATGACGTGGTCTATCGTCCGAAATGGCCAATTGCCTTGGAACAATATGATCGTGCAAAGAAAAATGGAATTATTTTCGAGTGGATAACGTTCGATGAAGGCTATGGCAGCAAGCCTGAATTTCTCCGGCAACTTGATGCAAGAAATCAACTGTTTATCGGCGAAGTCTCCTGTGCGTTTTGCGCTTGGACGAAGTCGCCGAAGACGACGATGAAGTCTGGAAAACGCGGCAAACACCGCATCAAACCGAGATTGGTCAAAGGCGGACGTACAACGATTGAAGTTCAAAAGATGTTAGGGCGTGTTTACACTACATTTGCCTTGTTTTATGGATTATCACGGTTTTTTGTAGCCAATTTGGACAAAATAGACAACGCCTCCGTTGCCAAAGTCCTGATTTTCACGACCAATTAATGTAAACACGCCCTAGCATTTCGTTCATCCCTAGCGGCTTGAGAAGGCGGGATTTTCGTTTTTCGGTTTTCACGTCTTTTGGCATACCACTCTTGTAATGCCGTGCGGGGAGAGAATACCGCCTCCTCCGGCTTTTTATCCGCCAAGTAGGGAGTAAGCAATACCTGTTCTTCCTTCCCGAATACAATGGACTTCTTGCCGGTTTTTCGGGCTGTCTTGTGGTCTTTCAGTACGTAAACCCATCCGTCGGGATCGCTTCGGTCGATGTCCCCTACCGTCATTTTGCAAAGTTCCCCCGGTCTCAAGCCGGTCATTCCTTGAATCTGTGCCATTGCGGATACAGTGGGCGACGTGTAGCGTAGCGTGATTGTAACAATTTCGATGGGGACACCTTCCCGCTCATCATGGTCAAAAGTACCAGGTTCCCCTCTCCGCAAGGGGGGCAACTCCCGAAGTTTTGCAAGCGTCCCGGCATCAACGATTCCGTTCTCCACACCCCAAGAGAAGGCGGTGCGGATTCTGCCGACGTACTTGTTAATCATGTCCCGGCAAAACCGACTGCTACGAATCATTTCATTTCGGACTGCTCGCAGGTTTTGGTAGGAAAAAGCGTCCACTGGTTGATCGCCATAGATTTCGACGGCAAAGGACAATGCTGTGCGGTAGTGTTCATACTCCGTTTTCCCAAACCGGCGGTTGGCGTATTCAAGGTATGCCGCCGCCACTTCGTCAAGAGTGATGTCCCGCTCATCCTTTGGGACTAAAAACGCCGGGTTCGTCTGAAGTTCGACACAGAACCGATTGTAGGCAATCAGGGCTTCGGTTGTGCCGTGTTTTACGTTCCTACCCTGCGGGTCTTTCAGGTAGATGGGTTTGTCCCCTAATCGGATAACGGCATACTTTCCCAGTTTGCCTAATTTCGGATTTCGGTTAACTAATTTTGGCATAATGCGTACCTCCTTCGGTGAAAAACAGTTAACGTTAACTGTTTTCCGGCAAGCAAAATACCAAAATTGCAAAACTACAAAAGCCGCTAAACCCTTGTATTCTAGGCTAAAAGCCATAGGCGCCGCCCGGACTCGAACCGGGACATGGCGGATTTGCAATCCGCTGCCTTAGCCATTTGGCTACGGCGCCCTAAAATACCCTACAAACCCTATTATCGGCAAATTCGATACAAACCTTCA
>Ga0099364_10005933_pt1 | contig 17956 bp, 15 predicted proteins | sample TergutTh196P3_FD_73070 | JGI IMG/M metagenome (GOLD analysis project Ga0099364, IMG submission 73070) | Microcerotermes parvus P3 segment gut microbial communities from Pointe-Noire, Republic of the Congo - Th196 P3 | ecosystem: Host-associated > Arthropoda: Insects > Digestive system > Gut ...
CGGATCACCCTTGGCGAAATTTCAAAATACGTTCTGCAACGTCAGGAAAATCTCCGGTACCAGCCGCATAAAATTAATTAAATAATTTATGAATTATTTGACTACACAGCAAATAGGCTTTAATAATGTAGTAGAGGAAATGCGACATTTTCACTGTCCCATTTCCCCGTTTTACCCATGACATTTTCACTGTCTATTGACAATTGCTATAATATGCTTTAGCTTCCATAGACGTAACCAGCCAGATATAAAATTTATCAAACAATACGGCGGTCACGGCAATAAGGTAACCGCCGTTTCCTTATACATACGATGAAGCCCGTCTATGGGCTTGCGGTTTTGTCTTTTATAGCGTCCAAAATCGCGCACGGCCCCACGGCGCATTTGCCGCAAACATCGCATAAACCCAGTTCTGTAAAACGCTCGCTGTTTTTAAGCAATTGTCTGTTGCATTTTTGGCGGTCTACTTCGCCCCTCTTCAGCGCCCCGACGGGGCAGGCGTCGAAACAATAGCGGCATTTTCCCGTTTTCAAACCGATACAAAGCTCCTCATCGCTCCGCTCGTCCGGAGTAACATCCGCATCAAAAACAAGGCTCCCGTAGCGTCCAGCGCACCCTTTGGGCGTAATCAGCATCCGGTTCAGCCCAAAACGCCCCAGACCGGCAATGAACCCGACGCTTCTATGCGACCATGAAGCCAAAAGCGTTTCCGGGTCATAGGTGTGAGTCGCGGGAACAGTCCTTGCCTCTATTCCTTTTTTTATAAGAAAGTCAATTACATTCCCGCAGGCCGAGTTAATAAAAGCGTTCGTTTTCAGGTAGGCTTCCGCCCATTCCCGGGCGACCGGCCCCGGCCCCCGGTTGGCGGATACAATGAAAGAGGCGAATGGAATAAAAAAGGCCATGACCATCCGCGCTCCCGGTAAAAGGTCGTGCGGCTGAATGTGGTGTTTTCCCACGACCTCAGGCAGACGGGAAAACAAAGGGTCAACGGCGGAAGCGAACCTCACCAGCGGCTCTCTGAAAAAATTTCCGTCTTTCGAATTCTGAACCTCATCGCAAACAAAACGGATCAATTCCGCTTTCAAATCCAGAACTAACCCCTCCTAACCCCTATTTTTTATATATTTCTCAATCTCTTCAGTTTTTACGCGCGTAAGCTCAGTGGTTGGGAGTCTGGAAAGCAGTTTCCACCCTCTGTCGAGGGAATCTCCTATATCGCGGCTCTCATCCCTGCCCTGATTTACGAAAGTGAACTCAAACGCTTCGCCGAAATTAAGATACGCCTTATCCGTTTCGCCGAGTTCATCCTTACCGACAACATCGGCAAGAGCCTTCACATCCTGATTCCGGCTGTAAGCGGCAAAAACCTGACTTGACAGGCTCGGGTGATCCTCCCTCGTGAATCCCTTTCCTATGCCGTCCTTCATCAGCCTTGAAAGGCTTGGCAGCGGGTCAACAGGCGGATATACCCCGCGCGCGTCGAGCGAGCGCGACAAAACTATCTGCCCTTCCGTGATGAATCCCGTAAGGTCCGGGATGGGATGCGTTATATCATCGTTTGGCATCGTAAGTATAGGCAGCATCGTAACGCTGCCCTGCTTTCCCTTAGTAACCCCCGCGCGCTCGTAAAGTGTGGCAAGGTCGCTGTAAAGATATGCCGGATAACCTTTCCGGCTGGGGATCTCCCCTTTTGCTATCGAAAGCTCTCTCAATGCCTCGCAGTAGCTTGTCATGTCCGTGATAATAACAAGAACGTGCTTTCCGAGGTCAAACGCAAGGTACTCGGCGGCCGTAAGCGCCATGCGCGGGGTTGCTATTCTCTCAATGACAGGGTCATCGGCAAGGTTAAGGAAAAGCACCAGGTTTTCTCCCGAACGGCTTGACGAAAGGCTATTCACAAAAGTCGCGGCGTCATCATGACGGATTCCTACCCCCGCGAAAACCACGGCAAAATCTTCTGCTCCGACAAGGCGGGACTGCGCGGCTATCTGGATTGCCAGTTGATTGTGGGGAAGCCCGTCGCCTGAGAAAATAGGCAGTTTTTGTCCGCGGATTAACGTCATCAGCGTATCAATGACGGATACTCCGGTGCATATAAAATCGTGAGGATAAACCCGTGCGACCGGATTTATAGCCGAACCGTTTATATCGCGCCTTATGCCTCCGAGAACCAGCCCGCAATCGTCGCGAGGCTCGCCCAGACCATTGAACGTGCGCCCCAGGATGGAAGGGCTCAACGCTATCTCAAGCCCGTGCCCTTCAAAGCGAACCCTTGTGTCGTCGGGAACGAGTCCCTCCACTCCTTTGAATACCTGTATCAATGTAGCTTTATCGCTTATCATGACAGCGCGTCCACGTCTTGGCGCCCCATCGTTTCCGTACACTTCCACAACGTCGTCATACCCCACGCCTTCTATATAAGGCAGCATGACGAACGGCCCGAATATCTGATCTATTCCTTTGTATTCCGCAAGGGCCATTATTAAACCTCCCTAATTAGACTCAGCGTCATGATGAGTCGCAAGCCTCTCGCGACCCACGGTTTCAAGCTGTGTTTCAAGACGTTTTGCAAGGCTTTCAAACGCGTCCTTGTCTTCCGCATTGATTTCGCGCACATGAACAAGCTCGTCAAGCTCCTTCATCTTGCGGATGATTGACAGCGGACAGCCTTCCGATACGAGTTTTTGAGCCTGCTCGTAGAAATTCAGTATCATACGCATAATGGTTATTCCCTTTTCGGGAGTGCAGAATGAGTCGTCGGTAAATGAGTTTTGCTGAAGATAAGCGTTCTTGAGCAACGCCGCCGTAAAAGCTATAAGTTTCTGACTGTCCGGCAGCACGTCCTCTCCCATCAGGCGCATCGTCTGCTGAATGGAATCATCCTCGGCAAGAAGCCGCCTCGCCTCCTCGCGCAGTTTGCCCCAGTTTGCGTCAACATTGGCCTCGTACCATCCGCGCACTTCCGCTCCGTACTCGCTGTATGAATCCATCCAGTTTATCGCGGGAAAATGGCGGGAGCGGGCAAGATTGGCGTCAAGCGCCCAGAAACAGCGAATAAAGCGTTTTGTATTGCGGGTGACGGGCTCCGTGAAATCCCCTCCGGGAGGCGATACCGCCCCTATTACCGAAATACTTCCCCTTTCCCCTCCAAGCGTAATGACCTTTCCGGCACGTTCATAAAACTCGGCAAGCCGTGTTGGCAGATACGCGGGGAACCCCTCCTCCGCCGGAATTTCCTCCAACCTGCCCGAAATTTCGCGAAGCGCCTCCGCCCAGCGGGAAGTTGAATCCGCCATCATTGCCACGTCGTATCCCATATCGCGGTAGTACTCGGCAATCGTTATCCCCGTGTATATGGATGCTTCCCTTGCCGCCACCGGCATATTGGAGGTATTCGCTATAAGGATCGTTCTTTCCATGAGAGGGTGATGTGAGCGCGGGTCTTCCAGCACGGGGAACTCTTCAAGCACCTGCGTCATCTCATTGCCGCGTTCGCCGCAGCCTATATAAACGACTATCTGAGCATCGCTCCACTTCGCGAGCTGATGCTGCGTGACTGTTTTTCCGGTTCCGAAACCGCCCGGGATGGCGGCAACCCCTCCTTTTGATATCGGAAAGAGCCCGTCTATGACGCGCTGTCCGGTTATAAGGGGCTCGTCGGGCAAGAGCCGCTTACCGTACGGACGCGGAGTCCGCACCCCCCAAAACTGAAACATTTTTACAGACGCCGTCTCGCCCGAAGAAGTTTTGATTTTTGCGATAACATCGGAAGTTTTTGCGTAGCCGGCGGGAACTATATATTCCACGGTCCCTGCCACGCCTCGCGGGGTCATTACCCTGTGTTCGACAAGCGGGGTCTCCGGTATCGTTAAAAGTATTTTTCCCTCGGATACGCTGTCCCCTACCGAAACTTTCGGCGTCACCTGCCATGATTTATCCATATCTATGTTATCGGTACGGGTTCCGCGGGCGAGGAATGTCCCCTCTTTTTCAAAAAGACGGTTCAGTGGCCTGCCTATTCCATCAAGAAATGACCCAAGCAGCCCCGGCCCAAGCGCAAGGGAAAGAGGACGCCCCGTTCCCGTAACGGGCTCGCCTACTTTTACCCCGGAGGTTTCCTCGAAAACCTGTATCAAGGCTTCATTGTTCTCCATGCGGATTATTTCTCCAAGCAGCCCTTTATCGGAAATGTATACCATCTCGCGCATTCCGAAATTCGACACCCCTGAAGCGCGGATTATCATACCGTTAACCGCTGTTATTTTTCCGGTCCTTTCCAAAATTTAAATCCCCACCTTTCCTATAGCGCTGCAAGAACACGCTCTGCTATCGTGTCCGCTAATTCATCGGCCTTGGCGCGCCAGTCGGAAACGATGCCCCAGCGCCCGTCCGCGGACGATATCATCACGCCGCCGTTAAATTCCCCGGGAGCGGGGTCAAAAGTTACATTCACCGGCGCTGCCGTATCCTTGCGGAGGGCTTTGTTGATCATCGCCGCTACCTCTTTTCCAAACCCGGTATCCGCCGCGGACAGCCTGAACGATATGTCCTGCCCTTCAGGGAGCTCTTTTATAGCTTCAAGAGCAAGCCCCGCTAATATTTCCTTATAATCAGCGTGTTCACGCAAGGCCTCAAGTTTTTCCTGAAGCAGCGCGCGCGCCTCGCAAACGCATTCATTCTGAAGTTTCAGGCGTTCACGGTTGCTCTCGCTTTTGGCGTTGGATACCAGGCGAATTGATATTTCATCGGCCCGTTTGCCCGTATCCGTTGAAATCGCGTCGCATTCGGCGTCAAGTAATATCTGCTGTTCTTTGGTCCACAGATTTATCTCGTCTCGCGCGTCGTCAATTATCTTATTATGTTCAGCATCCGCGCGATGCAACACTAAGCTGCACAATTCCTCCAATTTCACCGCCTCAGCTTTTGATTCTGAAATTTTTTTGCTGTCGGTCATTCCACTTTCACCCCTATTGCCTCCCGTATGTAACGGGATAAGAAATCAGCGCCGCGCTTTGAACCATGTCTGTCCGGTATCTCGACGATAAGCGGCAGCGATTCGTTCTTGTGCAGGTTCTGTATTTTTTCAGGAATACATTCGGCGGCAAGTTCCGTTATTACGATTATCGCCAGATCTTTATCCTTCAATGCCTTATCAATAGCTTCCGTTGTCTCGTCACGCCCATGCACGACCACGCCCGGAACTCCCGCAAGCCTCATCAGGACAAGCGTATCGTGATTATCGCTTATCAGGAAAGCTTTCATCAGAACTGAATTCTACGCAAAAAGAATAAGAATGGAAATAACGATGCCATATATCGCGATACCTTCGGCGAGCCCGATATAAATAAGCGTCCTTCCCAGCATCTCCGGCTTTTCCCCCACTACCCCGAGCGCGGCGGCGCCAACATATGCCACCGCTATTCCGGCGCCGATACATGCCAACCCAATAGCGAGGCTCGCGCCGATATACCTGAGCCCCTCGGCTGAGGCCGCCGCGGCGTCGGAGCCCTCAGCCGCGAAGACGGGGACAACCGATAAACAAAGCATGGCGAACAGGAAAACCATAGCGCCAATCAATATACGGCTTGCCCTCGCCCCGCTGATACCTCTCCCATGCGAACGGAAATAAAACCCCGCGCAAACCGTTACCGCAACTGTACTTCCGAGAATAAAAATACTGTACATATTTAAGACCATTCCTTTCTGTTTTGCCTGTGACTTATCGCCAGCAAGGACTATTTTGCCGCAAATATCGAAATATTCGTTGCTATAATCTGCTAATTATTTATTATTGCCCACGCAATCTAAATTTGCAAGAGTGAATCAAGAGGCGATAACATAAATCTTATCTTTAAAAATTCGTTCCTCGTGGGCAGCATCTTTTCCGCTTATGATTGACCCTCCTCCACAATGCTCGTTACTTCGGCAATGTCCTCATCTGATTTCCATGGTATGGAGTGCATGTTCCTATATCGTTTCACTCCCCTTATTTTAAGGGGCTCTTAAAAGGGCAGAAATATCCCTCTTCTTTCACGTTCATACTTGTGTAAATTGATAACACAGCTTCCCGTACCCTATTTGTGATGCCCATGCTTCTCATGGGCTCCGTTTCGCTTACGTCATCTTTCAGGCGGGCTTCCCTTTTGATCCTGCTCACAGGAATGCCGGACAACTCCGAAACCTGCTCCAGGTTCATCCATCCAAAAATGGACTCGTTCAGGCTTTCCGTCGACATGCGAGCCTCGGACGGCGATGGCATGACGAACGTAATCCAAGACCCGCTTAATTTAGCGCCTCCAATGAAAATCAATAGCAAGGCAATCGCGGCTATACCGGCAGTTACGGCTTTTATGTGTTTTCGGAGAAACCGGAAGCTCACGCCGCACTTGTAAGGCGCGCTCCAAGTACATTTACCGCAGACGATACACTCGGCGGGAGAAGCGATTTTATCCGGCTGCAGCCGCATGGGGCAGGCGGCGCGGCAAATGCCGCACGACGCGCAGTTCGGTGATTGTCTGCCGACGCGCAGCATGGACGCTTTGCTGATAATGCCGAGCAGAGCCCCCTGAGGGCAGAGATACCGGCACCAGAAACGCTCTATGAAAACGCTTGCGCCGATCACTACTATGAATAAAACCGCGAACGAAACGGCGTATTCTATATTAGTAATGGATGTCAGATGAGCCCATCCTACCCAGGGGTCGTAATTGCGGAATACCAGCGTATCGGTTCGGTACGTCCCGGCAAGTATCACAATCAGGAGGACGTATTTCAGATATTTTAGAGCCCCGTCCGTCTTTTCCCCAATTTTAACGGCAGAGATACGCAGCTTGCGCCCCAGAAAAGCCGAAAATTCCCCAATAGCGCCCAGAGGGCAAATCCATCCGCAAAACGCCCGTCCTAAAAAAATGGCCATAACAACCGTTGCGGAGAAGATAACGAGCGACGACGGCGCGACCCGGCGCATAAAGGATCCTTCCGTGAGCCATCTGTACAGCGTTTCCATACCGCCGAACGGGCAGAAAGCGTCTATTGGAGGGATGCTTTCAGGCCCTCCGCCTCTTATCTGGTGCAAATACGCAATCACGCTAAGGAGAGCCAAAAACGCCGACAGAGAAACAATACGCAGTACCGAAGATTTTTTATTCACAGCTTTTATTTCTCTTTCCACTTCATTGGCGCGAACGCGCGTCCGCCGCCCTGGAAAAATTTGCTGAAAAATTCGTAATACTCAAGCCTTAACGTTTGGATAAATACTATGAGCCCTTCGAGAGCAACTATCAGTACGTTCCCCATAAGCACAATAATCGCGGATAATAACCCGCCAAGCGGTACCGACCTCACCATACCGGCAAGCACATATACGGCGAGCGACAGCCCCGCGTGGTTCATCGCAAAAGCCGCAAGGCGCACAAAGGAAGCGGTGTTGCTTACGAAGGACAGCATCGCGTGGGAAACTGAAAATATATGCACCAGCCCTCCGTCCTCACTCTTATGGTGAAATATTTTTTCAGTAAGATATTTCTCAAAAATTATTAACATGAAAAGAAAAACAAGTATGGATATGAGCAGCCATTTGACCGCGGGAGAACTAAAACCTGATATACCGCAAATCAGGGTATACAGCGCCCCCCAGTAGAATAAAAGCCCGGCAAGCCCTTCGCCGCCGAAGAGCATTTCTCCCCACTCACGTTTTTTATACAGAGCTTTAAGGCGCAGCAAAATCCCAAGGGACAGGAACATGACGCCTATAACAAGCGACATGATTATAAGATTATCGGTATCATGCATCGGAGAAAGCCAAAGGGGACGTATTATATCCTCCTCGCCGAATACGCTGCCATAGAGAACTCCGAAAAATATCGAAGCGACCCCCGCAATTTTAATTATCCTGCTGAAAGAGGGCGGCATTATTCCTTTTTTTGCAAGCCACCACGCGCCAAAGATAAGCATCGCGCCGTGTCCGACGTCTCCGAACATCAATCCGAAGAAGATACAGAATGAAAAAGCCACTATCGTTGACGGGTCAAATTCGCCATAAGCTGGGATACTATAAAGGTTTACAATATCATGAAATATCCGCACAAAAAAGTTATTGCGCAGCAGCGTCGGCGCCTGAGCGTATTTTGTTATATTTTCACTTGTCTCGGTTAGAAAAACCACATCGGGAGCTTCCTGGGACACCATGCTGCGCACATATTCAACTTTTTCCTCAGGGATGAACCCGGAAACCGCGACAGCCCCCGCCGCTTCACCGCGAAGCTGCATGAGCGAATAAATCCTCTGCATTGAACATATCCCTCTGTAATTACTTTCGCACCTCTCGCGGTTATTTTCAATGAAACGCGCCGCGGCCTTACTTTGATAATGTATTTTCTTTTGCAGGGCTGAAAGGCGTTCCTTCATCGCGCCGATATTTTCAAAATCATAATTGATAAAACTGCCTGAGTACTCATGAAAATTAAGCGCGTCAAACAATTTGTCCGCTTCTTTTTTGTAACTGCTCGGATACAAGACCAACGCGATGATATGCGTTCCTCTGCTCGCAAGCTGCCGGACAAAAAGCGGGGACGCGCCGCTTAAATCCCGAAGCCTTCCCCAGTTTTCCGCTAACAAAGGCCCTATTGAATATGAAATATTTTGTGAATTGTCAAGGTCTTTAATCGTGTGTCCGGATTCGGCAAGAGCCTCGTTTATCAATATAAGAGCCTCAAGACCCATATGGTCATCTTGAAGCCGTTTTCTCTCCGCTTCCCACTCGGCAATATTTGCGGAAATTTCCTCCGCAAAATCCGCGGCCTCTTTAACTGACACTTTCATGCCGTGTTCGCCTATTTCTTCAGGAAGTTCTTCCCCCGCCATTTTCCAGAGGCGCTTTATTCTGTCCAATGGAGCAGCCGCGCCATAGAGATTATCTTTAAAGAGGCGGACCCCCGGCTTCGGAGGTTCTCCTTCCAGCATGACTTCAAGCGGCATAGGCTCAAAAAAACCTTCGTTCAGAAGTTTTCGGGAAAGTTTCTCTACTCCGTCTGGCAGCCCGACAACCGAAATTCCTGCCATTTGTACTATAGACATGTATCCATCATCTCCCCATCAACAGGTGATTCCATTCCTAAATCAAACATATGCTTCGTTGTTTTTGCTCCCCTTGCTCGACGTAGGTTTATCTACGCCTTCGCGGCGGGTCGCAAAATCCGCCTCGCCTACGCTCAATTTAAAAATGGAATAGTTCAAATCTAAAAATTTGACGAGAGAGCCAACAACTTTTCCGCTTTATTGCGGTCATAGTTATAACGCACTATCTCTATCGTTGCGCTTAAACTCAATATTTCCAGCTCTCTGAGTATAAGATACGCGATAACAAAATGGGCTCCCACGCCTCCCATGCGAAACACCTTTAACGCGTTTGCTCTTTGAATGAACCTCATCCTGCGCGTTATGCCCGCGACACTGGATATTTCATCGCTTTCACTCCCTTCGGACGGAAGCAGCGAAGCATACTGGGTGCCGGCAAGCGGTTCCCACATACGTTCAGGCGGGAGGGAAGCTATCGTCTTCAGCATTTCAAAATTAACGCGGTAACGTGTGTAAAAGGCTAAAGATAAAGCAATTTCGTCGGACGCATTGAAATATTTTTTTCCTCTGTACACGGAGGTAATGTTCATGATATCCATGTATATGCCGATAAGGGAAAGTAATCCCTCTCTCTCTTCGCCTGAAAAGCAGTGTACGGTGTCAAATACTCTGTTATTTTGAAACATGTCAAGAGCGAACCCTATCGCTAATGCCAGAGATATTCTCCCGACAGGGCGTTTCATGGATTCCTCCATGTATGTCACAAGTTTTTCATTTTTAATGGAAGCAATGATTTCATCTATACTGTTTGACGATAATAACTTACGCTTATCAAATAATAAAGAAGAATCTGATGGCGGCGAATTTTTATTACCTTCTGTTTTGACATTCAAATCAGTTTTCCCAGTGGAAATTTCCCATACTCTGCCCTTTATAAGCTGTATGTCCCACCTTTCAAACCACAGTCTCAGAAAATTGCAGCGTTTAAGCCCCATGGACGAAAAAAATGACCGCACATCGCTTCTCATAGCATCCATCAGATGCAATTCGAGTTCATCACGACGTAAAGTCTCCACATCCGCGGGGAGATAATCCGCGTAATACGTTGACTTCAATATGCGCGCTATGTCAGGTACCTGAGAGCAGTTCAGAAGGCGGCGAAACATATCGGCATTCAAAAGGCTCCCTTTTCTTACCTTAGCTTTAGCGGTAGCTGAGATTCGCTCTCCGCCGGGAACGTACATCATACCGCGCGCTCCTTTTCTTTTGCGGCCCTTACGCGCGCCGCGCACGTTGCCGCAACCTCATTTACAAGGGACGTCATAATTTTGTCCACATTTTTTTCAAACAGCTCGGTGATTTTCCTGCGCTCAGATTCCCCCGCGTTCAGTATATCAAGAGCTTCTTTCTCTCCGCGCTGCTTTGCGTCATCGAAGCGCGCGCGGGCGGCCTCGCGCGCGGCGTCAAGAGCCGCCCTCCGATCATCTTCAAAGCTCTCGCGTGACTTTTTGCGTAAACTTTCGACCTCGTTCTTTGCGGCGCTTACATTCCCGACAGCCTGATCTTCAGCCGAGAGAAGTGATGAGAATACTTCGGATAGCTTCATTTCCTTCACGCTCCTGATTTATGCTTGGCTTTTTTTAGAAAGCTTCATTCGTACCACGTCCTCGCGATCGTTTTCGTCGAGGATATTTGAAATTACTTTTATTGTTTTTTCCTGGAATGGTATGGTTATCTTTTCAAGCGCGTTCACACGCCGGACGGTTTTTCGGATCTGCACGGCAAGCCGCGTGACGCTTGTATGGATTTCCGCAAGCCGTCCTATAAGAACCAGCACCTTGCGCGCGTTTACATAAGCATCGTCAAGCACCGGAGAGGTCGCGCCGAACGAATAAACGGGGGGAGCTTCCGGAGAAATGGGGTCAACCTGAGGAAGTTCAACTCCCATTATGGAACGCAGCCGGACAATAAAACTGTCCTCTATGGGAACGGATTTAGCTAAAAACTCAATGCGATGCACTCCCATGACGATATGCGCCGCTTGGAGGGATTCATAACCATTTGCAAAGATTTTTTTTATCTCTTCCTGAATTACTCCGACTTCCTCAATGTGCCCCATAAGTTCGGCCATGAGTATTTTCCTTTTCTGGTCCAGAAGGTCGTGCCCTCTTTTCGCCAGAGACATCGCCACTTTCATACGCTGCATGTTACCTCTCGTCGGCGCAATTTTTGTCGCCATATAAAAGCCTCCTAATTTCTGCTGATTCTTTTGTTAAGATAATAGCATAATCTTACAACATCATTATGGTTTTTTTAAGGAGAATGTAAATCAAAATGCGCGATTCTAAAAACATCCCGGCCAATAAAAAATTTATAAATAAAAAACGTTTCGGGCAAAATTTTTTGCGCGACAAAAATATACTGAGTGAGATAGCCTCTTACGCCGAAATATCGGAAGGCGACGTAGTGCTTGAGATAGGGCCGGGACAGGGGGCTTTGACGATTGAGCTTATAAACGCGGGCTGCCGTTATATCCATTGCGTTGAGCTCGACAGAGATCTCGAAAGCTGGCTCAGACCGCTCGAAAGTAAACATTCGGCTCTTAAAATACATTTTGCCGATGCCGTAAGGTTCGATTATTCATCTTTGAGCCCATTTCCCAATAAAGCTGCGGCAAATATTCCATACAACATCACCACGCCTTTGATATGCGCCCTCCTGCCGTTTGCCGAACGCGGATTGAGAAGGCATATTTATACCGTGCAGCTTGAGGCCGCGCAGCGCCTGACGGCAAAAGCGGACACGAAGGAACGTTACCCTCTGGGGGTGACGCTCGAAGCGATGGGGAGCGTAAAGATCCTGCGCCATATCGCGCGCGCGTGTTTTCGCCCCATCCCGAATGTGGATTCGTGCGTTATTGAAATAAGCGTTACGCGTAATTTTGAGCTTGGCGCGGACGAGGGTTGGAATAAATTTTTACACGCGGGGTTTCGCCAGAGAAGGAAGACGCTGTTCAACAACCTTAAAGGATTCAATAATCTTGAGGCTGATCATGTTATCGAAGCGCTGGGTAAAATGGGGATCGACGCTAAAATACGGGCGGAGGACCTGCATTCCGAACAGTGGATCGAGCTGTACAAACTGCTTGTCTCGGAATGATTTAAAAACGTGCTGCTGTGTATGCTCCGGCGTATCGAGGATCATGTATAAAATACGAAGCGGCAGGATATAATATTATGGAATAGAGTAAAATTGTTTGAACATATGAACGAAGGAGGTATTCCGCTATGAACCATTACTTTGAAAGCGCGGAAACGACGTTGCTGAGTTTTGGGACAAGCAAGGCAGGGTTGGCGCAAACGGAGGCTCGAAAGCGGCTTTTGGAAAACGGGCGCAACGAGCTGGCGAAAGCAAAAAAGAAAAGCCTGATCCAATGCTTCGCCGAGCAGATTATGAATCCCATGGTGCTGATGCTTTTAGCCGCCGCCGTTATTTCAGTCGTCATAACCGCGCTGGAGGGCGGGGATACGAGGGAATACGCCGAGGCCGGCGTTATCATTGCGGTGGTCGTTTTGAACAGCATACTTGGTATCGTGCAGGAACACAAGGCTGAAAAAGCGATCGAAGCCTTGCAGGAAATGGGCGCCCCCACAGCTAAAGTCCGGCGCGATGGGCTTGTAGCTCAGACCCCGGCCAGCGAGCTTGTGGCGGGGGACATCGTGCTGATAGAAGCCGGAGATTCGATTCCCGCCGACATGCGCCTGATTCAGTGCGCCAGCCTGCGGATCGAGGAAGCCGCCCTAACAGGTGAATCGGTCCCTGTCGATAAAAAAATCGAACCCCTGTACGAAGACGAAGACAAGGTTCCTTTAGGCGACCGAAAGAACATGGCCTATATGGGTTCGGACGTTGTTTACGGACGCGGCGAAGGCGTTGTGACCGCCACGGGTATGGACACCGAGATCGGCAAAATCGCGGGAATCATCCAAAGCGCGCAAGAGGGCGAGACTCCCCTGCAAAAACGCTTGTCACAGTTGAGCAAGGTTCTGAGCATAATTGTGTTGGCTATCTGCGTCGTGGTTTTCTCCGCTCAGTTGATCAACGCGGGAGAGTTCAGTAACAGAGTTATTTTAGACAGTTTTATGCTCGCCGTATCCCTTGCCGTCGCCGCAATCCCGGAGGGGCTTGTCGCCGTGGTGACCATTGTGCTGTCCATCGGTGTGACCAACATGGCCAAACGCAACGCGATCATCCGCCGCCTGACAGCCGTGGAAACCCTCGGATGCGCGCAGGTTATATGCTCGGATAAAACAGGAACCCTTACCCAAAACAGAATGACTGTGGTAGAGAGCTTCGGTGATACAAAACTGCTGGCGAAAGCTATGTCGCTATGCAGCGATTCCCAGATTGCCCCCGATGGCAATATTCTGGGCGATCCTACCGAAAACGCGCTGGTTGCTTTCGCGCTGAAAGAGGGTTTTGATAAGAACGCCCTGAGCGCCGAGTTCCCCCGCGTAGCTGAAGCGCCCTTCGACAGCGTCCGCAAGATGATGTCCACCATCCATCAAACGCCCGAGGGGTTCGTCCAGTATACTAAAGGCGCGCCCGACGAGGTTCTGCGGGTATGTACCCACGCGATTACGGAAGGGTGGACTGTTGCGCTGACCTCTGAAATCCAGCGGAGCATAACGGCCAAAAATAATGAATACGCGGATCGGGCGCTGCGGGTGCTTGCCTGCGCTTATAAAAAACTTGACGCGGTCCCGGACGACAGCGGCCCCGAAATGATTGAAAACAGCCTGACCTTTATCGGGCTGGAAGCCATGATCGACCCCGTGCGCCCGGAGGTAAAAGCGGCGATGGCCGCCTGCAAAAGCTCCGGCATAAAAGTGGTCATGATTACCGGCGATCACAAGGACACAGCCGCGGCTATCGCCAAGGAGATCAGTATTATCTCAAGCTCCGAGCAGGCGATTACCGGACGGGATTTGGAAGAGCTTTCCGACGAGGAGTTTGAAAAACGGATCGAAAAAACCTTTGTCTATGCGCGGGTTCAGCCGGAACATAAAGTCCGCATCGTCAATACGTGGAGGAAAAAGGGGTATGTCACCGCCATGACCGGCGACGGCGTAAACGACGCGCCCGCCATAAAATCCGCCGACATCGGCGTGGGCATGGGCATAACCGGTACCGACGTGACCAAAAATGTCGCCGACATGGTGCTGGCCGACGATAATTTCGCCACCATCGTCGCCGCCGTAGCGGGAGGCCGCAGGATTTACGACAACATCAGGAGGACGCTGCAATTCCTTCTTTCCGCCAATCTCAGCGAGGTTTTGGCTATCCTCGTCGCCACCGTAATGGGTTTTACGCTGTTCAGGCCGATTCATCTGCTGTTCATCAACCTGGTTACCGACACCCTGCCCGCTGTGGCTCTCGGAATGGAACACGCCCAGCCAGACATTATGGAGCGTCCGCCCAGAAAGCAGGATGATAGCGTCTTCTCCGACGGCCTGGGTTTCGATATCTTGTATCAGGGGACTGCAATTGGCGTCTTGACGCTTGCTGCGTATTTTATCGTGGATATTTGGCACGGACATGCCGAAGCCATGACTTCCGCGTTTTTAGCTCTCTCCATGTGTGAAATATTTCAAGCTTTCACGATGCGCGCGCGGAGGCAGAGCCTGTTCACCCTGAAAACACAAAACAAGATGCTGTGGCTCACGGTGGCGATTACGCTGCCATTGACCTTGTCGGTCATCTATATACCCGCGCTTGCGGGGATATTCTCGCTCACTCCGCTGGGCCCCCTTGAGTTTGCCGTGTCACTGGGGCTTGCGATTTCGATTATTCCACTGATAGAGGGGGTCAAAACGATTCAGCGGGGTATGCAAAAAGGCGCGGGTAGATAAACAATGAGGCTCATTGAAAGTTACTGAGCTGTTTCATAGATAACTTCTCCGGCGAAGATCGTGGCAAGCAATCGGGTATCGCTTATATCAAGCGGGTCCGCATGGAAGATGTCCTGGTTGATTATGATCATATCCGCCCATTTGCCCGGGGCGAGGGAACCGATTTGGTCCTCCATAAACATCTGATACGCGCCGTTGATGGTGAAGGCTTCGACCGCTTCCCTGACTGTTATTCTTTCCTCCGGGTTGCGGAGCCACGCGGGGTCATCCATATCCGTAATGTCACATATATTGCGGGTCACTGCGGTTTCAATGCCCCAGAAGGGATTGGGGTCCGGGGTTACGGGGTAGTCCGACGAGAAGGTGACCAGCACGCCGGCATCAATGAGGCTTCTGACGGGATATGCCGCCCATCCCCGTTCTTCTCCTATAAAAAGCTGTTCCACCTCATAATAAAATCCCGGCTCTTTGGCGTGCCAGAAGACCTGGGTCGAACCGATCATACCCATTTCCCCCATTCTGGCCTTATCGGAATCCTTGACGAGCTGGAGATGGGTGATGGTGTTTCTCACGTTAATCCCCGGGTTATTCCGATGGGCGTATTCAAAAGCGTCCAAGGTTTCCGTTGCCGCCTGGTCGCCGATGGCATGGACATGCGCTTGTATCCCGTGGCTCGTCAGAACATTAAAACGCTTTTTTAGTATCTCATTGTCCCAAAGGAACAGGGACACATAGTCCGGAGGGAATCCCATGGCCTCGTTGTTTGAGTATGGTTCCGACAGATAGGCCGTACCTCCCTCGATAACGCCGTCCGCATAAAATTTGGCGGTAGTCGCTTTCAACATGTCAGAATTCCGGATCGCGTCCCTGGTATCTAAAAAGAATGCCAGGTCTTCTTCAAAATCCATTTCCGGTTGAAATATCAGCATCAGGCTTGCCCGTGTTTTCCATGTTCCGGCTTCCTCCATTTCTCTCATATATTCAATGTATACATTACCCTGCCCCGCTTCTTCCAAAGATCTGAGGGAAAATTGTCCTCCGGTATAGCCCCATGAGTGCATTACATCCTGAAAAGCCGCCAACGCCTCTCTTTGCTGGTCGGGCGAAAATATCTGCTCCATTTTGAGTATGTCAAGCGTGCTTGTAAGGGTTCCCCACAGCTCCCCGTTTTCGTCCTTGTGTATTGTGCCCGTTGGATGTTTCGTATCCTTTGTAATGCCGTTCATTTCAAGAGCCCTGCTGTTGAGCCACATACTGTGCCCGTCGTTTGATTTCAGTATGATTGGTTTACCTCTGGAGATATCATCGAGCCATTCTTTCCGCGGCCCCTTTCCTTCCGCCTCCGGCCCGCCGATACCCATAGAAAACCCGGAACCCCAATACACGTCGGAATCCGGATTGGCTTTAATATAACCGCTGATTATTTCCAATACCTGTTCTTTTGAACTCATTACGGGCAGAAAGATGCTGAACATCTCCGAAAGAGATGTGCCCGGCGGGTGTATATGGGTATCCAGAAATCCGGGTAAAACCACGCTGCCCTCCAGGTCGATGACTTTCGTGCCGTCCCCGATGTAAGCCTCCGCGTCCTTGTCGCTGCCGACAAAGAGGATCCTGCCGTCCGTCCCGATCCCGATGCTCTCCAGTGGGTTTTTATCCCAATCATGCCCTTCGACAGTATAGATAACGCCGTTTTTATACACAGCAGCCGCCGCGCCATCATCAGCGGAAACAGGTACATTCCCATAAGATATGGCGAGCGCCAGGGCGATAAAAACCACGATTACCTTTTTGATTCTTGTATTACGATTTGAGTACCGGTTTGACATTTGATTTAATTTTTTTCTTTTCATAATTTATGATTTTAAAGGAAAAAAACGATTCTGTCCATTAATACATCAGCGCTTTGTAATTTGGAGGAGAGTTTAATATGTGGTATGAGTACAGCGAGGAAAGGGAATTGGTAAAATTCCACGCCCGCATAGGAGAGAACTAAAAGAGGCGCGCGATGCGCGCGGGTGTTCTCAGAAAGAGATCGCGGGGCTCGCGGGGCTTTCGCAGAGCCAGCTTTCGCGCATCGAGGCGGGGGAACGGGGAGCACCGCTCTACGCCCTCTCAAGGATAGCGAAAGCGCTACGGGTCAGCCCGGGGGGTTTGATGAGACAGAAAACAGAACGTCCGCGTTCCGAAATTTCATCAGACAAACCGGCTTAAGAAACGCGGGCTTTCCAATGAAGCCCACATTCAGGGATTTTATTTTTTTTGCGAAAAAGCATGACGGATAAGGGGCGAAGCGAAGCCGAGGACATAATCCGTCGTCTTTGCGAGGGGCTTGCCCCCGAAGCAATCCAGTTTAAACGCTTAGAATTACAGAAAAAACAAAGACAAAAGATACTGGATTGCTTCGCTACGGCGAAAAGAACTGGCTTCGCCATAAGCAGGGAGCCGCTGAACGAAGTGAAGCGTGCGAGGTCGCTTAGTTTCTTCATCAGACCGCAAAGACGAAAAAAACAATTTTTCACCGTAAATTAAAATACGAAGAGGAAGATGCTAAATAATGAAAAAAACGAGAACATGGGGCAATAAAATTTTAATCCTGCTGCTGGCGGCGGTGATGGCGGTGACATTTACGCCTGCGGTTGGGTATTTGCCGTTTTCGAAAAATGTAGGACAGTTTCTGTTTCACACGCTCTCGAAACTATATGAAACTACGTCGGTAATTGTGACGACTCACCAAACTTATCATTCGGAGAATGGTCTCAGGTGTTCCACGACGGCAAAATGACAACGGCGCTGCTGGCCCGCCTGACACACCATTGCGAGATTGTCGAAACTGGTAACAACAGCTATCGGCTACAGCAGCAGCAAAAACGAAACCGGAAAGGAGATGAAAATTTCCCAAAAGAACTTTGACCTTTTCATTGATAAAAGCGGCCTACTTTTACGTGCCAATACTGGGCCACTTT
>Ga0099364_10005934_pt1 | contig 17954 bp, 15 predicted proteins | sample TergutTh196P3_FD_73070 | JGI IMG/M metagenome (GOLD analysis project Ga0099364, IMG submission 73070) | Microcerotermes parvus P3 segment gut microbial communities from Pointe-Noire, Republic of the Congo - Th196 P3 | ecosystem: Host-associated > Arthropoda: Insects > Digestive system > Gut ...
GCAGCATAACATCCACTTTCCCCAACGTCATTACATCGTTCGTAACGGGTATGCCCGAAAATACACCCGCCGGACCTTTCCGACGGCTCACCACGCCTGCCAATTCCATATCGGGCGCTTCGAGTATCGTTTCAACGGCGCACCTGCCAATATTACCGTACCCTGCAACGGCTACTTTTATTTTTTCCATCTATCATTAATTTTGGAAACAAAAGTATTGACAGAACAGGAAATGCTGCGAAACGTTTTTCACTTAAATTATATTATACTATCCCCAAATTGATATTTTCAATTATTGCGACACCCTTTTCAAAAAAATATCAAAAAAACCACCTCTTTTTGTTGACAATTTATATTCACAATAAACCATCAAACAATCCATGTCCTGAAAACAACAGACGTGAATTATGATTGCCCCCTTGGTTTTACGTGCCGTCAGGTACGTTATATGTTAGCATTTTTTTATTGCTGTTGCAGCATGTAAGCTAAGTAATTTTCTATCAATGGGAGCGTGGCGTCTTTCAACAATACTGTTTTGTCCCTGTCCAATAGATACAAGGTGGGACTTGCTTTGAGATCGTATTTGTCTCCAATTGTAAACGATGGGTCGTATCCTTTCAACCATTCGGCAGGATAAACAGCGTAATTTTTTTTCCACTCTTCAATATTTTGTTCCGGATAGATGGACAGTACAGTTAATCTGCGTTCCGAAATCAGCCTGTTCATCATCACCGAATTGCGAATTCCTTCAATATGTTCGATACACGATGTACATCCAGGGTCATTAAAAAATAACAGGATGTATGTTGTGTTGATCTGATACAACGTACCGGTTTGTCCTGCGATTCCGGTGTATTGAAAATCGGCCGCTTTGGTACCCATCCTGTTTTTCAAAGCCCAATCCAAGCGCATTTGAGGGCGTATTTTTTCCGTATCGTCTAATGCAGGCGTTTGGATCATTACCTCCAATACAGGGATATAAAGTTCTTCATTACGTGTCGGCGAATTAGGGTCATAGAGGTATTTATCGGCTATCTCGGTGAAATAGAGAAAGAGTTTCTTACTGCCTCCGGCGCTTTTCGAGATCATGGATTTCATTTCTTCCTGCGCCTTATGCTGCGGGAGACGAAATAATACATCCATATAATCTACCCAGGCCTGTTCAGTTATATCGGGAGTAGGAACATAGCTGGTATCTGCAAAATCAAAATAATCCCAATAATGCTTGACGAAATATTCGAGTTGGCTATTCGGGTCAGAGATCATTGCCGGCACTTCGGGAGGCCTAAACTTTGGCGTCACGACTTGAGCGGCGTCGTTGTGTGTAGCTTGTCCCGATGTGGCATTTCCACCATGTTTACATCCGGACAAACCGATACACAACGATATTATTATTATGTAAATCTTACTTTTTTTCATTTCCATACCCATAGCCGTAGCCATACCCGTAACTGTAACTATAGCCATAGCCTCTGTTTTCTTTTTTGACTGCATTGAGTATCAGGCCCATGTTTGTCCATTTTTTCTGCCGGTACTGATTTTCCAATTCAGGCAATATTCTGCGATCTAACTTCCCAGCGCGAATGATAAAGAGGTTCAAATCGGTGATCCGGTTCACCACAGAAGCATCGGCCACCAAACCTATCGGAGCGCTATCAAGCATGATAAAGTCGTATCTTTTCTTCAATTGAGTGATCAGTTCATCTAACCGGTCACTCAATAATAACTCTGTCGGATTGGGTGCAATCGCACCGATTCCAATCAAATCAAGATTTTCCCATACTGCATTTTCGTTGATGATATCATCAAGTTGTACTGAGTCGTCGGATAAATAATGCGCAATGCCTGATTTCTTGTTTTTCTCAAAATGCGAACTCATCGTCCCTTTTCTCAAATCCAGATCCACTACTATTCCCTTGCGGCTAATCTGTACAAGGCTTACGGCCAAATTGGTTGCGATAAATGTTTTGCCGGCGCTGGGGAAGAAAGAGATGGTTGAAATGACTTTGGAATCCTTGGGCCGGATCATATACTGCATGTTGGTTCGCAACATACGAAAAGCCTCCGTCATCATGCCAAATCCTTGTCCGGCTACACAAATCTGTTGATCGCGTGCTGCCTTATCTATCGGAATTTCTCCCAGGAACGGAATGGATACGGCGCTTTCCAACTCTTTGCGGCTGTGTACCCGTGTATCAAACATTAATATAAGTAATAAGATGGCGGCTGGTAAACCTATACCAAAACCTGCCCCTAATAACATATGCCTGTACAGGCTTGGATAGACCGGCGAATTGTTTCCCGCAGCCGGATCAATAATCCGTGCATTATCATCGACCATCGCCTGATTGAGTGCATTCTCTTCCCGCTTATTGAGGAGAAACAAATACAGGTCTTCTTTTATTTTTTGGTTCCGTTCGATATCAAGCATGGCACGCTGTTTTTCAGGTAATTGATATATTTTACTCAATGCCTGATATTCTTGCCTTTCAGCATCTTGCCTCAGGATATTCAAACTTGATATTGAATTATCTACTGTTCTTATAATGTTTTGTTTCATCGAACGGATTTGCCGGTTCATATCCTGCACCACCGGATTGTTGCTACCTCCGGATTCGACTAACCGGTTTCTTCGCGTTACAACGCTGTTATACTGCGCAATCTGATTTTCGGCATTGATGTCGACGAATCCCGTATTGGCAGGTATCAAATCGGAAGTGTTATCATCCCGCAAATATTGTTGCATAAATCTTACAATCCTTAGCTGGGCATCTAAGTCTCTCAAAGTCGACCTGTATTCCCTGCTATCAGAGATATACATTCCGGCTGCCATCCCTAAATCCAACCCTTCATTTTCTTTTCTCAGTAACTCCATATCCGCTTCAACGGTTCCCAATTCACTTGTAATGATGTCCAACCGGTCGTTGATAAAGTCCATCGCATTCACTGCAGCAATGTTCTTGTCTTCAAGCGCCTCCTCATTGTAAACGTTGATCAATGTATTCAATACATCTGTGGCGCGAAACGTGGATTTGTCGGTCAATGTCATGCGAAGTACAGCGGCGTCTTCCTCCAATTGTATGGTACTCAGTTGAGACAAGTAGGTAAACACCATGCTCTCCCTTGTATGTTTGGTGACTTTGATGGATCTGCCAAACCATGAAGCATGATAATACAAAGATGGAGAAACAATGATTGGCCCTATCGGTAAATGCGTCGTATCATTCAGGTTTGCAATGATTTTTTCTTTTTCATTCATTCCTGTTATACCGGAAAGTTCCACTTCCTGTTCGTTGATCGGCGTTATTGATAACAAGTAGTAGTCTTCCGGATTGGCATCCGGGAAAGCCACCCTGATGGGCGATCTTGTATACAATTCGACAGGTCTTAATTTATTCCGTATCTCGTAACTGACATCTGCATTCAGGATATCAATCGTCCGGCGCATCAATTCTTTCGACTTGAATTGTAATATTTCGCTCGACACATTCACCGGGGTAATAAAACTGTTATAACGGTTCAAACGCATCGCGCTCTGTGTATTGGCCGGCGTCTTAATCATGATCGTTATCGAACGTGCGTATGTAAAAGGCGTCCTGCTGTATATACACCCAAAATAGTTCCCGAAGATAAACAGCGAAATTAAAAACCATTTCCAGTGAGATAGCAAATACATGAATATATCAAGAATATTCACCGACTTTTCGTCCGAATCATAATTTGATGATGATGTATTCTGTTTGTCCATAACCATTTATTTTTTTTTGCAAAGATAGTGATTCTATTTATAATAATTGATAAGAAGTAAAACGGAAATCAAGGTATTCCCCAGACCCAACGCCGTATTATACCATTGCCAGGAACGATTTTCCCGTTCCGACATACGGGCGCCTTTCGGTTTAACATACACAATATCATTCTGTTGGAGATAAAAAGCAGGCGATTCTAACACGGCTACCGAACGCAAGTCATTCATTATCATTCGATATCCTCTTCTGTCCTCCCGGATGACAGCTATTTCTCCCAATGATGCATTGGGCGTCACCCCGCCTGCTCTTGTGATGGCTTCGAGCAATGTAATCTTTTCTTCAGGCACATCCTGTATTCCAATACTACCCACTTCGCCTATGAGCATGATTTTAAAATTAAGGATATCTACTGATACAATGGCATCACTAATCTGCCGTTCTTCCCGCAGACGGTTCTGAACCAGGTTGGATACTTCCTGGATCGTCAATCCTTCCACCCGCAATATCCCCAGGATCGGGAACTCTATATTACCCTGACGATCCACTAAATATCCGCTTTCCCTTATCGTCATATTCGATGTCGTCCTGACTTCTCCGTCCGAACCAACCTGGTAACCTGCAACTCCCAGATTGAAGGGAGCCGCTAATTCCGGATTTCTTGAACTGACTAAAATCCTTAATCTGTCCTGTTGTTGAATTCTCAACAATGGCCTTTGAGATAATGTATATAGAATCTCCGGCCTCATGTCTTTCATATAGACCATTTTTGAAGGCGCTAAGCATGAGGTCATCATCAGACCGCATAGCGATAATAACAATACAATCTTTTTCATATCACATATTTTTATAATTTAAAATTCTTTTATTTCTTTATAACACAACAATGCCGCTTCTTCATCCGGCAAACATTCCAAGTAACCAACTTCCACTTTGTCAATGACCATCTCCAACAGGTTACACAGCTGATTGTACAACCATTCGTTCCATCGCATGGATAAGCAACCGGGCAAAAGTGTTGTCAAGGCTTCTACTCCTTTTCTCCTTGTAAAACGGTTGGCTGATGCCTGTTCGAGGCGAACCATCGCCTTCAGCACCGCCCTGCTATTCTTGTAACAAGGCGTTTTCCCACTCCAGGGAGTGCCATAAACATACACACTCCCATCTTTTTCTATCCGAATAGCGGGATTATCGTCATTGAGCAACTCAGTATCTGCTATATAACGCATCCACAATTCACTGTGCGTACTCTTTCCCGTGCCGCTCTTTCCCAAAAAGAGGTATCCTTTCTTGTCTTTTTCCACCGCTGAGGCATGTATCAAAAATGTTTCGTGCCTTACGGCTGATTGGCCAAATGCAATCATCAGAAATAACGACACGATCATAGCCGCATATTTGTCCTTACAATCCACATAAGCCTTTGCAGACGAAAATGTTTTATTTGTAACCATGCGATATTGCATTCCACCTTCAACATATTGAATGTCAACAATATAATTATTTTTAGACTCCATCAGGCAGAACTCATACCCAAACAGACCCGATTCTTCTTTCAGCACCTTGGCTGCACCTGGCTCAATATCAATCGGTTTCTCTATGATCCGAATCGAACAGATCACGTCTTTCCCGGCTGACGCATCACATCTGAAATCTTTGAATGAAGGCAATACCTGTTCCCAGTCAACCGTTGTCGGCATAACGACTTCCATTCCATGGTCGGCTATGTTAAACATCATTCGCGTTTCTTCCGGCAAAAACTCTCTTTTTATCATCTTATTCATCTTTATTTAATCCAATTGAACGATTTGCGGGCATGTTTCCATCAATTGACGATCATGCGTTACAAAAATAACAATCTTTTCTTTCCCTGCCTCCAAAAGGTTCGAGATAAGTTGTTTTGCCGTATCCGTATCAACGTCTGATGTAGGTTCGTCGAACAGCCAGATACTTCCTCCCCGCAGCAACGCCCGCGCGATGGCTATACGCTGTGCCTGACCTTCGGAAAGGCCGTAGCCCGATTCTCCCACCACCGTATCAATGCCATTGGGGAGGGCATAAACAAATGCTGCACAGGCGGTTTTCAATACGTTGTCGATTTGTTTGTCGGATGCTCCGGGGTCGGCCAGCAGCAGGTTTTCGCGGATGGTTCCGTAGAACAGCGTATTTCCCTGCGGCACATACGCTATGTTATGGCGTGTAGCCACAGTTACGTCATGGCTGATGCCGTCGCTCTGTGTCCATGTCAAACTGCCGCTATCGGGCCTGACCAAAGCAAGAATAAGCCGTATCAGCGTTGTTTTTCCTTTCCCCGACGCCCCTGTTACGGCCACAGGAACGCCTGATTGAAAGGTTACGTTCAGCCCTTTGATTACCTCCGCCTTATCATACTTAAAATATACATTATCCAGTTTCAACGAAAGCGGCGTATTGAGTTTAATCTGATTGTCATACTCTTCGCGTTCTCCTTCAGTCAATTCCAGCAGACGTTCGATAGCCGTGCGGCAACGAATAGCAGCCGGCAGGAAAGCGATGATGGAGAAAACCGGCACCTGTACCCGGCTTACCAATTGGAGGAAAGCCGCAATGGTTCCGTACGAAATCTCTCCGGTATGCAAGCGGTATATTCCCCACAGGAACGCCAATAAGTAGCCGCTGTTGAATGTCAGTTTTAAAATACCCCGGCTTATCGACGAAAATGCCAACTGCCTGTTTCTGACGTGAAAAACCGATTTCTGCACATCTATCATTTTTTTTTCTCTTGCTTGTGTAAACAACAAGGATTGAATCATCGCGCGATGATTCAGGTTTTCCTGCATTACTTCTCCCAATTGACTTTCAGCCTGTTTCACATCCTTGTTGATTTTCCTCATTTTCTTGTAGTATATCTTCGATAAAAGGAATAAGGGTGTAATAGCGACAATAAGTTGTGCCAGAAGCGGATCCATCATCCACAAAAAGGTAAAAGCGGCCAACAGTTTGACACAGGATACGATAAACGAAGGAAAGGTATACACCAGCATCTGCACCACTTCGGCGCAGTCGGCATTGAGGCGCACCAGCAAATCCCCTGTATGCCAACGTTTCTTATTCCCCCAGGCCATCATCATTTGCGCATGTGCCAGGGCGTTTTGAAAACGCATGGTCAATCCGTTTTTCGTATGCTCGCCTATCCATGCTGCGACCAAGCCAATAACAGCCGAAAGTACAACAGAAAGCACCATGAATACGAGCATCCTTTGCAGATTTCCGGGAACAATCCCTATCGCTATATCTATCGCCTCCTTCGAACAGTATACAAAATACAAAAGCAATGCCATACTTGTGATTTCCATAAGCATATACAAATGTATTTTCCAATGGAACCCCGTGGTGACAGTCCAAATCCATCGCAATCGAACTTTTATACTCTTTATCATTTCTCCAACCAATTGCTTATATGGGAATAAACTACGATAACAGGATTCCAGCATGCTTCCGATGGAGCATAACGAACATAGCGAACATAACGGATCAACCGTTCTATCCAATGATAATACGCCTTTTTGTTCTTACGTGGTGCATCTGTGCTTTTTGATAAAGGGCCGCCGTAAATGCCGAAATTCCCACTATGCAATATATCCTGCATCATCTGTTCTGAATTTTGGGGTGGCGCCAATGGGAAAGGCAGATATTTATCCGGCATACCTAAATGATTCACTAAAGAATGGTTAAGCAACTGCATCCATCGATAAATACCTAATTTACGATAGACTTTTTCGGCTGTTTCCGTTTCCATTGCGTGAGGATATGCACAGCATACACGCGCCGAATCACATAAATGCCGGATTCCAAGACCCGACGTCAATATATGTTTCAAAATATGGGCATTGACCGATACATGCATTAATAAAGGCGAAGGCAACCTGACCAGCTGTTCATTCACATTCAAATCCATCGCATACGCATATTCCTGTTGCAACAAACGGCGCAGATAAGAAATACAAAAAGGATCATCTATATCAAGCAACCGGCAGTGATGCTCAATCAAAAAACCTCTCCATGTATACGCTTTACTAAACTTAGCCTGCTTTTCAACTTTGATACCATTCTTTGCAAACAATTTGTTTGCTCTTTTAAAATGCTGTTTATCAGGGAAAAACCAATCAACATCCCCGCAAATCCGGTGTAAAGGTTCCTCATAACATGATGCCACACCTTGTCCTTTGACCAAAATCGCCGTTATCTGGTTTTGTGCAAAAATTTCAGATAACTCACTGACAACCTTGTTCATTCGTTTGTTTCTCTTTTCAATGGAATCGACCTTGACCACCCAATTCAACAGCAATTCTTTGGGGGGATAATAGTGATCCGGGAGTTTCATGATTCCGTCATACACAACTCCTTCCACCGTTTGTTTACACGCCAGCATATACACCCGTTTCCATATCTCCGGTTGCAACGGAAAACAATCGCCCTCAGGCTCCCGATTCCATAATCCCGCCCGGAGCAATGCAAAAAAAGATGTATATGTAACGTTCTGTTCCATACGATTCAATCGTGTATAATCAATCCTCCTGCTCTAAGTATATCAATAAATGTCTGTACGTCGTTTATTGCCCTTTCCTGATCTACATCGTATTGTTGCAGCACTAGTTCTACGATTTCTTCGATTGTAAAATCTACGTTTTTCAATTGTTCCCATATCCATGCCGATGTTTCGTTCAACGTATATACTTCCGTCATATCCACCGATTCCTTACCGGGCACAATAATTACATACTCACTGCCTATGCGGCGCAAAACAAGATTCTCTTTAATTTTCATATTTACTTACTAATTCTATCATATATTCTTACTGTAAATCCTCTGAAAGGAATCATCAGAAACCAGAGCACAACCGCGCAACGCCTTCCGAATGAATCCAATTTCAATTCTTTTCCTTTTCTGAAAGCAGTGGCCGTAACCGCCAACACATCACTTTCCGTAGTCTTTTCTTTCTGTCTGGAATGGGCGTCTCCCATCAACCACAACGTCTCTTTTTTTCGAAACACCACACGATGCAATACGATACCACACGTAGCGGTTCGCGCCAATACAATATCTCCCCAATGAATCGGGCGTTTGTCGACAGGGGTTAATAATGCCGTATCACCATCCTGCAAAAAAGGTCGCATACTTCTTCCTTTCACCGGAATACGAACTTGTTTGCCTTCATCCAACAGCATTTTTACTTCGTTGAAATACAGTTCGTTTGGCACTAAAATCGTCCTTGTATACAGATTTTGATATAGTTTCATGCACTTATCAACCATGATTTCTGTTGTAAACATTGTTTCGAAACGTTGACGCGCCCCTGCCGATAATGCTACGTAGTGTTGTGAATCAGATACGATTCTCCCGATTGCCTCAGCTAATGCTGTTGCATTTTGCGTTTCAACGTTATAGCCCGATATGCCATCGGCATTTACCCAACTCACTCCCGACTCCGCAATGTGCGTAGCCACTACAGGCTTTCCACACGACATCGCTTCTATCTGCACAATACCAAAAGCCTCCGTTTTCCATATCGAACTCAAACAGAATACATCACAAGCCATAAAATAGGCGGCGATTTCTTGATTATCCGGAATAAATCCCAATAATTCCACTTTTCCTTTTACGCCCGATTCATCAATCTGCTGTTGCAATTTGTTCCTCAAATGCCCTTCCCCTCCTATCAGAATAATATATTTATCATTCAAATAATTAGCAGCTTCTATCAGGTATTCATATCCTTTATATTCTACCAGACGTCCCAGCGAAAAGATAATTGTCTTACCTGCGTATTGTTCGCGGATTCGGGCTACCGATGCAGGATCTGCAGTCAGTGCATCGATTCCGACAGGTATATCGGTGATCTTATGTTGCACGTGTTTCAACGACGGCGACTGTTGGACGTAAACAGGCGTTGTTCCCACAATCACATTCGCCCGCCTGATCAACCATCGTTGTAATGGTTGATATAGTTTTAACAACATCTTCTGTTTCAATATATCACTGTGCCAGTGTAATACCACTTTCCCTTTATATCCGGACAGGAATAAGGCCAGACAAGCCATCGGGTCAGGATGATGAATATGGATGATGTCATACTCACGCCGTATCTTGCGCAATTTGACGATCATGGCAGGCGAAATCATTGTGGCCGACAATTTGATCCATGTTGCCATGCAGAATAACCGCGCATATTCATTCAGTTTGATCGTCCCGGGCTTTTGCCGCTCGGTTACAGCACACAGCATGTCACAATGGATATTCCTGCCGGATAATCCCACCATCAGGTCGTACATGACCTTCTCCACTCCGCCCCGTATGGGGTAAAATTTCCCTGTCTGAAGTATTCTCATAGTTTCTGCATTTGATTATTATGTTGTTTTTGTTCATCAGGAATACACAGAAACAGTGCATAAATAAGAAATATATCGGTTGAGACTTTGATCCATATCAAAAACACTAAAACAAGAAGTAATAAAAACAAATGCTTTTCTTTTGGGAATTTTTGATAGCATGCTCCCGAAAGATATACAAAGTATAGGGAAAATGCAAACAACCCCAGCAAACCACAATAGTAGATAAAACGCAAATAACCTACGTCAACTCCCATGTAATAACCTTTTCCTGATGGACTTGCAAAATATCCATCCCCAATAATCCAGGTCTTAACTGATTCAGGAAATATCCACATCCCCTGGAGCATATCCGTAGAATCAGTCCTCCATTGTCCGGTTTCAATCCAATTAAAAACATTTTCAAAGGCAAAACGGAATAAACTGCGAGCCTCCGGCACATTATTATAAAGGTAGATACAAATGAATACCGACAACAATAATACGCCCATCGTCATACCCAATAATTTTAAATTGGAACGCTTAATTTTTAGAATTCCGGTCGTATAGATAAAATAAGCAATAGCCATCATAATACCTATTGTTGTAGTTCGGGATATCATGGAACCAATGACAGCTATCAAAACAAACAAAACGACATACATCGCAATTTGTTTCCTGTCAGCTTTGATCTCATTGTCATTGCCTGCTAAAACGGCTATCATCAGCAGGATGGCAGCAAATCTGGTTCCGGCAACATCCAATGCGGCTCCTATCCCATATAACCTGTTTAATCGATTCATGGATTCAGTATCTGTCACTGTACCAACTATATACGAGTCTACAAGCATTTTAAAAGCAGGAAAATTATCTATCAACAATGCCAAAACGCACTGCATGGCACATACCCAGATTAAATAGTTAATTACTAATTTGCAAGAGATATATCCATGTACCCTGTATATTATCTGGCAAACTGCAAATGCTCCTCCCAGCCACACGCCCATCGAAACAACATAGGAAGCATACGTATAATCATTGGTGTTATTGTATATGATGGAATAGAAACCGACAAAAGAAAAAACACAGGCAAGGATTGACGTTATCATAATTTCCTTATACATGAGCACTTTTTGTCTGATTATATTATTCCATCCCAAAAACAATACGCCCACTACAGCCAAGATCATCTTGGAATTTATTCCCGGAAACAGGGTAAGTTCGATCGGGAAAAAGTACAAACTCGTAATCACTCCGGTAGAAAATAGAATGATGCGTTTCATTGTTTCAATTTATTTGTAACCGGTTCAACATTTTGATGAAATAATTCTATCCATCGTTTCATAATTCTATCCATGCTGTAATCGAACGACATTTTACGCGCTGTCTTTCCCATTTTTTTTCTTAGCTCACCCGACTCCATCAGTTGAATGATTCGTTCCGAAAGCGTATCAATATCTCCATTTTTAACCAAAAAACCGTTTTCTCCTTCTTTAATTATATCTTTTGGCCCACAGGGAGCGTCAAACGCCACCAAAGGCAATCCACACGACATGGCTTCAATCAATACCATGGGCAGCGCCTCTAAAAAACGGGATGGAAAAACAAAGAAGGATGATTCTTGATAGTGCGTATAAATGTCTTGAGAAGGTTCGTTAATCCGGACAACTGTTTCCAAACCGTTTTGATGGATTTGTTCGAATAACTTTTCCTTCTGATCGCCTTGTCCGAAAATATGCAATTCCCAGTCAGGGTGTTTTGCATACACTGTTTTCCATGTTTCAATCAATTGGTCGAACCCTTTCTCGTAAACCAATCGCCCAACTGCAATTGCCTGTTTCTTCTCGCAGGTGGATATCATATCCGGGAAAAAAGAAAGGGCATTCGGAATAATCTCCATGTTTTCCTGATTGTTCCACGAAACCTTTTCTTCTTGAGTCAATACAATCAATCGGTTGAGTTTTTCACATTTTTTCCTGAACATATACGTCCTGATCCGGGCAATGATATTAGGTATCCAGGCATTCGACAATTTCCGTGCCGATAGTTGGCGAAAATTGCGGGGGTGATGCAGTTCACCCCATTTGAGGCTGCCATCTTTCAAATTATGAATAAAATCAATATCCAAACCGCTCAAGGTTGAAATAGTGATATCAGGACGGAGTTCACACAATAACCGGTTCAATAATCGTTTATATTCTTTGTTTTTAGAATAACGGGAAATACATTTTTCCACGTATGATTCCTTTCCAAAATTGACATACATGCCGATATCCAAATGATATAAATGCACTTTTTCCGATACGGGAAAATAGGCCGGTCTCCCCATTTGTTCCGTAGTCACAATAGATACATCATAACCTTCTTTTTCAGCCAAATAATTGGCTTTTGTAATCGTTATCCGTTCCATTCCCCCCGGATTGAAAAGACCGCCGGGAAGTAAATATACAATTTTCGGTTTTCCCTTCATCATCTATTCATTCAAATATTTTGTAAGATTTTGCACATACACTTCTTTGGAAAAAAGCGTTTGTAACAGTTCCCTGTTCGCTTTGGGTAAGGTATCATTCTGAAAATCGCGATATAACCCTGCTAAGTTACGAACAATATCTGCCGAATCGGAAGGATCAAAAAAATGAGTGGCCCCACAGATACGACCTATTTCTTTCACACCCCCATGGTTTGCTAAAAAAAGCCCTAAACCAAGCGAGGCGGCTTCAACAATGGAAAGCGGCGCATTTTCATACCACAGCGACGGTAAAACATAGACGTCAAAATTCTGTAATTCGGAAAACAAGGTAGAAGCATCCAATTTCGTTCTGAAAAACACGTTATCTTGCAGATTATGATGATATACCAGCGATTGAATATGAGGTTTCTCATCTCCTTCGCCGATGATTGTGAATGTATACTTTACATCAGTCAAACGCAGGGCAGTGATAAACTCCGCCAATCCTTTTTCTTTGGCTATGCGGCCAAAATAGACCATACGCAGTGTATCGCTTTTTTCCGTGTTTGTTTTTTCCGTGTTTACTTGCGGTGCGTCGCAGACATTATACATTTTTTCCACCACCAAGGCCGGACAGGCTTGCCTGATTTGGTCAGTCAAAAAATCACTGGGAGCGAGAACCAAATCAAATAATGTCTGTTTTTTTCTGATCGGATACGCCCAAATCCATTGAATTTTTTTCAACAAACTGTAGAACAATCCCCTGTAATCCAACCGTTTCGCAAGAATTTCGGGAATTGCAGGCGGTTTTCGGAAATTAATGATTTTCCCTTTCCACATGTAAAAATATCCCCGATTAGGACATACCAAATGAAAATCATGCGCATAGTAAATAATTTTACATGCTGTTTTCTTTTTATACCGTGCCAGCACATCCAACACCGACGGCGACAGGGCGCCACAATAATTATGGATAATGATCCGGTCGTAGTGTTTGTTTTTGAGAAAAGCGGCAAACTTTTTCTTCCAGAAAGTGGAGTGAATATAAGCCAGTGTATCGTATTTACGGTCGGTAAAAGCATTGTAAGCATAAAACAGGTCTATGTTGTAGTCCTCTTTTAATAAATCGAATTGATAGCGAAAAACAGCTTCCGCCCCTCCACCTTCCAAAAAATCGTTTATTATCAAAATATTCACAATTCCTAAATCTATTTCATGTTATCCGTTTTTTTACCAATAGCATCCCCCTTCTATCTGATCCGCGCCCGGAGGTTTCAAATTGTCACCGGGTCTCACCCAGGATTCATTCATCAAATTGATGTAAAAATTAGGCGGAACGCCCTCATTTACACCCAGATTCGGGTCTTCCCATCGTTTCCCCCGTATACCGAATAATATCTGTAAGGCGCCTCCCAAATGAACCGCTTTTTTCCCTTGCCTTTTCACATGAGCCGCTAATGGAAAACCATAAGCCCCACATCCGATTAAACAAATATCGTAATTTACTTTGTCAATTTCATCTTTCATCCATTGTAATGCTTCGAACCAATCCGAAAAACCATTGGATTCGCCTCCTAAACTTTGTACGGCAGGAATCGTATAAAGTTTAAATTCAGGCAGAATTTCCTTATTTTCAAAAAGTGATTGTCTCTTTTGATATTGTTTTTCAATTGTTTCTGCAAATGGATGTACTATCAGCACATTTTTCCCTTTCAAAACCCTGCTCCAGGGATTTGCGCTAAAATAAGGTTCCAATAAGCCTAATTGTATTTTTTGAGCGTTGGATAAATAATCCCTGAAATAATATTCCTCATTCACCCACGAACCTAAAATATCAATATACGTTGTATCTTTCATCATCAATTCACAGAATTCAGACAGTTTATGAACTGTGGGAGGGAAAAAACCAGACAACATTTGCATATTATTTATCCTCTCGGGATGCCACCACCAATCCAAAGTTTCACCTTTGATATATCTTAGAAGATGAGGCTTTCCTTGTTTAACCCCCATATAATTCACCATAGCTGATAATTCAGTATATCCGAAACGGGCTATCATGCACGGAGCGTCTGATGAAAGTAAATTATAAATCATTTGGGAAACGATTTCTGCGTCACGCTCGTAGACTAATTCGGGAAGTTTCGGTACAGGTATGATTTTCGAATATATTTTACGCAATGCTTTTAAAACCTTTTTCATCAATATCTTTTTCAAATTATTACTTCATCTTATTTGTTTTGAGATAACCAAAGAACTTTTAACGAGCAAAGATAGTAAAAAAATAATTAAGTCGGTTTGATTTTTAATTTTCCAGATTATTTTTTGCAAATTTATTGCCTGGATTACAAAGACAACGATTTTAAATCACGTTGAAACGCTGGAAACATGATTGCAAATAGTTCAATTTGCTATAACCACACCAAGCCTCCTCGTTTATTTAATTTTCTTGATTTTACAATATCATAAAAAACAAATATCTCAGTTATTTTGGATAGCGCGTTTTTTGTTTTAGAAAAAAGAAGAGCGAAAAAAGTTCTTCGAATGGTATATAGAATGATATAAATTACAGAAAAATTCTCGTTGATATTACCAAGAAAAACCTTGGTAGCTACTAATTTTTTTTTGTTTTCCCACAATTGATTTTCTACTGGGTTTCTGTCTTCTCTATCGTGACATATAAAACAGTTTGTATTCACAATTACTTTATATCCATGATACATTACTCGCTGACAATAATTACCGTCTTCTCCGTAATGTAAAAAAAGTAAACTGTCAAATCCTCCCACTTTTTCAATGCAAGCCCGACTTATTAACCATGATGCCGCATTCACAAATTGTGTTTCATGAAAATTTTCCAATCTATGAAAGTATAAATCAGAAACAAAATTAGGTGTGTTATGGGGTGCTATGTAATTCAAAAAGCCTTTATCCAAATTTGTTTTATTTCCATTCAAATGAATCGGCGAGACAATTCCTGTTTGTGGAATTTGTTGAAATGTATCCATTAATTCCTCTATAGTGTTTTTTTCTATCCATGCATCCTGGTTTAAAAGAAAAACATAATCAGCTCTCTGTTTCAATGCAAATTTGATTCCAATATTGTTTGCTTTTGTGAAACCTAAATTTTCTCCGGTTTGAATGATTTCGACCATAGGGTATTTTTTCCGAACAATATTGGGTGTATTGTCTGAAGAACCATTATCAATAACAAGTATGTTTAGAGGAATATTTGAATTGATTAATGAACCGAAACATTTTTCTATCCATTTGGCACCATTGTACGTCACAATGATTGCAAATATTTTAATATTCTTGCTTATATGATGGGATTCATTCATATGACTCATATTTTTTTTATTTATACTGCAAAATAAAACATTTTCTTTTAAATACTCATCAAAAGTGCATTTCTTTTTACGTTGTCCGTTGTACCATCATTTTTTTTAACAAGGGAATGTATTTTTCCATTATTCGATCTTCGTGATGTGACAAAAACTCCGGATTAAAAACCGGTATCTGCATTTCATCTTCCGGGATATTAAGACGTCTGAGATACTTCTTGATTTTGGGGATATGTTCTTCGTATGATCGGGTGTAATAATGATTGATGCGGATCTTTTCGATACCTGCGTCGCATAGATTTTGAAGCTTTCCATCACGAACTGATATTCCTCTCTCTGTTATTGTCGGCATACCAAACAGACAAATAGCATAATGGATGAAAGCATGAGAGACCTTTCGGGGATTGATAATGCATTTGAAATGTGCATCCACCCCAGCGTGTTTCGTGTAATTTTCCATCACTAATCCTTCCTGTTTGGTTTGATGTCCCGAATAACCAAACATGACCCAATTGATTGCCAGCGCATAGATTTTTCGTCCCAAGTCTTGTGCAATCTCTTTGAGTGCATCTGGAATACTTGCATGATTGACAGGAACAATAAATTCGTCCACATCAATTAGCGCTATCCATTGGGTTTTATTCCGATATTTCCGAATCGTTTCATTCATTAGTTTAACCTGTATTTTTCTGATATCTCCGGGATAAAATGTATACACTACTTCTCCCGAATTGATATAAGGGTGCAATACCTCTTTCAGGTTATCGGTACTTTCATTGTCATAAATAATGAATTTATCCACCCCCACCAATTTATGATATTCAATCCATTCCCGGATGTATCCAGCTTCATTTCTCAACGTAGTGGTGATGATCAGCTGATTTTCAAATCTATCCCGGCTGTGAAACAAACAGTTGATACTTGTTTCCATATGCTGTGGGAAAAATCGGAAAAAGATTCTGATATGCCAACCAATCTTCCATAGCACATTTCTAATTCCCGAAGGTACATATTTTTGATAAATCTCACGTATATTCATATCATTGACCTGTCAATTGAAAGTGTAGATATTTAATTCAAAATGGAAACCATTTTTTTTATGCCACAAAAGTACAATTTTATTTTGAATCTCACTTAAAGATATTAACTTTGCGACATTAAAATTTATGGTTATTAATAATATAAAATGAACAGCACTTATGACTGCAAACAAAGGACTAAAAAATACATTACGATCTCTTATTCCAACAACTTCACTTACATTTTACAGAAATTTGAAGTGGAGTGGTCTTCATCTGAAAGAATTGTTGAAAGCATACAACAATAATTTACCACTATGTTGTATTGAGCAAACGAATGACTTGGATTTTCCGAATTTGATGAAAATAACGCGGGATGATTATAAGTTCCCGATCTACATTCGCAACAATACCTCCGATGTCTTTGTATATCATTCAATAATAGATTGCGAAGAGTATGATTTTATTCCTTCGCAAGAACCGAAAGTGATAATTGATGCCGGAGCAAATAATGGTTGCGTCGCAATTTATTTCACAAAAAAATTCCCGAACGCAAAAGTAATTTCTATTGAACCTGAAGAAAATAATTTTAACCTGCTTAAGCAGAACACAAAAAATTACCCAAATATTATCGCTTTGCAAGCGGCATTATGGAATAAAGTCGGCGAAATAGAATTGTTGGATATAGGATATGATAATTGGGGCTTTATGACGGGAGACGGCTCCAACTATGACACCATAACCACTCCCCAAATACAAAAAAAACATACTGTAAAAACTGTAACAATAGACAGTTTATTAAACGACTACAATCTGGGTGTGATAGATATTTTGAAAATGGATATTGAAGGCGCGGAAAAAGAAGTTTTACACAATCATTCTTCATGGATAAACAATGTTCGTTCAATCATTGTTGAATTGCACGTACTGCTGATGCGTTAATTTTCAAAATTCATTTATAATTGATTAATATATAAACAAATATAAGCGTTCTTTGATTTTTTGATTTGAATTGAAAGTAACTTTGCGCTCTATTAACAAAGTGCGAAATT
>Ga0099364_10005935_pt1 | contig 17952 bp, 21 predicted proteins | sample TergutTh196P3_FD_73070 | JGI IMG/M metagenome (GOLD analysis project Ga0099364, IMG submission 73070) | Microcerotermes parvus P3 segment gut microbial communities from Pointe-Noire, Republic of the Congo - Th196 P3 | ecosystem: Host-associated > Arthropoda: Insects > Digestive system > Gut ...
AAACCGCCGCCTTCAAACGCGAGAGTTGCGGCAGCGCCTACCTGCTGGGAGTCACAGGTTCCGCCGTTTCCGCCCCGCACTTCCCATGAACCCGTCCTGATTATATCGGGACTGTTGCCGCGAACCGTAACACGGTCAAATTCCTCATTCGCTTTGAGTTCAAACACGGAAAACGGCATAGACCCTATGCACACACAGAACGCCATAACAAACGAAACCAGTTTTTTCATCTTGCCGGACATTTTAACACCTCTATTCAATAGACTTCCTCGGAAATTAAATCCGAGCCTCGAAGTTGATTATACCGCAAATCAACGACATTCTTAACCCATAGCGTTTACGGCGGTTGCGGTATCGGTTTGCCGTAATTTTGAACACCTTGATCTTTGCGTTTATGTTTTCGATCAAAATACGTTCGCAGGATATGCGTCGGTTTCCAGCCTTTTCCTCAGCAGTCAATTCGCCCCCTTTCGGCTTCTTTTTCGGGGTTTCGCTGTTCTTGTGCAGGTTCAGAATACCCTGATAACCGCTGTCCCCTTGGATTTTTATCTTATTTAACACCGCTCCGCCGACACTGTCCTCGTAAAGTTTGAAATCGTGTGTGCTGCCTTCGGCATGAGCTGTGCAAATAATTTCGCTTGTTTGGCGATTGGCTATGATTTGAGTCTTTATGGTGTGTCGTCTCTTTTTCCCCGAATACCATTCCCGCTGTTTTTTTTAGGACGCTCCACCGGGCTTTCGGTAACATCTACAAGCACAATTTCTATTTCGGCATCTTCCAATAGGGCTTTCTTGCCGGGCAAACTGAATTTTCCGCTTTTCACAAGAGTATTCTCTACCCAGACAATCACATCATGCGCTGTCGCTTCGCCTACTTCAAACTCAAACGCCAATTCCTTTTGCGTGACGTATTGCCGCCAGTATTTTAGACTTAAAAATAATTGATCTTCAAGGGATAATTTCGTATGTCTGCCACGCCGTTTGTGCTTTTCCGCATAGGCTTTGCGCAATTCTTCAAGCATTGATTCGTATGTTCCTCTTTTTACGCCGATTATTTGCTTGAAATCTTCTGCTTTCAGTCTTGTTGCTTTTTCATATCGCGTCATTGTATCGCCCTTGTTTGATTATAGCCCTATCCGCAGATTTTGTCAACTTATTTTCCGAGGAGGTCTAATATACGCTTCTATGCCGATTCGCTTGACTTTCTCAATGTCCGTAAACTGATTTTTATGCGTGATAAAAGAATCGGCGGTATCGGCGTTGTCGTATCGTTTGCATGGATACTCGTCGCAGTCGGGGCAAAATTCAAACCCCTTATGCTGACAGCAAGTAAGTATTCCGCAGGGAGGGTGTGCATCCGAAAAGCCCTCACCGGCGCAACCGGGGCATCTGAACGCGCTGTTTGTGTGCTTGTAGTATTGCGGGCATAATCCGCAGTTCAAACCGCAAGCGGAAAATTCGGGGAAAGCGCGTGTTTTATAGTTCATAATTCCACCCTATCCAAACTCATTATTTCGCAGCCCTTGCTTTCGTAATACCGCAGCATTTCGTCAATTTTCCGTTTATCATAACTGGTAATGCAATCCGATAAGACCGTAACTTTATAATCTACCTTTCGCAAATTGTAGCAAGTTGACTTAACGCAAGCGACAGCATCCGCTCCCGCTATGTAGAACTCGCGGATTTCGTTTTTGCTGATAAACTCCGCAAACTCCACGCTGCTCAATGCGTTCCCTTTGGTTTTCGTGAAAATATTGCTTGATACTATTTTCATGTCCGAAACCAACTCAGCCCCGCGAGTACCCGGCTTGAAAGTCCTCGTGCCTGCCGATAAATTCTCATGTCTTATATAAACAACATAAAGATTATTAGCGACAGCCCAATCAATAGCTCCATTGATGTTGCCGATGATTTCCTTGTAATTCTTTGTAATGTCGTTTTGAATATCTATTACGACTAACGCCTTATTCGCCACAATTAAGACCTCCTGTGTTTTTTATGTTCTCAGCCGCAATAAATTTCCGTCCGGGTCATAGCACTCCAATACCAAACCGCCCCAATAAGTTTCAAATGGCGGATTGGATTTTAACCCACGCTTACGTAATTCTTCGTATGTTTTATTTACATCGTCGCACATAAAAACCAACTCGGCGTTGCCGCTGTTAGCCTTTTTGTTTTCGTCGGCACGCCAAATACACAAATGCGGTTCGGCAGTAAATCCAAATGAAACCCCGTCATAATGCCGGTCAATTTCGCCAATCAAAGGCATACCGATAACATCACGGTAAAACTCCACCAACGCTTTGGGGTTATTGGATGTGAGGTTGAAACGGAAAAAACTTGTAATCATGTCATCGTCTCCTATCTATTTTGTAATCCACGGGATCTGTTCGCCTTGCTCTAATATTCCAGGCCCGAAAGATGTTATTTCTCCTGTTTCCGGATTGGTAGGTTGGTCAATGTAAAACAAGAAACCGCTCTTACCGTATCTGCCGAGTTTGCTTTGGTCGTAGCGTTCGCTATCCATGCAAATATTGACCGCTCGGAGCGCAACCGCTGCTTCTTTGCTTCCCTCAAAAAGCTCATGTTCCCATAAAAATTCACATTCGATATTCAAAAAACATTCTTTGATTCGCGGCGCGTTGACCTTTAGGGCTTTCTCCGCCGTTAAGCCTGATGCGGTGATTTCATCTGTTTCAAACTCATTGTTACCAATCGTTTTTATACAGCGGTCATAAATGTCGTTTGAGGGGAAATTTAACACGCACACCTTCGTTTCTTTCAATGATTGATACATATGCCCGCCTTTATTGACTTTACCCATAATGCAGATAAAGTTGTCAACTCCGCTTCCCGCAAAGGTAGACCAAGATTGCAGACAAGCGTTTTCTTTACCGTTCGATTTCCAACCTGTGACAACGAATACCAGCGACGGCATAGCTGTCACAAAGTCATACCATGACAGATTACCGCAGGCTGCCAAGTATTGCTCGGTTTCATATCCAGCAAGCTTCTCCGGCGTTTCAAAAATAGAAATTTCCTTTTTCATAATGATACACTCTCCTCGGTTTTTAGCTTTGAGTTTACTGTTTATTTATCATACCACACCAAACACGACAACAGTATGTCTTGTTCATCTGTAATTATCTAATATATTTTCGGCGGCGGCCTTTAAGTCCTCCACGATATAATCTGGCTCTAAAACCTTGACTTTGCCGCCGAACCCAAGCAGCCAGTTAAGCATATAATCGCGGTTTGAAAAGTCCATTTCAAAACGAAGCCCCTCGTTGGTTTCGGTGAAGCAATGGGGACCGTATGTTTCAATCAGCCGATATTTTACAGATGGATCAAACAGCGCGACGACTTTTATCTCGCCGTTATCCATGATTAGAAAATTTCTTTTCTCAGGCGGTATTTCTCGTGCCGTAAAGGTTTCATCGCGCATACGCAAGTTGCATAAACGCAGCAGCTTGAACATTCGCCAATCTTGCCGTTCCAAGCAAAAACCGAAAACATACCAAGATGCCCATTGGAAAATCACAAAATACGGCTCAATGCGGCGGTGGCTTTCGCCTTTGTCATAGAAATAGTCAAACTCAATCAGCCGTGATTCAAAGATAGCTTGTTTGATGAGTTCGATTTTTTCGGTTAGCTGACCTTTGTAATACGATGCAAGGTCGATGATGACAGGTTCTCGCAGGGAAATAACCGCATCGGCGTTTGCATGGAGTTTATCAAGTGTCCGCTCAATACCGGATTGTGCCGACACGCTGCCAATCCCTTTCAGTGCGGCGATAATGCCGGAGAGTTCATCTGCCGTGAGTATGCTCTTGTCTAACTTGAACCCCTCGGCAATCGAAAGCCCGCCGCCGCTTCCTTGATGAGCGACAACAGGGATCCCTGCCATGCACAGCGCGTCAATATCACGCCCGATTGTGCGGCGGGACACCTCGAACTTTGCGGCGAGTTCGGGGGCGGTTGTTCTCTCTTTTTGGAGCAGGGTGGTTAGTATTCCGAGTAGGCGGTCGAGTTTCATGGATTATATTCACCTCTTTTTAATCCTTTTCGCTGGAAAATATAAACCGTTGCTGTTGCGGCGGCAGCAAATCCGAGCAAACAAACGGCGAACAAAATCGGAGAATCAGAACCGTTAAACAATGATGTTACGGAAAATACCGAAAGCACTACGTTTACCCATGCGTGAAAAGCAACGCTTGCCGCAACGCTGCCTGTAAGCCGCTGAATTGCGCCCAACAAAAAGCTCATTAAAATTGTGAACCCAATATATAAAAAGAAGCTGATTTCATCTTGGAATGTGCCGGGGACGAACCGAAGCGGCAGATGCCAAACACCCCAAATCACACCGACAACAATCGCCGCTAACCAAAACGGCATTTTCTTTTCAAGCGCGGGCTGGAGGAATCCGCGCCAACCGATTTCTTCCAAGCCGCCGCCGATTATCATCATCGGGAAAACCGCCGCAAGCATATACCACGGTTCTATTCGCTTTGCAAACAAACATAAAATTCCGAAAAACACAGCAAAAAATATCAAACTAACCAAAACCGTTGCTTTCCAGCCATGCGCCGTGTGAAATATCGGTCTGAAAAAGGCTCTTTCTTCTTTCATCTTGCCCCACTTTTTTATTAGCACGAACATGATAATCGCCGGTGAAAGCGCGCCTAAACTAAACGGTATCATAGCCCCGGGACTGCCAAAAGGAAACCGCCCGCCGGGGTTCAGCGCCAAAAACCCCCACATTGCGTATGTAAATGCGAATGTTAGTATGACGAACCACGCGGTGCGTTTTCCGGTCATTTTTTCTTGTGGAATCATGTTAGTCATTACCCCTCAACTTTCCAAATGAGGCTCAATCACCCCATACAATTTTTCGCTGTTTATCACATAACTTCCGTGACTTTCGCCCTCTAAAACATTCAAAACACACCCCGGTATGTTCGCCGCAATCAGTCTTGTATGTTTGTTCGTGCAAAACTCGTTGCTCCCTGCAAGTACAACAGTCGGTGCGATGATTTTGTTCAAGTCTGACAGCGGAATATCCGGTTGTGTCAGCATAAGTTTGAGCTTGTTTCCTCTCGTGAAGAAATAGGAGAGTTTCATTAAGAAAAGCCATTTTTTCTTAACGCCGCCGGGGTTGATGTTCGCGCCGCTGATGATGAGCTTGGATAATATATCGGGGTATTTTATCGCCAGCAAAAGCCCGGTTATGCCGCCGTCGCTAAAGCCGTATAGGATAGGCTGTTGAATGTTAAGTTCACGAATAAACGCGGCGGTATCTTCCATCATATCGCTGTAATTCAAAACCTTGACCCTACTGCTTTTTCCGTGGCCGCGGCTGTCTATGGCATAAACGGTATAGTTTTCTGACAGCCGCTTTGTCAGCACATCGAAAATAGTGTGGTCTTCGCCGTTGCCGTGGAGTAGAATAATCGGCTTGCCCTGTCCTGTTTTTTTATAGAAAAGTTTTGTGTTGTTGACGGCTATGTGCATTGCTTTGTTCCCCCCTTAATTCTTCCTATTTATCGTTTTTTATCTAATACTTTCTATGCCGAATAAAGCCCACCCTTCGTACGGACGGCGATAATCGAAATACATTCTATGCCATTTATCAGCCCATTCTGCACAGCCTGTATCATCAGGATTTTTCTTCAATCTATCCAATGATAGCTTTGAATCACGCATGATATATCGTTCCCATGAAGCAGTACTGCCGCTCACCATTGCAGTCAGTAAATATCCGCATTGCCGGACTTCAACGCAAATTTCATTGAGCGTAGGCAGCGAACCGTCAAAGTCAATCAGTTCATGCGGAGGGTTTACCGCTTCGGAGAATAACTTTCCGAAAACTAACGTACCGCAAGGCTTTATAAATCGTTCCAGAAACGCAATTCCTTCTTCAAAACTGCTAAACAAGCCCGTTGACAGTTCTGTGCAAACAACAACATCATATTTTACATCGTCTGCATATTGCAACACATCACCGCAGATTAAATTGATGCAGCTATCCTGCAGACGTGAACGCCCTGTTTCTATGAACGCTAAATCCCTGTCAACACCGGTTCCTGTTATACCAAAAACTTCCCGCCATACTTTCAGCATCGTGCCGTACCCGCAACACAAGTCGAGAACACGGCTGTTTTGATTCAAACAGATTGAATGACCAAAAAGAATAATATCTTCCGCTGAAACCATGTTGATTAAATATTTTTCGTCCTCGATGCTTTTTAATAATTCGCGGTAATTCACGTGCTCAACTCCAAAACATTTTCATCAATCCGGCGTACTACGCCGTGCGTATATGCAGTAAAGTGTTGTGTATTTGATAGTGCTTTGAAAGAGTTTTCTGTAAATTGCTCATTCCGCACCCCTCTCTAAAATAAATCCGAGGGTTTCCGCTTCGCCGGTATGCGGACTTCCCCATACATCGTCAAACACGTTTTTAACCTTAAATCCAAAAGGAGAAACTTCCCCGCGGAGTTTTTCTATGGAATACTCGGTAAACCAAGTCAGATATTCCATAACTTTGCTGTTCGTGATGACTACATACTGATCGACCGCCGCGGTATTGTTTTCATAAAGATAAGTCGATTCAAGGCAGATATACGCATCGGCGCTCCAATAGCCGCCGTTTTCGCAAAGTGTCCAAGAAGTTTTGTTTGACTTCTTGGCGAAGTATTTATCCGTGTTTACGTCTAAGATAAATAACCCGCCCGGTTTGAGGGCCTTATATACTTTCCCCAAAAGGACTTTACGCTCATCGGGTATCAAAGCGGGGTAGTCGCAGTAAATCAACGTGACCGCATCGAACGCATTAGTATAATCAAGCTCCAGATAGTTTTTATAGATATACTTGGTTTTAGAATCTTGACTTTTTGCGTATGCAATGGAGCGTTTTGAATAATCCATGCCGGTCACATCGTAGCCAATATCCGACAGTCGCTTTGTGTATAGCCCCGGCCCGCAACCAATGTCAAGGATTTTGCTCCCTGCCGGAATAACGCTTGACAGCCACCCAACAGAACGGTCAATCAAGCTGTGTGGTCGGCTTGCCGCGTCCCAATCGGGATTTAGGTGCGCTTCGAGCATACCTTTTGAGATATGCTCGTCATCCCAAAGAGGCTCTGTGCTGCGCTGCCAAAGCGCGGGTTTTTGTAATAGGTGAAATAGTTTATCAGTCATGCGCAATCTCCCATTTCATAAATTCTTTACTCCTTTGTGTGTTTCTCACTTTTATCAGAACAACGATGTTTGCGATGTTATCGATTCAAATCTATACATATACCCGAACACATCGCTCATTTTGTGCATGATTTTATGTTTGCCGCATACATCACGATAAATCGCCCAAAGCCGCGAATGATTCGGGCTTCTGCACTCGTAACGGTCGGCGAATGTTTCGATATATTTTTGCTTCATTCCGGGAAAATGTTCATCCAACTTTTTGTAAAAATAATCCCGGCTGCCTTCCCGCATTGTTGTGCCAAACCCGAAATTAACAATCCCGCGGACACCTGCTTCTATGCAATAATCAAGTAATCCGCGCAGGTTCTCCTCGGTGTCATTGATGAACGGCAACGTCGGGCCAAGCCATACCACCGTGGGGATTTGTGCTTTTTGCATGATTTTCAGCACCTCAAAGCGCTGTGCGGTTGTCGATACATTAGGCTCAATTATACGGCATAAATCTTCATCAAAAGTAGTCATCGTCATCTGCACCACGCATTTGGAGTTTGCGTTGATTGCGTACAATAAGTCAATGTCGCGCATTATGCGGTTAGATTTTGTTTGGATTGCAAGGCCGAAACCGTATTTTTCGATTATTTCCAGGCATTGCCGGGTGACTTCAAGCTCTTCCTCAAGATGAATATATGGGTCGCACATAGCACCTGTACCAATCATGCAGGGTTGTCTTTTCCGGCGTATTTGCGACTCTAAAATTTGCACCGCGTTTCGCTTAACTTCGATGTCCTCAAAGTCATGTTTCATTTGATAACACGCGCTCCGGCTGTCGCAGTAAATGCAACCGTGTGTACAGCCGCGATAGATGTTCATCCCGTTTTTGGGGGATAGGATGGTTTTGTAATCGGCGTAATGATAAGTGTTCATTTTTCTAAACCTTTGGTTTGTTCCTTTTAGTGTAGTGGCGTATACCCTGTTTCCGCTATGAGATACTGCCCCTGTTCAGACAAAATCCACCTGGTAAGTATTTCCACATTCGGATTATCCGTCCCCGCAGTCACGACATAAAACTCGGAAGCATACGGATATGTCCCATTCGCTGTATTTTCCCTTGTCGGAGCAATGCCGTTCAAATCTAACAGCTTGATTTTATTGTCATTTACCATTTGGGTTGCGAAAAACAAGAACGAATAACCTATGGCATTATCATAATTCCGATATGAAGAAACCCTGCTTATAATGCCGCCCATACCACTTGCGACATCCTCGGTCGGCGGCGTCATTAGCGGGGTATTGCCCATAAAATGAATAAGCGCGGTTTGGCTTCCCGAGTTTTCAGGTCGCTGAAATGCCCGGATTTTTTGGCTTTTTCCGCCGAACTCACGCCAGTTTGTGGCTTCGCCGGAATAGATTTTTTGTATATCGTTTATAGAAAGCCCGTTTATGGGGTTCCCGGCGTTCACAAAGAAAACAAAAGCTTCACGCCCAATGGGGGTTAGTTTAAGCTCAACGCCCGCTTCCCTTGCCATTTGAAGCTGCCCCTCCGACGGCCCGGCCGCAAAAATAATGTCGGCTTCTCCGGCAATCAAACGCCGATACGCGCCGTCTGTATTGGTACAGGCGACAATTTCGCCGGAACGTGGTTTTGCGGGGATCGCCCTAGGGTCATCCGCGTATTTTTCAAGCGCTATATCGCTTAATTCAATATCTTCGTCAGAGATAAAAAAGTTATCAAAATCCACAGGATAAACCGCTTTCGCAAACGCCGAATATACAGGATAAAGCGCGGTTGCACCGTCTAATTTCGGCAAGTTATCCGTGAGCTTTAATGTTGACGGTTCGCTTAAACTTACAGCAAGCGTATGTTCACGAAATGGGTCATACAGCGATAAATTAACGCCTTGCTCGTCAATCCGTTCAAAGCTGTTATGATATGCCCTGTTTATCTCAAATCCTGTGAGAGAAACGACTAATGCACCGATTACCACTGCAACAGAAATATATCTTACTTTAGGCTTAAACAGCTTCCATATTTGCATGAAAAAGAATAACCACATGGCAATAAAAATCGCAGTAACCATGACTTGATGAAATACCAAACCGCCGCCAAGTGCCACGATGAGCAATACGATAAAGCCGCCGAATAATAATGCGGCTGTCGTTAATATACTGAGTAAGATTTTTACTATCAAATTCATAACATTTCCACCCCTGTCAGTTCCGCATCGGCGTGCTTTTCCATAAAACGGATAATCTCATCCAACATATTCTGCGCGTGGGTAAACTCACCGGACACCACCGCCGCGCCGATAGTCAGCGTTTGGTGAACGTCCTGCGTATCAACTTCAGCGATAGAAGCGTTAAACTTCTGCCGTGTCTTGTCAATTACCGCGCGGCAGACCTGCCGTTTGTCTTTGAGGGATACGGCGTTGGGGATGTAGAATGTCAGTTTTGCGGTTCGTGTGTGCATGGCTGCTCCTCTGTCTTTCTCGCTGAAAATATATAGTGCGGCAAACCGGCGCCTTTGTACTGCTTTATAAAGCGCCCGCGAACAAGCATACCGTTTCGTATCGCGACATTTATTGACGCGAGATTCGTATCTCTGATAAGCGAAAACACTTCGGGTTCCCCCAAAACGTCAAAAGCATATCGCTTGCTTGCAATAGCGGCTTCGGCGGCGTATCCGTTATGCCAAAATGCGCGGTTAAACAAATAGCCAACTTCAAGAACACTGCCTTTATCGGTATCGCAGTATTGAAGCCCGCATATCCCGATTACCCGGCCTGTGTCTTTTAGAACGGCTGCCCAGCGCCCGAATCCGTTTTCTCTGTAGCCGTTAATCTGCTTTTCAAGCCCCGCAAGGTTTTCTTCCTCACTCATCGCGCCGCCCCATGCCGCCATTGTTATATCGTCCCCAACGATTTCCCAGAAAGCAGGCAGGTCAGTCATCACCATTTCACGGAGAATTAGGCGGCCGGTTTCTATTATTGTTTTGCTCATCTGTAGCTTTAATCTTTCTCCTTCCTCAAATACTTTCGCTTAATCAAATCATGGCAGCTCAAACTCAAATTCTATTTCATCTGCCGCCTTTATAACGTCCGTTGTTTTCCTGTAAAGGATTCCAGTTCAATTTTATACACCCATGTATGGTTGAGTACCGCTTTGTCGTATTCAAAACCGTTGTAACCGCAATGGTCTAATAATAAATCAATTCCTTTAACCGCTTCGCCGCCGGATATGCGTTCAGCTTTTCCAAAGCCGATTATACTCTCGTATTCGGAGGTTACGTTGCTGCCCACAGCGGCATAACGGTGTAAAATGTCCGTTTCCACGCAAACAAGCGGATTTCTTTGGATTAAATCATGCTTCAGCCCTTCGGCCGCTCCGTGAAAATATAGGGTTACCTTGCCGTCTAATGCTTCAAATCCGAATGACAACGGAACGACATAAGGGTACGGTTCACCATGCAATCCTAAGCGGATTGTTTCCGCGCGGCGTAATATATCGGTAATTTCCGCAAAATCGGTTACTTCTCTGTCATTTCTTCTCATTGGTTTCATACATCAAAATCCCCACTCTTGAAATTGCTGTAATACCGCCCCTTGACCGCCGTAAATTTCAACACGCAGTAATCCGGGCCGGTCACGCTTCTTTGTAATACATCGTATCGCCGCGCGTTTATGTATGCGTGAAAGGGTGTGATTTTCATTTCGCCCCCACTTTGCGTCATCCAGGTGTCTATAGTATAATGGTTTCATCTTGAAATCTCAACCATGTTTCTGACCCCTGTCCCCTTTTTACTTTTTCACCACAACATATTCGCCGGTCAGCGCCTTTTTAAAGCTTGTGCGGTCTTCAAATACGTAGCCGTCACATAAGCTGATGAAGCCATGCAATGTATCTGGGACAACAACGCTCAGGCATATCTTTTCGCCGCGCCTTTCCCACCCCGCCTCGATTTTGCCTTCCGGCGCAAGATGATAGGCGTATGCATGGTCAAGCTTGCCAATGAAATTAGGCTTTATGTCCAGTGCCGCTCTCCTGTAATTTATCCCTGCCAGATGGCGGATAACCCAATGGCTGATATCGCCCCAAAAATGATGATTCATGGATTTGACGTCAACAGGATCCTTCCCAAAATTCTCATAAAGGGTCGTGGCGCCGAGTTCCGCATAATACCCATAGGATGGATATTCCGGACCGGTAATCATATCAAAGGCCAAATCGGCCCGACCGAAATCTGCCAGCACATGAAAAAGCACCCTGCCCCCGAGTACGCCTATATCCATGACATTGCCGTCAGACCTAATAATCTCCATAAGCCGTTCAAAAGCTTTCGCGTTTTCGCCCGGCTCAAAGACCTCGTAATGTATTGCCATGGCCTGTGCAGTTTGACAGCTGCCCGCCGCCGTCATGCTGCCAAAATCAATCAGCCTGCCCCTTATGGATTTCTTTAGCTCGGCCGCGAAACCGGCAGCGAAATTCTCATGCAGCGGCTTATTTATCACCCTGAAAATATGCGCCGCCTTATTGCACAAATCCATTGCCAGAATAGAATCCGTCACAATCAGGGGCGCAGTATAGTCGGCCTCGCCCCTGCCGATATGGCACCAGTCGCCCAGCCCGATTTCAAGCAGCCCATTTTCGTCAGTTTTCGTGGTGAGGTATTCCAGGTAGCGCAAAATGGCATGGGCGTTATCCCGCAGGACCTCTGTATCGCCCCTGTAGCAGTATAAATAATAGGGCAGGAGGATTAACGCGCCGTCCCAAGCCGGGCCGTTCCATGCCTTTACCCAGCCATCCTCACATTCAAAGCCCCATCCCGCCGTAGGCACTATGCCCGGCAAAGCGCCGCTTAACCGCATCTCATAGCGGACATTTTCAAGCCACTGCTTGAAATTCACGTCCGCGTTAAGATTCAAAAGGATATGCTCGGCGGATAAGGCCGTATCCGCTGTCCAGCCGTTTTTCTCACGGTGGGGGCAGTCCGTGAGTATGTGATGGAAATTCGACAACACGGAGCGCCGCGTCATTTCCTGCAAACGGTTCGCGGTTTCGTTTGAGCAACGGAAGCCGCCGATTTCCCCCGCCGCTGTGCGGCACTCCAGATATGTCAAAGCTTCCGGCACGGCCTGCCCGGGGGCAAGCCCTTTGACCCAAGCATATCTAAACCCATGATAGGTAAACATGGGACACCAGGTTTGTTCGCCGCCCTTACATATGTAGATATCCTTTTGGATGAAATCCGTATTGTCAGAATTGAAATTGATGTTTTCTATATCCAATGTGCCGTCAGGATAAAGCCGCTCCCCAAAGTGCATGGTGATTTTCTGCCCGGCCTCCGCGTTTATTTTTAACCTGCACAGCCCGGATGTATTAACGCCGAAATCGTAAATATAGCCGTCCCCGGCCTTCGCAATTGATACGGGCGTTATTTCCCTGATTATTTTAATCGGTAGCGCCTGATTCAAGCGCGCTTCACCGCGGGGCGTTTCCGCTTTCATAGCGGGCATCCAGCCTGACGCGTCAAAACGCGGTTCCGCCCAGCGGTCAATTTCCTTATTCGCGTCATAATATTCGCCCGCGCGGTAATCGTCAAAAATGATTGGCGAAGGATGGCACACAAAACCATTGGACGTGTCAATGACCATATCGGGCATTTCCAATGCCAAGGCAGCTTTAGGGGCGCTGCGGAAAGCGGCCAGGTCAAACTTCCAGATATTCCCGTATGGGTTGTTTTGAAACCCATTCCCCAAGCAAAGCCCGATTACGTTTTCACCTTGCCTGAGGAATGGGCGCGCATCGTAAACATCATAGTAAATAAGCCTGTCGGGATTGCTGACTGTTGGCGACAGCATACCGCGCGTGACCCTTTCGCCGTTTAGCCACAGCTCGTAAAAGCCAAGCCCGCATACGGTTAATTTGGCTGTTTCCGGTATTGACTGCAGCCGGAAGGCGCGGCGCAGGTATGGGGCAGGTACAGCGGACCGGCGGGTTGTATACTGCTCGCTTGCGGTGATAAAATACTGCGGAAAATTCATTTTTCTGTTCCCCCTTAGTTTGAAACGAAAATGTCTCTAACGGTCCCAAGATATCCATACCCAATCTTTTTTACTATTTTACCCTATGACACTGCCCGAGGCAAGCTTTCCCGAAACCTGAAACCTGCGGCGCCATCCGCCTACTTGTCTTTTCCTCAACAAAGTGGTAAAATATGTATAGCACAAAAAAACACTTGGGAGGATCATCATGCAATACAAAACCTTTGGCAAAACAGGGATACCAATGTCGGCGCTGGGCTTTGGCGCAATGCGCCTGCCGATGGCGGGCGAAAAAGTCGATTACGACAAGTCAACGCCCATGATTCATAAGGCGTTTGAGGCAGGCGTGAATTACATCGACACAGGCAAGTTTTACTGCGATGGGGACAGCGAAAACGCCGTCGGCAAGGCGCTGAAGGGCTGGCGCGACAAGGTGTACCTTTCCACCAAATGCCCCGGGGACGATATGCGCGCCGGGAAGCTTCGCGAGCGCCTGGAGTTCTCGCTGAAAACAATGGACGTGGACTACATTGACTTCTACCATCTTTGGGGCATCAGCCTTGAAAGCTTCCGTGAATACATGGATGTCAAGGGCGGGCCTGTCGAAGCCGCGCAAAAGGCGATGGACGAGGGGCTGATCAAACACTTGAGCTTCTCCTACCATGACAGCGCCGAGAACATATACCCGATCATAGACACCGGGTACTTCTCCTCCGTGCTTATCCAGTACAATTTGCTCGACCGCAGCAATGAGGCGGGGATTGCATACGCCGCCGAAAAAGGGCTTGGCGTTGTAATTATGGGTCCTGTCGGCGGCGGGCGGTTAGGCGCGCCTTCATCGGCGCTCAAGGGTATGCTGGACAAGGACTTCCAAAGCACGGCCGAAATGGCGCTACGCTTTGTTATGGCGAACCCCAATGTCCATGTCGCGCTGTCCGGTATGTCCACGATGGAGCAGGTGTTAGAGAACATCAAGGTAGCTTCCATCGGCGGGAATCTTACCGAAGGCGAAGTTTCAACAATCAACCGCATGAATGAGGAAAACAAAAAGCTGGCGGAGCTTTACTGTACGGGCTGTAAATACTGCCTGCCCTGCCCGAAGGATGTAAATATCCCCAAAGTTTTTGAGCTTATGAATTACCATAAGATCTACGGCCTTACCGATTTCGCTAAAAAAGAGTATGCCGCCCTTGATATCCCGCTCGATGACAGGTCAGGCTGGGCGAAGGGGAATGGCTATAACTTTAAGAACTGTGTACAATGCGGCGCGTGCGAACCTAAATGCCCGCAGAAACTTAAAATCATCGAGCAGATGAAGGAAACGGACGCTGCGCTGCGCTAACATTCGTATTTACTTCTGCCCGTAATACGCGCCGGGGCCGTGTTTGCGCAGGTAGTGGCAATCCAGGAGCGCGCGCTGCATCGGGCGGGCATCACCGGTAAGGGCGAGTGTGTGCCACGCCATCATCGCGATTTCTTCCAGAACTACGGCGTTATGTACGGCGTCCAGCGCGTCCTTTCCCCACGCAAACGGGCCGTGGCTTTTTACAAGCGCGGCAGGCATTTTATTTGTGTCAAGCTGTCGGAAAAGCTCTGTGATCACGCTTCCGGTTTCCTTTTCATATTCCCCGGCGATTTCGCCGACAGTCATTGCCCGTGTGCAGGGCACATCGCCGTAAAAATAATCCGCGTGGGTTGTCCCAAAAGCGGGGATATCCATCCCCGCTTGCGCGAAAATCGTCGCCCAGCGGCTGTGCGTGTGGACAATGCCGCCGATCCCGGGGAATTTTTTGTACAGCTCCAGATGCGTTGGAGTGTCGGAGGATGGGCGTAGCTTGCCCTGCACAATGCCGCCGCTTTCCAAAGACACGACCGCCATGTTCTCGGCTTTTAAATCGCCGTACTCCACCCCGGACGGTTTTATTGCTACCAGGCCGCGCCCCCTGTCAATCGCTGAAGCATTTCCCCATGTAAAGGTAACAAGCCCGTATTTCGGCAGCATAAAGTTAGCTTCCAGCGCTTGTTCTATTAGCTCAGTGAGCATAAATATACCCCCTTTATTTGATACAAGTATCATATACCATTGCGGAAAAAACCGCAAGCAGTGAAAGAAGGCTGTTTTCATGGGTAAAATAATCATTAACGCGCAGGAGCGGAAAAACGCGATCAACCGTAACATCTACGGCCACTTCTCCGAGCATCTCGGGCGGTGTATCTACGGCGGGCTTTTTGTCGGTGAAAATTCAGCTATACCGAATGTGAAGGGTATGCGCAGCGATATTGTGAACGCCCTGCGGTATATAAACGTGCCTGTACTGCGCTGGCCGGGCGGGTGCTTCGCCGATGAATACCACTGGAAGGACGGCGTTGGCCCAAAAGAAAACCGCAAGCGCATGGTAAACACGCATTGGGGCGGGACCGTTGAGGATAACAGCTTCGGCACGCACGAGTTTATGGAGCTTTGCGCGCAGATAGGATGCGAACCGTACATAAACGGCAATGTCGGCAGCGGCACGGTAAGGGAAATGTCGGAGTGGGTAGAATACATGACCTTCGGCGGTGTTTCCCCGATGACACAGCTTCGCGCGCAAAATGGCAGGGATGAACCGTGGAAGCTTACATACTTCGGCGTAGGCAACGAAAACTGGGGTTGCGGCGGCAATATGCGCCCGGAATTCTACGCGGACGTCTACCGCCAATACCAAACCTATGTCCGAAATTACGGCGGGAATAAAATATATAAAATAGCCTGCGGAGCAAACAGCTTTGACTACGAATGGACAGACAAGGTAATGGGCATCGCGGGGCAGTATATGGACGCAATTACACTGCATTATTACACGCTCCCCACAGGCGATTGGCAGGACAAGGGCAGCGCGGATGATTTTGACTGCGCGATGTACTACGCAACAATTGCCCGCGCCATGCAGATGGAAAAGCTCATAAGCGGGCATCTTGAGATTATGAACCGCCACGACCCTGAGCATCGGGTCGGGCTTATCGTGGACGAATGGGGCGCGTGGTATAATGTACAGCCCGGCACAAACCCTGGGTTCCTGTACCAGCAGAACACCATGCGCGATGCGGTCCTCGCGGCGCTGACGCTTAATATATTTAACGCGTACAGCTCCAGGGTCGTAATGGCGAATTTAGCGCAGACGGTAAATGTGCTACAGTCCTTGATCCTGACGGAAGGCCCGCGCATGGTCCTCACGCCGACCTACCATGTGTTCGACCTATACAAAGCGCACCAAGACGCGCAGCTATTGGGGATATGGGCAGATGGCGGGGATGTCGGCGATAATGACAACCGGATGCCCGCGGTTACCGCGTCCGCTTCGGAAAAAGCAGGAAAGATAACGCTGACGGCCGCGAATATTTCCGCTGAAAAAGCCATGCCCATAAACTGCCGTATATTCGGCGCTGACGTCGAGAATGTGAGCGGGCGGATACTCACAGGGGCGATCCAAGCCAAAAACGATTTTAATGCTCCGCACAATGTAAAACCGGAGCCGTTTGATGATTTTACGCGGCAGGGCGAAGAGGTTGTGTTTGATATGCCGCCATGCAGTGTTATGGAAGTAACTTTCGCGTAGAAACGGGGTTGTAAAATGGATCTTCACGCGGTAGGCGGGCTTGCGGACCGTCTGTGCGAAAACATCGGGATTGCTGTTGTAGGCAAAGAAAAAGAGATAAAGCTGGTGCTTGCGGCGCTTTTGGCGGGCGGTCATGTCCTGCTGGAGGATGTCCCGGGCACAGGCAAAACAATGCTTGCGAAGGCGCTGGCAAAATCAGTGGATATATCATTCGGGCGGGTACAGTTCACGCCTGATTTGTTGCCATCGGAGCTGACGGGCGTGAACATCTACAGCCCGAAAACCGGCGAGTTTTCGTTTTCCAAGGGCAGTCTATTCACACAGATACTGCTGGCGGATGAAATTAACCGCGCAACGCCGCGCACACAGTCCGGCCTGCTTGAGAGCATGGAGGAGCGGCAAATCAGTGTAGACGGCGTGACATATCCGCTTCCAAAGCCGTATTTTGTAATTGCCACGCAAAACCCGGTGGAAACGCAGGGCACATTCCCATTGCCGGAAGCACAGCTCGACCGCTTTTTGATCAAGCTTTCGCTTGGCTACCCCGATAAGGGGCAAAGCGCGGACATCCTGCGCCGTTATATTACCGGGGAGCCGATGGATGAAATAAAGCCTGTATGCGGCGCGGAGGAGCTTCTTTCCGCCATGGCAGCCGTAAAAGCCGTATTCCTCCACGAAGAAGTCTGCCGATATATCGCAGCCCTCGCGGAAGCCACACGCACGCACGAAACTGTCGCGCTGGGCGTAAGCACACGCGGTTGCCTTGCCTTAGCAAGGCTTTGCCAGGCGCGCGCCGCCATGGAAAACCGAAGTTTCGCTACCCCCGATGATGTAAAAGCTTTAGCGCCCTATGTATTCGGGCATCGGCTGCTGTTCCGCGGGAGCAGGCAGGGCAATTTCCCGGAGCGGGTCGTGGCGGGGATTATGGAAAGCGTTCCTGTTCCTGTTGAAGATTGGGGACACCGGTAGCGACGGTTCTAATTTCTTGCGGAAAATTGCGTTATACTAATATCCGTTTAAGAAATAGACAAAAAATCGAGCAAAAGCTTTCGATTATGGGTTTTGCGAAAATTTTTTGTCCTCATTTCTAACGGAGATTAGTATTAGGAGGCGGG
>Ga0099364_10005936_pt1 | contig 17951 bp, 15 predicted proteins | sample TergutTh196P3_FD_73070 | JGI IMG/M metagenome (GOLD analysis project Ga0099364, IMG submission 73070) | Microcerotermes parvus P3 segment gut microbial communities from Pointe-Noire, Republic of the Congo - Th196 P3 | ecosystem: Host-associated > Arthropoda: Insects > Digestive system > Gut ...
TGTGCATAACCATTATACATTGAACTCCTTCGGAGTTCGGAAGATATAGATTGTTTCATGTCCCGTGTTGCGCTTCGCTTACACGGGGTTATCCACATGGAAATCCTACGGATTTCTACCGAAATTTCAATATTGTTTTTCATATCCAACTCTTGATTCGTATAATAAATTAATTTTCAATTATTTAAAACGATAATTCAACCCTACAGAAAGATGAAACATGGTAAAATTCCAATATCCCCCTCTGCTGAGCCAAATAGTTTTGTACTCGTCGTTATTCGAAAGAAACGGATATGCTATGTTGAACCCGCCACGAACAAACCCCTTCATTTGTTTCCCTCCAAACCCTATTAATGTAACATGTTCGGCATGTACTGCGCCAAAGTTTTTGTGAAAAATCACATCTTGACCAATACCTGAAGAATAATCGCTGAAAGGATATTTGTAATCAAAATATGAACCTGCCAGACGAAACGACCAAGCTATTTCAAAATGTTTTGACCTTTTACCTGTGTTTCTCTGCACAAAACCTTGTAAATAGCGATTTTTCCAATCGTCGCCTTCATCAGCCGCGCCATATCCAATTCCTGTGAACATTTCATGTTTCCACGTAGAAGAAGGTTTCCGGTTGAAATGACCAACACCTGCTTCAATTGAACGGTGTGCAAAAAAGCCGCTGGGCATTGGTAAAATATCAAATTCAACATAAGGCAAATCCGGTCCAAAATCATATATTTTTGAAAAATTGGAAAACGACATACTTGCATTGGAGATCAGGGCATATTTATCTGAAAACGCATAACCTCCTGTAGCATAGATGCTATTGGTACTAATGCCTAATTCAGCCTGAACTTCTCCTTTCTTTTCAAACAATGGAATGTTTTTGGGCGAAGGAATGTATGCTGTGGAACAGCCGGATAAAAGAAACAAAAATATGTAATAATATGCTTTCATTGTTTAATAAATCAATTAATTTTCAATTATTTAAAAACGATAACTTAACCCTACGGAAAGATGCATCCTATTCACATAAAATAGATCAAATTTACCGTGGTAAATCCCATCTCTTGCAGAGGAAGACAAAGGGTACAAAAAGTCGTGTCCTCCACGAACAACTCCATGAAAATGCTTCCCTCCAAACCTAAAAAACATGAGCGGTTCAACATGTAACGCTCCGAAATTATGGTATATCATTTCTTGAGAATGGCGAGGAAAAGATTTGAATTGAAAATCTGAATATGCCATGCGTAATGACCATCCAATTTCAGTTCGTTTTAATTTCCTACTGATATTAGCTTGTGTAAAACCCTGATAATATCGGTTATCTTTTCGAAATTGGCTAAACTCGTTGCCTTGTTTTGTCATGCTATATCCTGCACCTGCAAAAGCTTCTAAACGCCATCTGGAAGAAGGTAACAGATTGTAACGTCCTAAACCTATTTCAACGTAACGATTTTTGCTAATATAACCTCCTAAATAACCATACGAAATTGTATATAACAAATCATTTAGATATTCCTCTTCCGAAAAATTACCAAAAGCAAGAAAACCATTGGTTATTAGGGCATATTTTTTTGAAAAAGCATAACTTCCGGAAACAAAAACATAATTATCGCTTACACCTGTTTCTATTTGAACTTCTCCTTTCTTTTCAAACAATGGAATGTTTTTGGGCGAAGGGATATATCCAGTGGAACAGCCGGTAAACAGAAATATAAATATGAAATAATATGTTTTCATTGTTTAATAAATTAATTAATTTTCAACTATTTAAAAACGATAACTCCACCCGGCAGAAAGATGACCAAAGTAAAAAAAATAATGAAAGAAATACCTGTTATTTCCAGTAGAGGTTGAGAAAGGTAGCATTATACTTGGTCCGTAGCGTATAAAACCATTAAAATGCGTTCCTCCAAATCTCATAAATATAAGCGGTTCGATATTAACGCCTATCCTGATTTTTTCTACCGGAATTTCATGAATACTCGCAATACGTAACGCCCATCCAATTTCATTTTTATTGAAACGTTTGCCGATATTGGTTTGTACAAATTCCTGCAAATACTGGAGTTTATTTTTTCCTTCATCACCATCCGTGCCATATCCAACCCCAGCAAATGTTTCTAACCGCCACACTGAAGAAGGTAAAAGATTGTAACGTCCCAAACCGGCTTCAATGGATCGGTGCATGCCACCGGTATCATACAGACCAAAAGACAAAACAGCGCCCAAATCAGATACGGGCGTAAAATTAAGGAACGACAAGGTTCCGTTGGTAATCAATGCGTATTTATCTGAAAATGCATAACTCCCGGTAGCATAGATGCTATTCGTGCTTATGCCTGCTTCAATTCGTGCTTCTCCCTTTTCTTCAAACAATGGAACATTTTTCGGCGAAGGGATATACGATGCCGCGCATCCGGTAAACAGATATATAAATATGTAATAATATGCTTTCATTATATTGAATTTTAAATTGCTTTATACTACAAATACAATTGAAAATGAAAATCGGGTAGGTCCCTTTGAAAATTTTTTTTTCGGATTTTGATCTTCCTTTCCATTTTTTAACTATTTTCACGCTTCGTTTAAGTTTTATTAATGTATTGTAATTTAGAAATTTATTGAATATGATGACCATCACGAGAAGAAATTTTATCCAATCAACCACAGTTTTAGCAGCGGGCGCTGCCATGCCGGCATGGGCAAAAACGTCGGCTAACGACAGGATCAATGTGGCGTTAATCGGTTGCCGCAATATGGGATGGAGCGACCTGAACTCTTTTATGCTGCATCCTGAAGTTCGATGCGTCGCATTAGCGGACATCGATCAAAACACCTTGACCTCCAGAGCGGAAGAACTCGAAAAAAAGCAGGGCGTAAAACCTGATGTTTACGGAGATTATCGTAAAATCTTGGACAGGAAAGATGTAGAAATCGTTATCATCGGTACGCCGGATCATTGGCATTGCCTCCAGTTTGTCGATGCTTGCAAAGCCGGCAAGGATGTGTATGTGGAGAAACCCATCAGCAACAGCATTGCCGAGTGCGATGTGATGGTTGCCGCAGCCCGCAGGTACAACCGTATCGTGCAGGTGGGGCAGCAACAACGCAGCAGCGGTCACTGGAAGGAAATGGTAGACTTCCTCAATTCCGGTCAGTTGGGGAACATCGGACATGTGCATGTCTGGGCTAACTTCAACTATGCAGCCATGCAGCCACCCGTACCCGACAGCGCGCCACCCGATGGCGTTGATTTTGAAACATGGCTGGGACCAACGCCCGCGCGTTCGTTCAACCAGCGACGTTTCCACGGCTCATGGCGGATGTTCTGGAATTACGGCGGCGGATTGATGACCGACTGGGGCGTTCATCTGCTTGATATGGGTTTATGGGGCATGAACGTAAAAACGGTGCCGCTAAAAACCGGCGCTTTCGGAGGAAATTTCCTGTTTCCCGAAGGAGCGCATGAAACGTTTGATACGCAAATGGTTACTTATCAGTTCGATAAGTTTTCCATGACTTGGGAAAACAACGCAGGCACCGAAACCGGACCCTACGGAAAAAATTACGGGCTCATGTTTCGCGGCGCCAACGGCACTCTGGTTGCCAACAGAGACAGTTGGGAAATATATCCCGAATGGGACAGCCGCACCAAAACGCACAAAGTTCCGGAAAAGACCGTAAAAGCAGATTTTCAGGATCACCGTTTGCATGTAACAAACTTTCTTGAATGTGTGAAAACGCGGAACAGTCAAACCGCATGTACCATCGAAAACGGCAGTCTTTGCGCCAAGTATGCCCATTTGGGAAATATCGCAACGCGAACGGCATTGTCACTGTCATATGACGATGTCCGGAAAAAATTTGACCACCCCGAAGCGGATAAGTACCTGCAACCCGTTTACAGGGCGCCATGGAAATTTCCGGTTATTTCATAAGTCAATGAAACCATTTTTACGTTTTTTACGTATATATAATTTTTAAAATAAAGCAGTATGAAAATGAAATATTTTACAAACTTTTGTTTGATAGCGTTTTTGGCGCTCATCACCTTGTCGGGTTGTTCCCGTTCGGTGAAACGTATTGATCCCAGCACGCAAACCGATTTAAGCGGTAGATGGAACGACACCGATTCGCGCTTGACCGCCGCGGCAATGATCGAGCAGATGTTCGGCAACCAGTGGGCTACGGCGTTCGAACAACGGCACCAGAAAAAGCCGGTAATCATCGTGGGACTGATCAACAACAAGAGCCACGAACACATCAGTACCGAAACCTTTATCAGGGATCTGGAACGCGCCATCGTCAACAATGGCTCCATCCGTTTGGTCGAGGCGGGCGACAGACGCGAAGAACTCCGCCGTGAACGCGCCGGTCAGCAGGATTTTGCATCTCCCGAAACCGCCAAGAGATGGGGGCTCGAATTGGGCGCCGATTTTATGTTGCAAGGTACGGTGAACTCTATTGTTGACGGCTACAGAAGAAATCAAGCCGTTTATTATCAAATAGATTTGATGCTGAACAACATCGAAACCAACGAAAGGGTTTGGATGGGCAACAAGGAAATCAAAAAAATGATTCGTAATTAATTGAGAATTGAGAATTGAAAGTTGAATGTTGAAAGTTGAAAGTTGAAAATGAGTGTAAAGCGAAAAAATAATCATTCTTCATTCTCCATTCTCCATTCTCCATTCTCATGTCGTTGGTTGGCGTGTGTGGTTGTCGCTGTCGTTTTGAGCGGTTGCGCGTCGTATTATGCAAAGAATATCAAATTGTACCGGTCTATTGAAACGGGACAGTTTGAGGCGGCTAACAAATTGCTTGAAAAAGACGACAAAACGCCCAATAACCGCAATCGTTTGTTGCATTTTCTTGACCGTGGATATGTGTCGTGGATGCTGCATGATTACCGGCAATCGGTGAATTTTCTGAATACAGCCGAAAATATCATCGACGATCATGGTATCCAACTTGGCGCGGAAGCGTTGGCGCTGGTCACCAATCCGATGATGAGACCCTATCGCGCGGAAGATTTTGAAGCGGTGATGGTCAACTGCTTCAAAGCGATCAACTTCATGCAGATGGAACAATACGAAGCCGCTATGGTGGAGTGCAGGCGCATCAACTTGAAGTTGAACCAATTGAACGACAAATATCCCAACCACAAAAACCGTTACCAGCGCGACGCCTTTGCGAATGTGATGATGGGATTGCTCTACGACGCCAATGGCGACTACAACAACGCATTCATCGCCTATCGCAACGCTTTGGAAGTGTACGAAACCGATTATAGCCAAAATTTTAACATCCAGCCGCCGCAACAACTCAAACAGGATATTTTGCGAACGGCTTACAACATTGGTTTTAAAACGGAATTGGATTTCTACGAACGCAAATTTGGTATGAAGTACGCGCCCGTTCAAAAGCCCGAAGCCGAAATGCTCTTCTTTTGGATGAATGGTTTTGGACCTGTGAAAGACGAGTGGAGTATCAATTTTACGGTTGTCAGGGGTTCGGGAGGCTTGGTCACTTTTGTCAATGAAGGCGAGGGACTCTCGTTTCCTTTTCCTGCGGTTTCATCATCCGAAAGCGAAGGGTTTGCGGACTTGAAATTAGTCAGGGTAGCCTTCCCGAAATACATGGAACGCAAACCAAGCTCGCTCAGCGCCGTCATCACGTCGGGCAGGACGTCCTATCCGCTCGAACCCGCTCAAGATATTAATGCCATAGCCTTCAAAACGCTGAATGACAGATTTATGCGAGAAATGGCAAACTCTTTGCTTCGGGTTGCCACCAAACAAGCGCTTGAAGAACTAACCCGTTCAAAAGACAAAAACGCCGGCGCTATTTTAAGTATTCTGAACGCAGCCACCGAAAAAGCCGATACGCGCAACTGGCAATGTCTGCCCCACGGAATATCCTATGCCCGCATCCCCCTGACCAATGGCGATAATAAACTGTCGTTAAACGTAAAAATGATAGATGGCAGAACTATTACAACCGATGTATCGCTAAATGCCGGACGGGGAAAGACCTACTTTCACGCATTCCATACATTAAATTGATATTTTTGTCCACGAATTTTCACGAATTTACACGAAACTTTTTTGTCCACGAATTTCCACGAATTTTCACGAAACTTTTTTGTCCACGAATTTACACAAACCCGAAGGCTCGACGCAGTCAATGAACACGAAACACATATTCGTGTTAATTCGTGCAATTCGTGGATAAAAATAAATTCGTGGACAAGTTTTCAATTTCTGTGGCATATATCCGCATAGGGGCAGATTTGACAATTTTTGATATTGTCGGTTTGGGTGAAGGGCGTATCGCTCAGAAACATTTCGTACAGTAGTTGGTTCAGTTCCGTTTCAAATTCGGCGGCAACCTCGTTATAATCGTTTATGGGCGGCTTGCGCGAGATATGAATGTGCGGATCGTAGTTTTCCTTAAAAAGTTCCTTCACAATGTACAGGCATGAACTGAAGCGCGAGTATTCTTTTCGGGCAATCCGCGTCATGCAGGCGTACACCAGAGTTTGCAGTACGGCGTGGTTGCCGCTTTTGGTGCGGTCGAACAGATCGGCTACGCCCGTAAAGTTGCGCTGGGCGTTACCTGTTTTGTAATCGATGATGCGCAGGCTGTTGCCGGATAAATCCAATCGGTCGATGAATCCGTGCATGTGCAGGCGGGTGGCGACGACGCCTTCGGGGTTGCGGATAGGAATGTCGACGTCTAAGGGTTCCTCAAGGCTCAAGATAGTGAATGGCGCATACTGCCTGTCTATTTCGAGGATGCGCATGATGTATTTCAGCAGCACCTCGCGGATGATGATGTTCCGACCGGTAATATCGCTTTCCGTCACTTGTTCCGTAAAAAAATAATCTTCTGCAAAGGCTCTGTAGAGATTTTTTTGAATCCTGTTTCTGTCTTTTTGAATGTGTGTGAAGATTTCGGCGGTTATTTCCGTGTTGAGATAAGGACGGTACATCAGTTCCATTGTTTTGTGCAGCAGTTTGCCAAAAACAGAATATTCGATTTCGTCTATCAGTTCATCCCTTTCCTTCAAACCGTCTACATAGCGGAAGTAGAATTTCAGTCGACAGTCGAGGTAACTGTTGAGCGCGCTGGGCGAAAGTTTTCTCTTTTCGCCGGTTTCTGCGGTATACATATTTAATATGTGGCGCGCTTTCTCCGTCCGTTCTTTGACGATGGAAATATTGCGGTCGATGTTCACACGGAATGTAAAGTTTCGTTGTCGAACGTTAAATACCGGTTCGTAGATCAATTGACTGAGAAAACGGCTCATTTCTCCGGTGTTGTTGTCGGTAGCCGCTGAATTGTAGATCAGCCGCACATTCGTAGCCCGTTGTATCAGCCGGTAGAAAAGATAGGCGCTCACAGCGTCATGGCGTTCGGATGTGGTTAATCCGAAACCTTTGCGCAAGTGGTACGGTACGAACGATTGTTTGGGATTGGCTTTCGGGAAAATGCCTTCGTTCATCGAGAGGATGATCACATGGTCGAAGTCGAGCGTCCGCGTTTCGAGCATACCCATCAATTGAAGTCCTTTCAGAGGTTCTCCTTTAAAGGGTATTTTTAGCGAGGCGAAAACTTTACGTAACAAACGGCAAAAAACGCGCGCGTCCATATCGATCTCGTTCATGTTCACCACCTCATGTATGCGCGTTAAGGCGTTGTACAAACAGTAAAGATATTCGGTTTCGAGCGTTGGGTTCAACTTGGTTTCGGGTTGCGCTGTTCGGGTTTCGTGCTGCGCGATGCTGGAAACGATAGCCAACAGGTATTCGGAACATTCGCGGGCTTGCGTATAATGTTTGAAAATTAGCCGCATCAGTTCATTACCTGACAATTCCTTTTGCGGAACATAAATCCGGTTGCGTTCGATGATGTTTTTGACGACAGATGCCGCTTCATCGGGGATGACGCGCTGAATGTAGGGATGATTCAGTATGGTGCATACGTCGTTGTGATAGAATCGCGCACCGTCGGAATACTGGCGAACGCGCTGCTGCAACGAAACCAAACGTTCAAAGAGGCTGTTGGCAGGCGTGCAGGTAAACGGATAGCCCATGGTGATGTTGACGTCGCCGGCTGATTCGGGAAGCGACGAAAGCATGGGCAACAACATATACTCGTCGGGAAGTACCACAGCCGCACGACTCCAATCCCAATTTTCGTCGCTTTTTCCTGCGTAAAACTCTTCGAGCAATTGCCCTGCCAACTTGGCTTGCCCTGTATCGGACGGGACGGATATGATTTCGAGTTTGAGGTTTGAGGTTTGAGGTTTGAGGTTTGAGGTTTGAGGTTTGAGGTTGCTGAAACCTGAAACTTCCGGAAATTGACGAAGGTTTTCGCGCATGAACATACCGGCTTCGTGCCATGTGTTGGACAGATAATAATCATCATAATCCCAGAAAAAAAGCGCCTTGTTCTGTTTTTGCAACGATTTGAAGAAGAAGGATTCACACGGCGTCAGGGCATTGAAACCTACGAACACATACTTGTCGTAAGGAGCGTGAGTTGCAGCGCCTTCGCGCAAAAGCCGAACTGCTTCGCGCTGTATCATTCCTTCGTAGCCAAGAGATTTGGACAGTAGCATTTGCTTGAAGGTCTCATAAATGGGATAGAGAATAGACCATATGTTTGCAAAATCGGTTTGTAAAGACGCGGCATGTTGCTGCTTTACGTTGCTGTTGAAATTTTGCCAAAAAATACGGATGGCATTTTTTTGTTCTTCGCTCAGGTAGTCGAAAAGCAGGTCTATCTCTTTGAGGTCTGACACATTACGGAACAAATCGCGGGCGTCAACCAAATGCTTGTCTATATCGTCGAAATCGTCAAGAAGCATTTCGCCCCAGAAATAAAAATCATCGAAACTTTCGTTGCTTGATCTGTGAATTCTGAATGCCTGAAAGAGATGGAAGATCAAGCTAAGGCGCTCAGCCTGCTTTAGTCCCGAGATATCTTCAATCATGGAGTTGAGCGAACGGAACGCAGGCGCCCATACAGGCTTGTCCAACAATTGCGCCAGATATTTCTTAAAAAACAGCCCCGCCCGTATGTTCGGAAAAACGATACAAAACCGGTGCAATTCTTCGCCATGCACGCGATTCAGGTAGATGGCAACTTCTTCAAGAAAACCGGTCATTGATCAATTATCCTTCCGTCATTCATGACATATTTGACGTCCGACATGCCTGCCAACTGATTGTCATGCGTCACAATCACAAAGGTTTGTTGGAAGGCGTCGCGTAGAGAGAAAAACAGGGCGTGCAGTTCCTGTTTGTTTTGCGAATCCAGATTTCCGGATGGTTCATCGGCAAAGATCACCATCGGGTTGTTGATCAGCGCCCGCGCTACCGACACTCGTTGTTGCTCGCCTCCCGACAGTTCGTCGGGCTTGTGGTGCAAACGATCGGACAATCCGAGAAATACAAGCAGATCTTTTGCTTTTTGCTCGGCTTTGGATTTAGACACACGGTTAATGAACGCAGGAATACAAACATTTTCGAGCGCGGTAAATTCGGGCAACAGGTGATGGAACTGAAACACGAAGCCTATGTTGCGATTTCGGAATTGCGATAATTCCCTTTCACCCATACTGCTGACCTCTTTATCATTGATATGCACTTTGCCCGAACTGGGGCGGCTCAACGTGCCGAGTATCTGCAAGAGGGTTGTTTTACCTGCCCCGCTCGCTCCCACAATAGATACGATTTTCCCGTCGGGTATCCGTATGTCTATACCTTTGAGAACTTGTAAGTTTCCAAATGATTTGGTGATGTTTTCGCCTCGAATCATGCTTTTACTGGTCTTAAGTTTTTGTACGCGGAGGTCTGCGTCGTTCGCGTTTTGCCCCCTTTTCAGTCGAACTGTCCGTTTGGCTGTTCGTTTGTGCACTCATGGCTTCGGATTTTTGGGGAGCATTGGCAACTAGTTCGGCAGTTCCGGCGTCAGTATGCGCGCCGGAAGTAGCAACTGCGCCTTCACCCGTATTTCCGGATGACGACGCATCGTTCGCGTATTCCTTACCGCCGTATACCGAATCGCCGGGATTCTGGTAATAATAATCCACCGGATCCTGATATTCTTCAAAAGTTTTGCCGGCGTCATTCACGGTTTGCTCTACTTGATCCTTGTATTCTCCGAAAGTTTTTTCGGTTTCGTTCAAAGTTTTTTGTACCGGTTCAGCAATTTCTTTCGTCAAACTTTCGCTCAGGTCATTCTGGATGGTTCGAAACTCTTTCATCATACCCGACGTGTTTTCGCTAAATTCACGCTTGATATCGTCCGACGCTTTTTTGAAATCCCGCATCCCCCTGTTCATCACCCGCATGAACTCCGGAATCTTATCCGCGCCGAAAAAAATCAGGATAAACACAAAAATGAGAAATATTTCGCCACCGCTGATAAAAAGTACTATCGACAACATGTTTACAAAATTTCGGGCGAAGATAGTAAAAGTACTGATAATAAGTTCAAATTTTTAGAAACCTTTTGTATTTTTTTTCGTAAAACCAAATAAATTAAACGAATAAGATATGGAAAACAGGTTAAATGAAATCCTGACCACCATCAATGGATATTTCCATTATGCTGATGATATGGTGCATCAATACATTTCTTTGATAAATGAAGCCATTGACATCATTTTCAAGATAGAAGCCCTTCCGGCGAGTATGCTGGAATATGCCAAAACGGATGCGCTTACGGAATTGTCCAACGAGTTGGCTAACCGGTTGAACGAAGGATTTTTCCATGCTTCCGTCGATCGCAAGAAATCAGAATTTAAGATTTCCAAGATGCTGGTCGGCGTCTCTATCGGGAATGTATTGTCCAATATGCCAACAGATTAAAAATCAACCGTTACAGTCACCGGGCAATGGTCTGAATGTACTGCATTTTGCAGGATAGATGCATCTTTTATTCTGGGTATCAGGCTATTGGTGGCAGTATGGTAATCGATTCTCCAGCCAAGGTCTTTTGCGCGCGCCATCTGACGGTAGCTCCACCAACTGTATACATTAGGCTCGCTATGGAACAGTCTGAATGTGTCCGTATACCCGCGCGCCAGATATTTATCCACCCACGCCCGCTCTTCGGGAAGGAACCCCGACGTTTTGTGATGTTTTTTAGGATGGTTGATGTCAATTTCGGTATGCGCGATATTGTAGTCGCCCGAAATAATCAGGTTGGGGCGTTCTTTTCTGAGGTTTTCCACCCATTGCAAAAAATCGTCCAGAAAAATCATTTTGAACTTCTGTCGCGTTTCACCGGTTGTCCCTGACGGAAAATACGCGGAAATTACGCTAATATCGCCAAAATCGGCGCGGATGATGCGACCCTCGTCATCATATTTGTCGATGCCCATACCATATACTACCTTGTCGGGCTTGTCCCTGCACAAAATGGCAACGCCGCTGTATCCGGGTTTTTGGGCGGAATACCAGTACTGCCTGTACCCCATACGATCGAACGCCGATCCGTCTATTTGCTCCGCTTTGATCTTGATCTCCTGCAAACAAATCACATCGGGCTGCGCTTCTTTCAACCAACCGTCAAAACCTTTGTTCATGGCGGCGCGCAACCCATTCACATTGTACGAAAAAATTGTCTTCAACATGATACTACATATAATTAATATGTCTGCAAAAGTAGTAAAAAAATGGTTTCGCCAACTTTAACATTTATTAAGAATATTGATGGACACAATGTGGGGAATATTGACTAATTTTGCAGTCCCGTTTGTTGGGATTAAATAGAATTATTCTTTATATATGAAAATTGTTAAAAACATCATTCTCATTGCGATAGTCCTTGCTTTAATAGGGGCTATTGCTTACAAAATCTTTTGGTCAAAGCAGGCGCAGGCGAGCGCCGAAGGATTGACCCGTACTGCCTTGCCCGTCAGTATGCAGGTGGTAAAACCCGAAAATTTTACTGAAACGCTCTCTGTAATTGGCTCTATAGAAGCCAACGAGTCGGTAATTCTCAAGAGTGAAGTATCCGGCAAAATTACCGGAATCTTTTTTAGCGAAGGAGAATATGTTGAGCAAGGGACGTTGCTGATCAAGGTATACGACGACGACCTGCAAGCGCAGCTTACCAAGGCTCAGGCAAACCTCAATCTTGCCGAAGACGTGGAAGACCGTCAGCGTCAGTTGTTGGAAAGGGAAGCCATCAGCCGTCAGGAACACGATGTGGCGTATGCCAACCTGCAATCGGCGCAGGCAGATGTAGCCCTGTTGATGGCGCAGATTTCGAAAACCGAAATCAAGGCGCCTTTCGACGGCACCATCGGTTTTCGACAGGTGTCGCCCGGCGAGTACATCACTCCGGGCGTGGATATTGCCTCGTTAGTCAACGATAATCCGGCAAAGATACAATTCGTTGTGCCGGAAAAGTACTCGCAAATGCTGGGTGAAAATACAGTGATCAGATACCGTATGGAAGGTCAGCCTCTTGAACGGACGGCAAGGGTTTATGCCGTAGCGCCGTACATCGATCAGGCAACCCGCACGCTGCAATTGAAAGCGCTTTCTCCCAACCCCAACGGAACGCTGATACCGGGCGCTTTCGCGAAGATAGACGTGCTGATGCAAACGCAAAAAAATGTAGTGCTGATACCCGCCGAATCGATCCTTTCGGAAACAGCCGGACAGAAAGTCTACCTTTACAAAGGCGGCAAAGTACATCCGGTGATGGTAGAAACCGGTACGCGCACCAATGACCGCGTAGAAATTGTACAGGGAATAGCGCCCGGCGATACGGTCATCATTACCGGTATGATGCAGATTACCGCGCGAACAACTGTGACACCCGACCAAATATTTTAGCGCATTATGAGTTTATCCTCAACAAGTATAAAACGTCCGGTCTTGGCTATCGTGATGAACTTAGCGATAGTCATTTTCGGATTAATCGGATTCACCACCTTGCCGGTGCGTGAGTTTCCAAGCGTCGACCCGCCCATTATCAACGTCCGAACAGTATATCCGGGCGCGAATGCGGAAATTATCGACTCGCAGATCACCGAAATCCTTGAAGCATCCATCAACGGTATTTCGGGTATTCGCACGCTGACGTCCACCAGCAGCGACGGTAGCAGCAACATTGTCGTGGAGTTTGAACTGAGCGAAGATATGGAGGCGGCAGCCAACGACGTTCGCGACCGCGTATCGAGGGTGCAGAACCGTTTGCCGCGCGACTGTGACCCACCTACCGTATTTAAGCAAGACGCCGACGCCAACCCAATCGTCATGCTTGCCGTTCGTAGCGATGTGCGCACACCGCTCGATCTTTCCGATTTAGCCGAACGTTTGTTCAAAGAACGGCTGCAAACCATTCCCGGAATTAGTGAAATTACCGTCATTGGCGAAAAACGCTACTGCATCCGCATCAAACTCGATCCTGCTAAAATGGCAGCCTACGGGCTAACGGCAGCAGACGTGCGCACGCAAGTCACCGCTGAAAATGTGGAGTTGCCTTCAGGTACCATCGAAGGAACAACCATTAATCTTACCATCAGAACATTAGGTTTAATCCGGACGCCTCAAGAATTTGAAGACCTCATCATCAGGGAAGTAAACGGAAACCCCATCAAATTGGGCGACATCGGATTTGCTGAATTTAGCGCAGAAGACGAGAAATCCATCAACAAATATAACGGCATCCCATGCGCCATCTTGTCTATTCTCCCACAGCCGGGAGCAAACCATGTGGATATATCCGACCGTTTCAAGGTGCGGCTTGCCGAAATTGAAAATGATATGCCCGAAGACATCATTACCGAAATTATTATGGACACTACCGATTTTGTGCGCCGTTCAATCGCCGAAGTCGAAGATACCATCATTTTAGCGTTTATTTTGTCGATTGTGATTATCTTCGTGTTTTTACGCGAATGGCGTACCACGCTTATTCCCGTGATCTCGATTCCGGTGGCGCTTATCGGGGCTTTTTTCGTGATGTTCCTGTTCGGTTTTTCAATCAACGTATTGACGCTTCTCGCCATTGTGCTTGCGGTGGGCTTAGTGACCGACGATTCCATAGTGGTAATGGAAAATATCTTTGTGAAAATAGAAAGCGGGATGACGCCTTTAGAAGCGGCGTTCAAAGGCTCGAAAGAAGTTTTCTTCGCTATCCTGTCTACCACAGTAGTTTTAGTTTGCGTATTTTTGCCCGTCATTTTTCTCAGTGGCATCACCGGCAAATTGTTTCGGGAATTTGGCATTGCCATAGCCGGCGCCGTTGTCATTTCATCCTTCGTGGCGCTTACGTTCTCGCCCATGATGTGCTCTAAGATATTCAAAGCGCAAAAAAAGAAAAACTGGTTCTACAGGTCTACCGAAAAATATTTCGTTGGATTGACTGACGCATACAGTCGCGGATTGAGCAGTTTCATCCGCATACGATGGATAGCGTTTGTCATTGTTGTAGGCGCTTTTGCCGCTATCGTGGTGTTGTTTATGAACATCAAATCGGAGTTGGCGCCGCTCGAAGACCGCAACCGCATCATGCTTCGGGTAACTGTTCCGGAAGGAACATCGCAGGAAAGTTTAGCCATCTTTTTAGACGAGATCACCGATATGGTGCTGGATTCGGTTCCCGAAGTGCAAGGTATCCAAACCATGACGCGCCCGGGCTTCGCCTTTATCCGCACGTTCCTTGTCGAACCTGACCAACGAACACGTACACAACAGGAAATTGCCGACAAATTACAAACGGACACCCGCTACTTCACCAAAGGCAGGATACAGGTAACGCAGGATCCAACCATCGGCGACCGCCGAGGAGGGCAAGGGATTCAATACGTGATACAGGCGGCAAACATAGATAAACTGCGTTCTATACTTCCTGAATTTATGACTGAAGCAGACCGAAATCCCGCTTTTGCCTTTACGGTGGAAAATCTCAAATTTACCAAACCGGAACTTGTGGTGACCGTCGATCGCGAAAAAGCGCGTTTATTGGACGTATCCACCACTGCCATAGCACAATCCATGCAGTTGGCGTATGCAGGACAACGTATCGGCTATTTCACGATGAACGGCAAACAGTACCAGATCATCTGCGAAGTGGACAAGATAGATCGCAACGCGCCCGGAAAGATGCCGGCGTTGTATGTGCGCAGTAATAAAGGCGAAATGATACAGTTAGACAATCTGTTGACTGATTCCATCAAGAGCAATACGCCCTCGCTTTACCGTTTCAACCGCTATGTGTCGGCTACCATAACCGCCACCATGGCAGGCGGTTATACGCTCGGCGATGGGATAACAGAAATGGACGCCATCTCAAAACAATTGCTCGACGACACCTTTAAAACCGAACTGTCGGGGCAGGCGCGCGAACTGAGCGAAAGTTCCAACAGCATTTATTTTGCTTTTGCCTTAGCGTTGGTACTGGTGTTTTTGGTGCTGTCTGCGCAGTTCGAAAGTTTCCGCGACCCGTTTATCATCATCATTGGCACCTTACCGACGGCAATAGCCGGAACGTTGCTTTCGTTGTGGTTTTTCGACCAGACTTTCAATATTTTCAGCCAGATAGGGATGATCATGCTCATCGGCTTGGTGACCAAAAACGGTATCCTTATCGTTGAATTTGCCAACCAGCGCCGCGATGCAGGTTCCTCCGTCCTGAAGGCGATAAAGACAGCGGCAGTCTCGCGGTTGAGACCCATCTTGATGACCAGCTTTTCCACCATCTTCGCTATCCTGCCCATTGCCCTGGCGCTTGGCGCAGGCGCCGAAAGCCGGGTGTCGATGGGTATTGCCGTAATTGGCGGATTGTTGTTTGGCACTTTCGTCTCGCTGTTCGTCGTGCCGGCGCTGTATATCTTCATTACCAGCAAAAAAAGAGTGATGATCAAGGAAGAAGATTATTTGGAGATTTAAAAATTTTTTTAACATTTTTTAAACCTTTTTAGACAAAACACGTATAATAAGTTAAATTCGTAACTGATATAGATTTAGGTTTATGGTTCATAAGCTTTATAATTTAAAGAAGTTGGATGAGATTGCCCAAGGTAACAAGGATTTCGTCATGGAGATGCTGGTTACTTTTGTCGAGAATGTGACAACCGACATATGCGGCATTCAGTCCTTAAAGTCAGCTGAAAATTGGACGGCAATAGCTGAAACAGCGCACAAGTTGGCTTCTAATTTTGCGTATCTTGGCGCAAATCATTTGCATGCCCTCGCGGTGAATATTGAAAAAAGCGTCCTCAACGACCGTAATTTGGAAGGAATCGCTGATAAAACCGATAGATTGTGCGATGGAGGAATGATGTTGCTGAGTCAGTTGGAAAAAGATTTTTGTATTCATATTAAATGATATTAAGATAACTTTATTACCTTTGCCAAATTTATAGATTGCTTTATAATGTGTTAAATGAAGATGTTAATTTGCGATGACGATTCGATATCCATGCGGGCATTGGAGTTTCAATTTAAAAGGGATGGATTTGAAATTTTTAAAGCAAATAATGGACGTGAAGCCCAAAAGATTTTGGTAGAGAATAGTGATATAGATGTTTTGGTTAGTGATATATACATGCCTTTGATGAGCGGATTGGAATTGATAACATATGTGCGAAAGACCTTGAATCGGGACATTCCGATTTTTATCGTGTCCGCAGTAAACCTTGAAGATATTATTCTTCATGCGTTTGAGCTGGGAGCCGACGGTTATCTCAACAAACCGTTCAACTTGGGAGAACTCTCAAGAAGGATCAAACATTTGTTAAAAAATGATTAAAGTATTGAAATATACAGGTTTTATCTTGATGTCTTGCTTGGCGCTGTTGGCAACAAACGCACAGCAGAGGCAAAGACCGGACGCGGACGCACTGTTCCTTAAGGCGCGGGATGCGGCAATTTCTGATCAGTATCCATTGGCGCGGAAATTATGTCGCGAATTGTTGTCCTATTACCCCAACTATTTTGACGCATCCATGCTATTGGGGCGCACTTACGCATGGGAACAAAAAACCGATTCAGCGCGCGCCGTCATCCAACCCTTACTGGATGTAGAACCCGACAATTACGAGGTATTGACCCTACTTGCCGACAACGAAATATGGGGGGGGCGGTACGACAAATCAATGGAATTTATCGACTATGCGTTGGCATTATATCCGGCTGATGAAGACTTTCTGTTCAAAAAGGCAAACGCCTATTACAGCCTGAATGACAATACCAAAGCCATTAAGGTATTGTACGAATTGTTGAACGTCAATCCCGAACACGTCAATGGGAACGAATTGATAAATTCAATACTGCCGCCAAAAAGATTCCTCGACGAAATCTATGCCAGAGCCGACGAGGAAGCCAACGCCGGCAACTGGAAATTGTCCCGTCTGTACTGTCGGCAAATACTGACCGATTACCCCAATCATTTTGAAGCATCCTTATTGATGGCGCAGACTTACGCATTCGAAAACAAATTTGATTCGGCGCGCATCATCAGTGCAAATATGTACAAGGCGCATCCGGATAATTATGATTTGTTGGATTTGATGATCAACATTGAGATTTGGAATCGAAAGTACAAAGCCGCCTTGCCTCATGTAGAACATGCCTTGAACGTTTACCCCAACGACGAAAATTTCCTTTTCCAGAAAGCAAAAATACAGTACCTTGACAAAGAATATCAGGACGCATTGGATACGCTCGACGAACTTCACCAAATCAATCCCGACCATGACGAAGGCAATGCCATAAAAAAAGACATCTTGGAAAATCATCGATACAGAGATTATGTCTTTGTGGAGGATTATTTTGAATTTTTCAAAGAACCGTTCCTGACCCGAAAATTGATCACTTCGGCAGGCGTTTCCAAATGGACCAAGTACGGGACGTATATAGCCAAAATCAATATGGGGGAAGAATTGCCCTACAAATCGTTGGCGTTTCAGTACG
>Ga0099364_10005937_pt1 | contig 17951 bp, 13 predicted proteins | sample TergutTh196P3_FD_73070 | JGI IMG/M metagenome (GOLD analysis project Ga0099364, IMG submission 73070) | Microcerotermes parvus P3 segment gut microbial communities from Pointe-Noire, Republic of the Congo - Th196 P3 | ecosystem: Host-associated > Arthropoda: Insects > Digestive system > Gut ...
TTTGTAAAAAAAGGTGGGGTTTTAAAAAAAAAAAGAAAAAAAAGGAAAAACACCCAAATTGCCCTTCCCCCCCCCCCCCCCCCCCCATATGGAGTGTAGTTACAGACCTATACACGCTATATGTAGCGTATGTCTCGTTTTTCGAATATTTTATCGCGAATTTTCTCACAAAGGCACTCCGGAGGCGCAAAAGCGAGGTTAGGAGTTAGGAATAATATAAATAAATTTTATAGGAGATTGAAACATGAAAAAAACAATTTTATTAATCGGTTTGGCATTGGCCATGGTAACAACGGGACTTTTTGCCCAGAACACAAGCTTGCCGAGGCTGGCGGTGGTGGAGTTTTCGACTAACAGCAGTGCTGAAAAAGTACAGAATGATTCCGTAACAGCGCGAAATCTTGTTGAAGCTCAGATGATATCTTCCGGCAGGTTTCAGGTTATATCACGCAGTGATATTGACAGGCTGCTTGCGGAACAAAGAATACAGGTAAGTGATATTTCCAGTGCTGAGAATATACAGAAACTGAAACTGATGACCATCAACTATATCATTACCGGTTCCGTTGATGCCTTAAGCGAAGATTACGCTGTAACGGTAAGGGTGCTTGATGTGTCAAACGGGCGGTTTTCCCATAGTGTCGATGATTTTATGAGCGGGAATTCCCGTGACCTGTACAATGGCATCCGAACCATGATGACAAACTTCATGGCCGGAATGGCGTTGGATGAAAGCGGGGCCATAGTGCAGGCCCGAAGCGTTGCGGTAAATCCGGCCCAGGCCCATCTTGAAAGGGGCAAGGTCTTTTATAATCGGAACGACTATGATCTTGCAATCCAGGAATTGACCGAGGCAATAAGGCTTGATTCCAACCTGGCGGAAGCCCATGAGTATCGCGCAAGAGCAAATAACAGCACCAGAAATTATGATCAAGCTATATCCGATGCAACTGCCGCGATTCGGCTTGATCCCAATTATGCTAATGCCTATAACAGCCGGGGTGTTGCGTATAGGAATAAAAATGATAATGACCGTGCAATAGCGGATTATACTCAGGCAATCCGGCTTAATCCAGATGATGCTAGTTACTATAACAACCGGGGTAATGCGTATTACAACAAAAATGACTATGACCGAGCAATTGCGGATTATACTCAGGCAATCCGGCTTAATCCAGATAGTGCTGTTTACTATTACAACCGGGGTAATGCGTATAGGAATAAAAGAGACAATGACCGAGCAATAGCGGATTATGATCAGGCAATCCGACTTAATCCCGATTATGCTAATGCCTATGAAAACCGGGGTATTGCGTACCGGAATAAAAGTGACTATGACCGATCTATTGCAGATTATACTCAGGCAATCCGTCTTAATCCAAATAGAGCTGCTAACTATAACGGCCGAGGGCTTGCATACGAGTTCAAAAAAGACTATGACCGAGCAATTGCGGATTATACTCAGGCGATCCGGCTTGATCCCAATTACGCAACAGCCTATAGAAACCGGGGTGATGTGTATTATGAAAAAAAAGACAATGACCGAGCAATTGCGGATTATACTCAGGCAATCCGGCTTAATCTAGATAATGCAGTAGTCTATAACAAACGGGGTGTTTTGTACAATGACAAAAAAGACTATGACCGAGCAATTGCTGATTATACTCAGGCAATCCGTCTTAATCCAGATAATGCTGATTACTATTACAACCGGGGATATGCGTATTATTACAAAGACAACTATAACTATGACCGTGCAATTGCTGATTATAATCAGGCAATCCGGATTAATCCCAATCACGCTTTAGCCTATAACGGACGGGGTAATGTGTATCACAGCAAAAGGGACTATGTGAGAGCAATTGCGGATTATGAAACTGCTTTACGGATAAATCCTAATGATAAGACGGTAAGAGACAATCTCGAAAGTTCGAGACGGGCATTGTCGGGCAGATAAAGAAAGAAGTGGTTAGTGGGGAGTGAGTAGTGGTTAGAATTGTTACACGAAAGTCTTGCGTTTTTATCACGCAAAGATAACGAACAAAAATACTAACCACTAACCACTATCCACTTCATTATTTATAGGAGATTAAAACATGAAAAAAACAATTTTATTAATCGTGATGGCATTGGCCATGGTAACAACGGGACTTTTTGCCCAGAATGCAGCCTTGCCGCGGCTGGCGGTGGTGGAGTTTTCGACTAACAGCAGGGGTGAAAAAGTACGGAATGATTCCGTAACAGCGCGAAATCTTGTTGAAGCTCAGATGATTTCATCCGGCAGATTTCTAATGATATCACGCGGTGATATAGACAAGCTGCTTGCGGAGCAAAGAATACAGGTAAGCGATATTTCCAGCACCGAGAATATACAGAAGCTGAAACTGATGACCATCAACTATATTATTACCGGTTCGGTTGATGCCTTAAGCGAGGATTACGCAATAACGGTAAAAGTGCTTGATGTGTCAAATGGGCGGTTTTCCCACAGTACCGATGATTTTATGGGCGGGAATTCTCGTGATCTTTACAATGGCATCCGAACCATGATGACGAACTTCATGGCCGGAATGGCGATAGATGAAAGCGGAGCCATAGTTCAGGCCCGAAACGTTGCGGTAAATCCCGCTCAAGCCCACCTTGAAAGGGGCAAGGTGTTTTTTCATCGAGACGAAGATGATCTTGCAATCCAGGAATTTACCGAGGCAATAAGACTTGATTCCAACATGGCGGAAGCCTATGGCTATCGCTCAAGAGCATACAACGAAACAAGAAATTATGATCAAGCTATATCCGATGCAACTGCCGCGATCCGTCTTGATCCCGATTACGCGACAGCCTATTATAGCCGGGGTAATGCATATAGTGAAAAAGAAGACTATGACCGGGCAATAGCGGATTATACTCAGGCGATCCGTCTTGATCCCGATTATGCTTATGCCTATAACAACCGGGGTATTGCATATAGAAACAAAGAAGACTATGACCGGGCAATTGCGGATTATACTCAGGCGATCCGTCTTAATCCAGATGATGCTTATGCCTATAACAACCGGGGTATTGCATATAGAAACAAAGAAGACTATGACCGGGCAATTGCGGATTATACTCAGGCGATCCGTCTTAATCCAGATGATGCTGATTACTATTACAACCGGGGGCTTGCGTACTCTGACAAAGAAGACTATGACCGAGCAATTGCTGATTATACTCAGGCGATCCGTCTTAATCCCGATTACGCTAGAGCCTATAACAACCGGGGGCTTGCATATGAGTACAAAGAAGACTATGACCGGGCAATTGCGGATTATACTCAGGCGATCCGGCTTGATTCCAATTACGCAATAGCCTATAACAACCGGGGTGATGCGTATTATGAAAAAGAAGACTATGACCGGGCAATTGCGGATTATAGCCAGGCGATACGGATTAATCCCAATAATGCCCTTTACTATAGAAACCGGGGTGATGTGTACTCTGACAAAGAAGACTATGACCGGGCAATTGCGGATTATACTCAGGCGATCCGGCTTAATCCAAATAACGCTAATAACTATAATAGTCGGGGGCTTGCATATGAGTACAAAGAAGACTATGACCGGGCAATTGCGGATTATACTCAGGCAATCCGGATTAATCCCAATTACGCTAGAGCCTATAACAACCGGGGTGATGTGTATTACAGCAAAAGGGACTTTGTAAGAGCAATAGCTGATTATGAAGCTGCTTTGCGGATAGACCCTAATTATACGTTGGCAAGAAACAATCTCGAAGATGCGAGACGGGCATTGTCGGGCAGAAGAAGATAATTGGGCGAAAGAGAAAAGGGAAGAAGGAAGAAGGAATTAGGAATGAAAAATATACTATACAAGGGCTGCGGTAACTTTTTCCCGCACAAGTTCTTCAATGATTTGTATAGGGCTTTTTTGGTCATACCTTGCCTTTGTCAAAAGGTAGTTGACGGCCATATTAGACAGCCCCGAAATGCGGATTTCCCGCTGGCTAAGCCAGTCACTGCCATCAGAAATGATTCTTGGCGGATTTCGGGTCAACTCTTCATCGAGAGCGTCATATTCTTCATCAGTCATGTCGATGTAATTCATCAATTTCTCCTAAGGCTCTATTTGAACAAATACAATTTCCGGTTCCATACATTTTGTATACCACAAAAAATAAATTTTTACAAGGAGTAAAAAATGAAAAAAACAATTTTATTCATCGGTTTGGCGCTGGTTTTGACCGCCGCCATTTATTCACAGACGGCAACATTGGACATTGCCATTTTTGGGGCGAAAAACTACATTGAAGGGCGGCTGCCGCAAAAGATGCAACTGCTTATTGCCGACCCTGCCGCCCCTACAAGCCAGCTTGGCGCTTATGCTGCCGAGGAGCTTTCTACACGGCTGGTCAACGGGAATCGTATAACAGTGGTGGAACGAAGCGCTGCCGTTATGCAGACCCTTCGGGCCGAAAGCAGCTACCAACTGTCAGGCGATGTAAGTGATGCAACCGTACAGTCCATCGGCCATCAAACCGGCGCAGAGGCCATTGTTACAGGCAGCATAAGCGGGATGGGAGAGCGCTACCGGCTTAACATTAAAATTACCTCGGTGAAGACTGCGGAACTGCTCGGTCAGTACAGCATCTTTTTCCAGCCGGACACGGTATTGAATGCGCTGTTGGCAGAGAACCGCCCTGCAAGGGTCAAACCCCGCTGGATAGATGCGCCATTAAGTTCCCGCGGCGAATACGAGCAGGGGGCAAGCGGTATTTCCCAGTATTATTACGATGTGGGGATTTCCAACATGGCAGCTTCGGAACAGCTTGCAAGGACAAGGGCGCGGCAGAATGTCCAGCAGGTTATAGCGGCAAATATCGCATCGGATATACGGGCGCGGATTGATATAACTGAATTTTCAATGTTTAGTTCTTCAAGCATAGAAGATGTAGAAACCCGCTTTGAATCTGTTCTGACAAATTCTATAAGGACAAGGGTTCCCGCATTCGAAGTACTTGAATGGTATGTCGAGAAAGGAACGACAGGCGGGCGGGACTGGTACATTGCCTACGTGTTGGTACGTTTACCCCGGCAGGGCATTATCTCGGTGGTGGAAAGGGTTGAACCGGCTGCTGTTGCAGATAACGCAATACGGCAATTGCAAGTGAACGTAATAACCGGCGAGCGTGACAAGCTTGTCAAGGAAATGCAGGAAGCGATTGATTATTCTCTAGAGATGATCAGGGAAGGGTTTGGAAGGTAAGGTAGTTAGGGACTAGGGGCTGGGGGTTAGGGTGTTGTATGAAGGCTTTGCGGATTGTTATCGGGCGGTTGGCGGTGAGAGAGATGGGGATTTTTTCCCTTTTTATCACACAAAGACACGGAGTCGCAAAGGCACGGAGAAAGAGAGAAGTGTGAAATGAGAAATTTACCACGAATTAAACGAATAACACGAATGTTGCTCAAGGTTTTGATAATTCATTCGTGGGTATTCGTGAATATTCGTGGTAATACTTTTTCCTTTGTGTCTTCGTGCCTTCGTGTGAAAATATGCAAATAAATTTATATTAGGAGTAAAAAATGAAAAGAACATTATTATTCATCGGTCTGGTGCTGGTTCTTACAGCCGCCATTTTTGCGCAAAACACAACCTTACCGCGGCTGGCGGTTGTGGAATTTTCAACGAACATTAGCAGCGAAAAAGTCAAAGCTGATGCCACTGCCGTGCGGGATTTGGTGGAAAGCCACATGGTGCAGACCCGCAAGTATATGATGGTTACACGTAACGAGATTGATCAGCTCATTGCAAACCAGCGTATACAAATGTCGGAAATTACCAGTACGGAAAACATTAAAAAACTGGAACTTGCAAACATCAGCTATCTTGTAACCGGTTCCGTGAACGCTATGGGCAATGATTACTCGGTAACGGTACGGGTGCTTGATGTGTCAACAGGGCAGTTTTCCCACAGCGAAAGCGATTTTATGGGCAGTGCCGGAAGGGATTTATTCAACGGGATTGGCGCTTTGATGACCAAGTTTACTTCCGGCATGACTGCGCAAGGGGACAGGGTTACGCAGACTGGCCAGACCTACAAGGTAGGCGATTTCGGCCCTGCCGGAGGCTATATTTTTTACGACAAAGGCGTTTTTTCCAACGGTTGGCGTTATCTGGAAGCTGCTCCTATCGAAACGGAATCTTACGCGCAATGGGGAGCTTACCAACATGATGTTGCTGGTACGCGATGGGATGTAGGTTTTGGAAAGAGGAATACAGAAATAATTTTAGAGCGACTTAGGCAGTTAGGCGAAACCGGATGTGCTGCCCAGTTGTGTGCAAGTCTGAACTTTAACGGACATTCCGATTGGTTTCTGCCAAGCAAGAATGAGCTTGATTTGATGTATAAAAATCTCAAGCAGAAAGGTTTGGGCGATTTTGGCGGTTCTGACAATGATTGGTACTGGTCATCATCGCAGACAGATTCAGAAAGAGCGTGGTTTCAGGATTTGTTCGGTGGTACTCCTGAAAGACTCGACAAAAATGCGTCTTCAGTTTCGGTTCGTGCTGTCCGGGCTTTTTAGCAAGTGAAAAGGTAAAAGAGAAAAGGATCAACGAATGGCACGAATGACACGAATTAATACGAATTACATACTGTTTTCCATTCGTGGACATTCGCGTAATTTGTTGACTCTTTCCTTTGTGTCTCTGTGTCTTTGTGTCTTCGTGACTTTGTGTGAGAATTATCGAATAAATTTTTAGGAGTAAAACATGAAAAAAACATTATTAACAATCACCATTTGCTTTGCAGTTTGCATGGCATTGGCAGCGCAGGTTCCGCCGAATTGGGATACAAGCCCGCCGAGGGATACGGCCCAGACTATGTACGCTGTCGGCATTTCGCAGCCTTCAGCTAACGAACAGGAAGCGTATAGGAACGCATGGCAGAATGCAGTGCAGCAATTTGCATCATCCATCGCAGTGAAATTTCAGGGGCAGACTGATATTACAGTGCAGTCGCAGTCCGTTTCAAGCGGCATTGAAGACGCATTCACCGTTTACCTTGAATCATCTTCCTTTTCTACCAGCGTTCCGGTAACAGGCGTAACAGAACAGGCGCGAAAAATAGAAACGGTAAGCGGCAGGTATGTCGCGCGTATTCTAGCTGCAATGTCCGTTGCGGATTACAATAAGGCAAGGCTATATGTAGAAAACGAAGAAGCGGCCTATCTTGCCTACAGATTTTTTGGGCAGCGGGGCTTGTTCACGTTAGCCGATAAACCGGCGGGGTTTCAGGACTTTTATTCATGGCTTCGCAATAACTGCATTGTAATTTCTGTTGACGATCCTTCTCCCAACCCCCTGCTTGAGCAGATAGATGCCTTTGTAAAAAAACTGTACAAAAATGCAGTTGTTTTTGCCCAAATAATCGATGGGCGCGGGGCGCGTATCATCTACAATTCTGGCAAGTACTATGACGGCATACTGCGGGCTGTGCAGAATACGGCTTTGTTTACTGTGCAGAGGGAAAGTTCCCATTTAACATTAAAACCGGTAAGGGCGAATATTTTGGGGGATTTGCGAAATGCGGTTAATGCAATGAAGGATTCTGCAAGGTTTGTTATTACGGGCCTTGAAACAATTCAGACCCAGAGCGGCGAAACTGCAAACCCTGGGACTATTGTTATCAATCAATTTAAAACAATTGCCTCACGGCTCTTTAATATGCAGGCGGTAAACTTTAATATTCCTTCCCAATTCCTTTCGGGTTTTGTTGACGAGGACGGCATCATCAGGCATATCCAAAACAACAGCGCCTCTTTTCCTGCCAGGTATCTGGTAATAAGCCGTTCAGAAACCCGCCTTAGCATGGGTGTAGCAGAATACAAAATACCGCCGCAGATTACAGCTTCGAGCCACTTTACTTTGTACGATGTTGTTACAGGGGAAACTATGCAAAGCGAAACGGTTCAGACTAATGCCGGGGCATTTACGCCGTCAAGCCTGGAAGACAGGGCCGTAACCGATGAAAGCCGCCGTGCGCTGCAATTTTTGTTCAACCCTAGAACCCAGCCTAACCTTGAAGGCATCATGCGCAAAGTATTCGAGGAGCTTTAATTCTTGCCCCTTGACATATTCTGCAAAATAAATAAATATTATCTATAAAGATTAGAAGTTTACTTGGAGGGGAAATGGAAACAGCGGTTTTTGAAAAATATCTTGAAACAGCGCAAAAAATTGATACTATAAAATGCACAGGCAAAGTAAATAAGGTACACGGCCTTTTAATTGAATCACGGGGGCCGCAGGCAATTATCGGGGAAATTTGCAAAATTGAGGCGCAGGGAAGAACTCTCCTTGCCGAGGTGGTAGGGCTAAGAAATGAATTTGTCCAGCTTATGTCCTTCGAGGAAACTGACGGGCTGGAAGTAGGCAGCCGGGTTATTGCCCAGGGAAGCCGCCTTGAGGTTCCTGTTTCTACAAAACTTCTTGGGCGTGTTCTTAATGCCTTGGGGCAACCGGTTGATAATAAAGGCGAAATAGAATCTGTTGTAAGATACCCGGCCCTTGCCAGCCCGCCTGATCCCCTTAAAAGACGGCGCATAACGGAACGGATCATCACGGGGGTTAAGGCAATAGACGGGCTCTTGACTGTAGGGAAGGGGCAGAGGCTTGGTATTTTTGCCGGCTCCGGTGTTGGAAAATCAACTCTTTTGGGGATGATCGCAAAAAATACCAATGCCGATGTGAATGTAGTCGCGCTTATCGGTGAACGGGGGCGCGAGGTAAATGACTTTATTGAAAAAGAACTTGGTGAGGAAGGGCTTTCCCGCAGCGTGCTTGTGGTAACGCCTTCAAGTTCGCCCCCTCTGGCACGTCTGCGAGGGGCTTATGTCGCGACTGCCGTTGCGGAATTTTTCCGCGACCAGGGCATGGATGTTATGCTGCTTTTCGATTCTGTTACACGTTTTGCAAGGGCGCAAAGGGAAATAGGGCTTTCAGCCGGCGAACCTCCAACGACAAGGGGTTATACGCCAAGTATGTTTGACTCCATGCCCAAGCTACTTGAACGCTCGGGAACATCGGACAAAGGAAGCATAACCGGTTTTTACACGATTCTTGTTGACGGCGATGATCTGGAAGAACCTGTATCGGATACGGTGCGCGGCATACTTGACGGGCATGTTGTTCTTTCCCGCCGCCTTTCCCACGCATACCACTATCCTGCAATTGATGTTCTGCAAAGCATTTCCCGTCTTGCCCCTGAAGTGTCGGGGCCTTCAATCAATAAAGCTGCAAGCATTATACGCCGGAGCATGGCAGTTTATGCTGAAAACGAAGATTTAATAAATGTAGGAGCGTATCATTCAGGATCGAATCCGCAAATAGACGATGCTATATCAAAACATCAGGCTATTAAAGATTTTTTAATACAAGGTGTTGATGAAAGATCATCTCCTGTTAAAACTTATAAAATGATGGAAGCTATTTCTCAGATTGCGATACCGCAAGAAGAAATATTAAGAGATTTTGATCAGAGTAAGTTTAAAGGCACAGAAGCAGATTTAGATGATTCAGAGGCAGAAAAAGTTACAGCGGGAAAAAAAACAAATGCCGGTTATTTTGATAACAGCGTAGCTTCTCTCTTTGCGGGTTTTAATAATCCCGAAACAGAATGAAAAGTTTTAAATTTAATCTGGAAAAAGTTCTAAAGCTAAGGCATTTTAAGGAACAGGAAGCAAAAAACGAGCTTGGCGAGGCAATAGGGATTCTTGTCGGTATTGAAAATAAAATCAAGCAAAATGACCTTATGCGAAAAAAGGCGGCACAGGAACGCTTTACAGACATAAATAAACAAGGCGCAAATCTTATGACTGATTGGGAAAATTACATTATGCGCCTTGAACACGAAAAAGAACGCCTAACGGTAGAAGCCGAAGCCGCGGAAAAGACAGTCGAAGAAAAACGCGGCCTTTACATAGAAGCTTCCCGGGAATTAAAAATAATGGAAAAGCTGAAAGAAAAACAAAAACTGGAATACCGTAAAGAGGCATTTTCAGCACAAACCAAAGAAATGGATGATTTGTTTAAGGCAGACCGTCTCAATTCCTCATTTTAAAGTAGATAAAATCGCAGCCCTTGCGTTTGCAAGGAAAGCTTCTTTCGGTTGGTATTTTAGCAGAGTCTCGCTTGCATATTCCTTAAAAAACGCCTCGATCATTTCATTTTCATCCATGTTCTTTTCTTTCATGGCTAAGATAAAGTTATAGCAGCCGGTGTTAGCCGTCAGAGCTTTGTCAAAATAGCCTTCGGAAATTTCACGGGAAACAGCCCCCGTATGCGGCAACGATAAAACTTTATAGCGCTTAACGCGGCATTTTTCTATGGAGCGGACTGTATCTTCATAACTTGTAAGAAATGCTGGGTATATATATCCGTCAGGCAAAAGGACTCCGGTAGTTTCGCAGAGGATAAGCAGGGAAAGCTCTGGGATAAAAAAACTAAGACAATCCCTTGTGTGGCCCGGCGTTTCAAGCACTTCAACCGACAGGCCGCCAAGCGGTATAATGTCTCTGTCCTTAACAATAATGTCCGCGCGGAATGCATCATCGTTGTAACTTAGGTCACATTCTGCGCCCTGCGCCGCCGCAGCCGTAGCCGACAGTTCCCGAAACATTCTGCGGGGCGTGTCCTTAAGCAGTATGGCGGCGCCTTTTTCCGTTGTAACAGCGCGGGCTTGCGGCCATTTTTCACGGAAAAAGGGCAGGGCGCCGATATGATCGTAGTGGGTATGGCTCATGAAGATATAGTCAAGGTTCCTGCCGGCAAGAGCTTTTTCAACATTTTGAATTGTCTCTTTTGCGCAAAATACCATCCCGCAGTCAAAGAGGGCGGTAAATTGATCTCCCAGCAAAAGGTTTCCCTCGCTTGAATTATGCGCAATGCAATTGATATATCTGTGCATGAGCTTTCCCCTATTTACGCCGTTTCTATCTGAGCTTCTTTTTCCAAATTGAGCGTTTTTATCGCCTCTTCCCGCAGCAGGTACTTTTGAATTTTTCCGCTTGCTGTCAGTGGAAAAGAATCAACGAACATTACACGGCTTGGCACCTTGTGTTTTGCCAGGTTTTTATTCACATATTTCTGCAGGCTGTCTTCGTCACATTCAGCCCCGTCTTTTAGGATGACAAAAGCGCAGGCTTCCTCACCGTATTTAATTGACGGTATGGAAACAACCGCTATATCTTTTACCGCCGGGTGGGTGTAGATAAAGTCTTCAACCTCTTTCGGGAAGATATTTTCTCCGCCTCGTATAATCATATCTTTGATACGGCCTGTGATTTTGTAGTAACCGTCTTTGTCAACAGTGGCAAGGTCGCCGGTATGCAGCCAGCCGTCTTTGTCTATCACTGCCTTTGTAGCTTCTTCCAGCTTGTAATAACCTTTCATAATATTGTATCCGCGGACACAGAATTCACCGGCAGTCCCGGTCGGAACTTCTTCCCCTGTTTCCGGGTCAACGACCTTTGTTTCCATAAAGGGCAGGGTTTTTCCTACGGTATGAACGCGTTTTTCCACGCTGTCATCTGTAGTCGTTTGCGTGCAGACAGGCGATGCTTCCGTTAAACCAAAGGCGATGGTGATCTCCTTCATATTCATTTTATCAACAACATCCTGCATGGTTTTAACAGGGCAGGGCGATCCGGCCATTATGCCTGTACGCAAAGATGAATAGTTGTACTTGTTAAAATCACGGTGTTCAAGTATGCCGATAAACATTGTAGGGACTCCGTGTACTGCCGTGCATTTTTCATATTCAACGACATGCATTACTTTCATCGGCGTGTACCAGAGCAGGGGAATCATTGTGCTGCCGTGTGTTACGCAAGCCATAATTGCAAGCACCATTCCAAAACAATGGAAGAAAGGAACCGGTATGCACAGCCTGTCATCTTCGGTGAATTTCATGCAGTCGCCTATGGACAGGCCGTTATTAACGATATTTTTGTGGGTAAGCATAACCCCTTTCGGGAAGCCGGTAGTGCCTGAGGTATACTGCATATTAATAACATCGTCCGGGTCAAGGCTGTCTTTTCTTTCCTGATACTCGCTGCTGGAAACAAGAACCCCAAAAGATTCAATTTGTTTCCAATGGTACATTCCCTTGTAATAGTTATCAAATGAAATAACCATTTTCAAAAAGGGCAGTTTTTCGGAATGTAAATTTCCTTTCTTGCATGTTTTTAATTCAGGGCAGATTGAATAGATGGCTTTTTCGCAGTCAATGTCCTTTAACCCGTCGCATATAAAAAGAGCCTTGCTGTCGGACTGTTTTAAAAGGAATTCCAACTCGTGTTCTTTGTAGCCTGTGTTGACTGTAACAAGCACTACGCCGATTTTGGCTGTAGCGAACATAAGAACCAGCCATTGCGGGTAATTGGTTGCCCAAACTGCCGCATGATCGCCTTTTTGCAGGCCCATGCCCATAAGACCTTTTGCGATACGGTCAACTTTATTGTTAAATTCGTACCAGGTTTTGTCAAAATCCATCTCGATGTATTTTACCGCCTGATGGGTGGGGTATTTCAGCGCTGTCTGTTCCAGCACCTGCCCGATTGTAATGTGTTTTAATTGTTCCATAATAATTTCTCCTATAAAAGCTGTTCCAAAATGTCAGATTTTGGAACAGCTACCTTAATTTTTGTGGAAAAACCGGCCTTTGGGGCGGTTTTTCCAGAGCGAATACCAAAACTTACCAAGTTTTGGTATTCGCTAGATATCAATTTCGTTGTTTTTTGCCGCGCCGTCTTTTTGCCGTATCTCGACACGGCGGATTTTCCCCGATATTGTTTTTGGAAGAGCATCAACGTACTCTATGATACGAGGGTATTTATACGGCGCAGTGATTTTTTTTACATGTTCCTGCAATTCCTTTGTCAGCGCATCCGAGCCGGTATAACCTTGCGATAATACAATTGTAGCTTTTACGGCAAAACCGCGCTCGGGGTCGGGTACGCCGGTAACTGCACATTCGGTAACGGCGGGATGTTCAAGCAGGACGCTTTCCACTTCGAAAGGCCCTATGCGGTAACCGGATGATTTTATTACATCATCGGTACGCCCCACATACCAGAGGAATCCCATTTCATCTTTATATGCCGTGTCGCCGGTGTGGTAAAGGTCGTCATGCCAAACGCTTTTTGTCATTTCATCATCGCGGTAGTAACCGGAGAACATTCCAAAAGGTTTGCCGCCGCCTTTTTCATCGGTTCGTATGCAAATCTCGCCTGTAACCCCAGGGGCTAATTCCCGGCCTTCTTCGTCTGCAATTATCATGCGGTATCCCGGGGCGGGCAATCCCATTGAACCTAGCCTCGGCTGCATCCAGGGGAATCCTGTCCAGCAGCTTAAGGTTGTTTCTGTCTGCCCGAAACCTTCGAAGATTTTTAAGCCTGTGCCTTTGAGCCAAACTTTGTAGACCTCGGGGTTTAGAGCTTCCCCTGCCGTTGCGCAATGGCGGAGCTTTGAAAGATCGTATTTTTTTAAGTCTTCCTTGATCAAGAAACGGTACATTGTAGGAGGCGCGCAAAATGTGGTGACTCCGTATTTTGCCATTTTTTCAAGAATGTCCGGCGCGGAAAATTTATTAAAATCGTAGGTAAATACGGCGCTTCCCGCAAGCCATTGGCTGTACATTTTGCCCCAAAGGCTTTTAAGCCAGCCCGTGTCCGAGATGGTAAAATGCAGGCCCTCATCTTCGCAGCGGTGCCAAAAACATCCGGTCATAATATGTCCCAGCGGGTAGGTGTAATCATGCCATACCATTTTCGGGTAGCCTGTGGTCCCTGAAGAAAAAGCCATAAGCATCATATCGGTTTTTTTGTTGTTACGTGCTACTACAGTTTCCGGCGAGGCTTCCCATTGGGCGTCAAAGTCAATCCATTTTTCATTCGGTATGCTGCCGCCGAAAACAGCTAACTTTTTAATAGTCGGACATTCCGGCAGCGCCTCTTCCATAGCTTTTGTCATCCCGAAATTTGGCGTGGTAAGCAGCATTTTTATTGAAGCCGCATTTACACGGTATTCAATGTCCTTTTTGGTTAAAAGGTATGTGGCAGGAACGGCCACGGCACCCATTCTGTGCAGCCCCATAAGAACCGGCCAGTAACGCCAGTCCCTGGACATGGTAAGCATAACCATATCGCCTTTTTCTATTCCCTGCGAAATAAAAAAATTGGCAGCTTTTACCGACAAGCGCCGGATTTCTTCGTAAGTAAAACGTTTTTCTTCCCCCTCGTTAGACAGCCAAAGTAATGCTAAAGCATCCGGTGTTTGGGATGCAATTACATCAAGGCAGTCAAAAACAAAGTTAAAATCATCGGATACATTCAACTTGTAATTTTTTTGCAAATCCTCCAGCGTGGAAAAGCTGTCGCGGTGGCGTCCTGTAAATTTTTCATATAAGGGCATATCAATCTCCTCTCTGCATAACTAAGGCAAGAAACCTTGCCGGCTTTCCGTCCAGGGCCTTCATTGCATGGGGCCTGGAGGCATCAAAATACACACTGTCCCCGGGATTCAAATCGTAAGAAAGTTCCCCCATAAGGAAGCGCATCCGGCCTTCAATTACCAGATTAAATTCCTGCCCTGCATGCGAATGTTGAACAGGCTCTTTGCTGTCGTCTTTGGGTTCAACGGTAACCATAAACGGTTCCCCCAGTTTTTTCCTAAAGGTAAATGCAAGATGCTTGTAGCTGTATGCCGCACGGCGATCTATTGCATAACCTTCACCTGCGCGGGTAAGGCAGCAGCCGGAAAGTTTAGGGGAATCCCCGCTCATAAGTTCTACTACATCAACGCCCAGGCAATGCGCGGCATTATAAAGGAATGAAAATGAAAAATCACGTTCTCCGCGTTCATAATCCCCAAGTTCCTCCAGTGTAATTTCACATTTTTGCGCAAGGGTGTCAGGGCTAATGCCCTCGATCTCCCTTAAAGCGGCAAGCCTGCCGCCGATTTCTCTCAATTGGTCAGTCATGTCTGTCCTCCAAAAATAGTTTAAAAAAAAGGCTTCACCGGCATTTGCCGATGAAGCCTTTTTTAAGTCTAAGCAAAATGCCTAGCTGCTTCTATCACCAGCAAAAAACCGTAGGGTTTTACCCCTAAGGATAAGGCTAATGAGAATAATAAACCCAATAATGATAGAATCACTTTTCATAGTTACTTTTTATCATAAAATGAAAATATTTGTCAAGCGGTTTTTTTATTATTTTTAAATATTTTTCTTCCTCTACCTGGAATAAGTATATTAAACCATCACTTGACTCTTTTACATATTTCTATACAATTTACACTCAAGGAAGGGATATGTTTAAGAAAAATACCAACTCTTTAGAAACTAACCGGGATAATCCTGGTATTAATGCCTTGTTATCGGAAAGCAGGCGATTGCTCTCGGAATCTAAATCAAGGGATTTGACCGTCAAAATGCCAAGCGGTAATTTACCGGTTGAAATCATGGAAATATTTGAAAATCTATCAAATGCATTTCAAAATTATCAGGACGAAACGAATTATGATATTATGAAATTCCAGCTTGCCAATAAAGCCATGCATACAGGCTTATGGGATATGGATGTGATAGCAGGCGACCCTGCCAATCCTAACAATAAATTCACCTGGTCAAATGAATTCCGCAAGATGCTGGGATTTAAAGACGAACGTGATTTTCCCAACCTTACCAGCAGCTGGGTTGACCGCCTTCACCCTGAAGATAAAGATTATACGCTTAACGCTTTTGTCGAGCATCTTTCGGATCATTCGGGCAGGACGCCTTATAATCTTGAATACCGTTGCAAATTAAAATCCGGCGAGTACCGTTGGTTTCAGGCTATAGGCGAAACTGTGCGGGACGAAAAAGGGGTGCCTTTACGTGTGGCAGGCTTGTTCTTGGACATTCATGAAAAAAAATTGGCGGCGGAAACAGAAAGGCAGCTTAGAGAACAATTAAAGCATACTTTCGGCCTTATTGAAGGGATAAAAAAACTGATACACGAACTGGATGAAACAATTGATCTGGAAGTTGCATCGGTAAATGAGTCAACCGCCGCAACAGAAAAAATATTAAATTCGCTTAAACGCACTTCAGAAATTTCACGCAGAGAAAAGGATACGATAAAATTACTGATAGATACTGCATCCCAGGGGCAGGAATCCATGCAGAAAACAATTCAATCTGTACAGACCATCTCTGAATCTGTGGGGGGCATAGCCGATGCGATTCAAATTATCAGCGCAATTGCGGCTAACACAAATTTATTGAGCATGAATGCAGCGATTGAAGCTGCCCATGCCGGAGCAGCCGGAAAAGGTTTTGCCGTAGTAGCAGACGAGATACGCCGTCTTGCAGACAGTACTCGTGAAAATTCACGCAATATTTCCAAAACCTTAAAGACAATTATTGAAGGAATATCAGATACAACAAAACAATCTGTCAATACCGACAACCGGATTACAGAAATTTCAAGGGATATAAACGGTTTTGCAGAAACCATGAATGAATTGATAAATACTTTTAATGAATTGGCAATGAAAAGCAATGAAGTTACAAGCTCGCTCAATACCCTAAAGGGGCACAGCGATACAATGAAAACAGGATATAGTCAAATACTTTCAATGACAGAAAAACTGTCCGGGGTTATGGCAGAATATTGCAAGTGATATTAATATCAGCATGGTATTGAATTACCTTTTTTTCTGAGTCCGCCTAATGTTATAGCGCCTGATACAGCCATGCCTATATAGCTCCAGAGCGGGTTGTCGGTAATAGAGGCTGTCAGTCCTAAAAGGCCGCCTGCTGCGACAGCTATATGTATAAAACGCGGATCAAAACGAAATTTCCTGTGTAATAGCAGGCCGATGCCTACAGGTATTACCACACCGCAGGCAAATATATCGTAAGCCATCAGCAAAAATCCTAAAATACTTTTACCCCAGAGACTCAATGCCGCTCCGGTCAGTCCCAGCAATATGACGCATAACTGTTCCCGCTTGAGAGAATTTGAAGTTATCGGTAAGGGACGTGTAGTTCCGGCATTTGTCTTGCGCCGTAATTGCCCCAGCAGGTCAAAGCTAAGTACCGTGGATGCTGTAACCAGGCAGGAATCGGCTGATGAAACAATGGCGCTTATTAGGGCCATTGATACCACCATATTCATCCAGTAGGGCATTACAGTCCCAAGCATTGAAGTTAAAACATCATCCGGCTTGGTGCCTATTGGGATTAGCCCATTTGCGGCAAGCCCTACAGATACGATGAGGATTGCGCACAGGGCAATGCTTGCCGCGCCGATCAAGCCGCCGAGCCTTGCGCTTCGTTCATTTTTTGCCGAAAGGAGTCGCCCAAAGAGCATGGGGCATACAACATAATTCGCCCCAACGATCACAAGGTAGTAAAGCAGCCTTTGTGGCGGAAAGTCCGCATTAACGGCCTCCAACCGTACGGCTCCTGTCCATCCGGGGTTGTTTTGCGTAAGCCAGACCAGCATAATTACAAGAGAAGAGAGAATAAGCAGGGCCTGTATACGGTCAATGCGCATAATGGCCGCTTGCCCGCCCAGCGTATGGACGCAGATCAATACAAGGCTTATTAAGAGGCACAAAAGGGGGGAAAGACCTGTCATGGAACTTAGCACGCGGCTAAGGGCAGAAAACTGAGCGGCAAGAATAGCCATCCACGCTATTACGATAATTATAGAAATGACAGGCCGCACCGAGCGGCCAAGAAACGATTCAACCATATGCGGCAGGGTATATGCCCCGCTGCTGCGTACCTTGCGGGCCAATGTAAGAGAGAGCAGCACAAGCCCGGCTGCCCCGGCGCCCAACCACCAGAAAGCCGGGGTGCCCAGGTTAAAAGCCATGCCTATCATGCCTATGGTTGCAGAGGCGCCT
>Ga0099364_10005938_pt1 | contig 17950 bp, 14 predicted proteins | sample TergutTh196P3_FD_73070 | JGI IMG/M metagenome (GOLD analysis project Ga0099364, IMG submission 73070) | Microcerotermes parvus P3 segment gut microbial communities from Pointe-Noire, Republic of the Congo - Th196 P3 | ecosystem: Host-associated > Arthropoda: Insects > Digestive system > Gut ...
GTATAACGACGCTCTTTGCAAAGTTATTATGTTAAGCGACATTACAGATCTCAAAAATGCTAAAGAACTTATGGAAGCGGCTCTCGAGCAGGCGATGACCGCAAATAAGGCGAAAAGCAACTTCTTGTCCACGATGAGCCACGAAATGCGCACGCCGATGAACGCCATCATCGGCATGGCAAAAATTGGAACAAGAGCGGTTGACATGAATGGAAAAAACCACGCCTTGAACAGAATCGGAGAGGCGTCCACTTATCTGCTTGGCGTGATAAATGATGTGCTTGACATGGCAAAGATAGAGGCGGATAAGTTAGAGCTTGATAGCGTTGAGTATAGTTTTGAGAGAATGATCAAAAAGGTCATATCGTTTATTAGCTTCCGCGTGGATGAAAAGCAGCAGGAGCTTACCGTAAATGTGGACGGCGATATTCCGCGTTTTATTATTGGGGACGATTTGCGCCTGGCACAGGTGCTGACCAACCTTATGTCAAACGCGGTTAAGTTTACGCCCGAAGGTGGCACGATTCATTTTGAGGCTTCATCAAATGGGATAATTAACGATATTTGCGAGTTGCGTTTTAAGGTGGCTGACAGCGGAATCGGCATTCCGGAGGAAAGGCAGGCCGGGATATTTGAGTCATTTGAGCAAGCGACGGGCGGAACATCCCGCGAATTCGGAGGCACCGGGCTGGGGCTTGCCATATCTAAACGCATAGTCGAGCTTATGGGCGGCAGGATATGGGTTGAATCAAAGCCGGGCGAGGGCGCGGCGTTCTCTTTCACCGTAAAGGTATATATGTGCAACAAGGGCGATGCTTATCGTTCAGAGGAAGAAGATACTCAAGACCGCCCCATAGAAATCGGAGAGTTTGCGCGCAAGCGCATGCTGCTTGCCGAAGACATTGAAGTAAATCGTGAAATCCTGCTGTCGCTCTTAGAAGACACGGGCATCATGATCGACTGCGTTGAAAACGGCAAAGATGCGCTAGCATGTATCGACTCATCTCCGGATAAGTATGACATTGTATTAATGGATGTGCATATGCCGCATATGGATGGGTTGGAGGCGACGCGCCGCATTCGTGCCTTGTCCGCCGCGAAGTGTGCCGAGCTACCAATAATAGCGATGACTGCAAACGTGTTCAAAGATGACATTGAGGCATGTTTGACCGCAGGCATGGACGGCCATCTCGGAAAGCCAATTGATATTGACAGGGTGATGGACGTTCTTCGGGAGCATTTGACATCTTAATCCGACAAGGAGTGCTGATGAGAGTGATAAACAGGGTCGAAGAATACGGCAATGACAGTATCAGCGCGCTCAAGGGCGCGGATAGGGTGAGGAAGCGCCCGGGCGTGATTTTCGGGTCTGACGGGCTGGAAGGCTGTCAGCATGCCGTGTTTGAAATCCTTTCCAATGCCATTGACGAGGCACGGGAGGGGTTCGGCAATACGATAACGGTCACGCGCTTTGAGGACAACACGTTCGAGGTCGAGGATTTCGGGCGCGGCTGCCCCGTCGACTGGAACAAGGCGGAGGGCATGTACAACTGGGAGCTCGTGTTCTGTGAGCTGTACGCGGGCGCCAAATATCGCAACGATGAGGGCGAAAACTATGAATTTTCGCTCGGGCTCAACGGCCTCGGCGCTTGCGCGACGCAGTATTCTTCGGAGTTTATGGACGTCACCGTCTATCGGGACGGGAAAAAGTATGAACTCCGCTTTGAAAAAGGGGAAATCATTGGAGAACTGAAATCCGAAGAATATGCCGGCAAGCGCACGGGGAGCATTTTCCGGTGGAAGCCGGATTTGGACGTTTTCACCGATATCGACGTTCCTGCGGAGTATTTTTTGGATACGCTCAAGCGCCAGGCCGTTGTCAACGCGGGGGTCACGTTCAGGTTCAAAAACCAGACGGGCGCAAGGTTTGAAACCACGGATTTCCAATATAAAAGCGGCATACTCGACTACGTGACCGAGCTGTCCGGAGACGGTGCCTTGACGCAGCCTGTGTTCATCGAGGCGGAGCGCCGGGGGCGCGACCGCGAGGATAAGGCGGAATACAAAGTGAAGCTGTCGGCGGCGTTTTGCTTTTCAAATAAAACCAATATAATCGAATACTACCACAACTCGTCGTGGCTGGAGCACGGCGGCTCGCCTGAAAAAGCCGCCCGAAGCGCATTTGTCGCGGAAATCGACGCGTATCTTCGTAAAAACGGCAAGTATCAGAAAAACGAGAGCAAAATCACGTTCACGGACGTGCAGGACTGCCTGCTCCTTGTGACGAATTGTTTTTCGACTCAGACTTCATATGCCAACCAGACGAAAAAATCCATAACGAATAAGTTCATACAGGATGCAACGACCGATTTCCTCCGAAGCCAGCTCGAAGTCTATTTCATCGAGAATAAAGCGGAGGCCGATCGGATTGCCGAGCAGGTGCTCATCAACAAGCGAAGCCGCGAAACGGCGGAGAAAGCGCGGCTCAATATTAAGAAGAAACTGTCCGGCGGGCTTGATATAGCGAACAGGGTGCAGAAATTCGTCGATTGCCGGACAAAGGACGTCGCGCGCCGCGAGATATACATAGTTGAGGGAGACAGCGCGCTTGGCGCGTGCAAGCTCAGCCGCGACGCGGATTTTCAGGGGATAATACCGGTTCGCGGCAAAATCCTCAATTGCCTAAAAGCCGATTATGGCAAAATTTTCGCTAATGAGATAATAACCGACATCATCAAAGTGCTTGGGTGCGGCGTGGAGATACAGAACAAGCACTCTAAAGAGCTGAGCGCTTTTGACATAAGCGCGCTGCGCTGGAGCAAGGTGATCATATGCACGGACGCGGACGTGGACGGGTTCCAGATACGCACGCTCATCCTCACGATGCTTTTCAGGCTTGTCCCGACGCTGATCGAAGAGGGGTATGTCTATATCGCCGAATCGCCGCTGTTTGAGATCAATAGCAAGGGCAAAACATATTTTGCTTACTCCGAGAGGGAGAAAGCGGAGATCGTCTCCGGTTTGGACGGCGCGAAACACACGATAAGCCGCTCGAAAGGGCTTGGGGAGAACGATCCGGAAATGATGTGGCTCACCACGATGAACCCGGACACGAGGCGGCTGATAAAGGTCATGCCTGACGACGCGGAGGCCACGGTCGAGACTTTTGAGCTGCTGCTTGGGAACAATCTCGCGGGGCGCAAGGAGTTTATCTCGGAAAATGGGTACAAATATCTGGATTTCGCGGACGTGTCTTGATGCAGTGTACAGTGTACAGTGTACAAATGAGAGTTGAGAGTTGAGGAAGGTTGGTGCGTTCATGAAAAGGTTTATAGTGTTATTTATGCTTGTTGCGTTGTTTTGTCCGATTTTGGCGTTGGCGGCTGAGGGGGCGCCCCCATCACTGTCGCCGCAGGAAACGCCTCCTTTATGGGAGGAGTGGGGCTACGATTCTTTGGAAGAGTTTCTTGAAATCATGGGAATGACTGAAGGGGAGTACTACGAATTTGAAGCAAGACAAAAGCGCTTGGATGAGGAACTGATAAGATGGGAGGAAGAACACAGGCAGCGCCGCATCAGGGAATTTGAAGAGTTTGGCGGGACTTATGGCGTTGTCAATGTCATGTTCAATGGAGGATTCATCAGTTTCGCGGGAGTTGTCCCTGAGATAATCGACGGTTCGGTTTTTGCGCCAGCCGTTTCCATTTTTGAAGCGATGGGCGCAAAAGTCGATTACGAGAGAGAAACCGGCGGAGTAACGGCGGAGTTCGCGGACAGGAGCATATGCTTAACCATCGATCAAGAGATGGTTGTTTTTGAGGAAAACGGCGATGAGCGCGAGTTTTCCATAGGTCTTGCGCCATATGCCAAAAACGGCGTTTCGTACATGCCCGTCCGTGCGGTCAGCGAGGCTTTGGGTTATGAGGTTTTATGGGATTCGGAGTTCAAAACCGTTGTTATGCTTGACAGAGAAGGGATCATAGCGGAAATCGACAAAGACTTCACGATTCTGAACAAACTGTTTGAATCGCCGATCAAAATGCGCCCCGATGACGGAGGCGCTTACAGGACAATGGTGGAAATGCTTGTTTCCGTCACGCAGTTTGACTCATTAAACGGCGACAAAAACGCGGATTTCGCGGCAAACATCAACATCCATTCAGATGGGAGCAATTATCACATAAAGGGAGCCGTTGATTTGTCGGAGCTGCTGGACTTCATGCTGGCTGCGGATAGTTATGCCTATTATTCCGATGAAGACATCAAAGAAATGAATGACGTATTCAATATGATTTCGTCCGATGAAATGGAATTGATATACAGTTTTGACAAAGACGTGCTGTACGCGAAGATGCCGTTCATTCACTTGCTGGTTCCGGAGATACCTGAGAATGCGTGGATATCGGTAAGCGGGGTATATGAGCAGCTATTCGAAGCAGGCTTGGGCAGTTTTGTTGAGGAGCTTGGTTTTGACTTTATGAGCGACGGCATGAGCGTGGGCAGAATAATCTACTTGGGAAGCCTGAGCTACGGTTATCGTTTTCCGGTCTATTTTTACGGGGAAATGATGGATGACGCCGAAGGGCTCAAATCTTGGGCCGGCGATAATAAGTTCACGCGAAGCGGGACGGATTATACCCTGACCTTGACGCAGGAAGACCTGGAAAACAATTCGAATTCGCCGGGGATGTCATATTACAGATATTACAATGACTTCGGACTGAAGATTGTCATCAGGACGCATAATGATATAGTTACAGGGATTGCGGGCAGCTTTTTGTATCACGAAAGATATTACTATTCCGAGACTCAATACTCCGCCAGTTTTGACATCAGCGCGGGAAGCATTCAGTTCAGTTTTGATGCACACGAAAAAAATGTGATGAAAATGCGCATAGATATTGGCGCCGAGACGAAAGCGGCCAGCGAACCGGTTCCTCAAGCCCCGCCCGAGGGAGCGAACATAATACCGATCGAGGAGCTTTTCCCTGATCAATTCGATCGTTTGGCGATAATGCCCTTGCTGTTTGCGAATGCCTAGCAATGGCTGTTCAGAAATGCCGAACCGCTGTACAGCAACGTCAAAATTTCCCGCATCGACTCCGACGACATATACACGAAGCCATTGCCGCCGAACATATGGGCGGCTTTCTTCGTGCTGCGGGATAGGTACGACGTGGAAGCCGCCACGGAACTTCGCGCCACCCGAGCCGAGTTCGCAGCCATCCTTATGCGCTTCATTGAAGCCGTGGGATAAGGAAACAACAAGCACACGACAAGCGGCGCGTTGCGTCTACGGCTGATAAAGCCGAGGCACACCGCGCCGCCCATGGGTCGATTAATTTGTCAGCTATGCTACTTTGTCCGTATAACTCACGACAGATATTTCGCTGATTGTGTTTTTCAAAGCGTTTACAATGACTTCAATTTCACGCGCGACATCATCGCTGTATGAGGTTTCGCCGCATTGTCTGCATACCTGCGATGGAACGTTTCTAATTATAATAACGCTTTTTTCAACTTCAACCATAAAGGTAGTTTGTTTATCTTCAAGTCTCCCTTTGCACATAAAACAAGTCATATCAGATTTCCTTTCTTGTTTTTAAGTCAGTTTCCCATTCCTCAATATCAGGATAATAGGCTGTAATTAGCCATAATTCAATTTCAGACACACCGCATACTACATGCAAGTTCTTTCCTGCATTATCGATACCAATTATCAAACAACTCGGATACGGATAATCATCGGGATATTGTTCAATGATTTCACCGGAAATCAATGCCCGCTCCACATCTCCCATGCTGATGCCTCGTTGTAAAAGCCTGACTACGATATGGTTAGTCCATCTTAAGGATTTGCTTTGGCACATCTTGATTACTGTCGAAATATCTATCTCATGCAAGAGTATTCGCCGCCCATCTGTAATCATATCGAACGAGTCTGTTCTCAACAATGCATCATTATATAACAAACATGAAAAAAACTCAACAAAATCAGAGGAGGCAAAATGTAGCGAAAATGTAGTAGCAAAATTCCGAATAGTCTGCTAAAATGGTTTGGCGCGGATGGAGGGAGAATGGGAAAGAAAAAACAGGAAGACAAGAAAACGGGCGTGAATCCAAACGTCTCGGGGTTGCGGGCGGAGGTGCTTGAGCAGCCGATAACCGATACGCTCGAACTCAATTACATGCCTTACGCGATGAGCGTCATCATATCCAGGGCCATTCCGGAAATAGATGGCTTCAAGCCCTCGCACAGAAAGCTTTTGTACACGATGTACAAAATGGGGTTGATGACCGGGGCGAGGACAAAGTCAGCGAACATAGTCGGGCAGACGATGCGCTTGAATCCGCACGGCGACGCTCCGATTTATGATACGATGGTGCGGCTTTCAAAGGGGAACGGGGCGCTGCTCACGCCTTTCGTCGACTCTAAGGGGAATTTCGGCAAGGTGTACTCCCGCGACATGGCTTATGCCGCTTCGCGCTATACGGAAGCAAAGCTGGCTCCGGTTTGCGCTGAGGTTTTCCGTGACATCGATGCCGACACCGTGGATTTCGTCGATAATTACGACAACACCATGACGGAACCGTCGTTGCTGCCGACTTCGTTCCCGAATGTTCTGGTCAGCGCGAATACGGGGATCGCGGTCGGCATGGCTAGCAGCATATGCGGATTCAATCTGGAAGAGGTCTGCCGTACCGCCGTGGAATACATCGCGGACCCGGGCTGCGATATCAAGCAGACCTTGAAAGCTCCTGATTTCCCGACAGGCGGAGAACTCATATACAACGCGGCGGATATCGAATCCATCTACGAAACCGGGCGCGGCAGCGTCAAAGTCAGGGCGCGCTGGCGCTATGTCAAGGATGGGAACCACATTGAAATCACGGAGATTCCATATTCGACGACGGCGGAGGCGATAATAGATAAGGTTGCCGAACTGGTGAAGGCAAATAAACTGCGCGATGTTGCGGACATGCGCGATGAGACGGATATGTCCGGCTTGAAACTGACGATCGACCTCAAGCGCGGGGTCGAGCCTGAGAAGCTGATGGCAAGCCTTTTCAAGTATACTCCGCTCATGGACAGTTTTTCGTGTAATTTCAACATCCTGATAGCGGGCGTCCCCCGCGTCATGGGCGTGAGGGAGATATTGGAAGAATGGACCGCGTGGCGCGCGGATTGCGTCAAGCGGCGAGTTTACAGCGAGCTCCAAAGGAAAAAGGATAAGCTCCATCTTTTGCGGGGCCTGCAGAAAATCCTTCTGGACATAGACAAGGCGATAGCCATAATCCGCGCGACGGAGGAGGAGTCGGAGGTCGTCCCGAACCTGATGATCGGCTTTGGCATCGACGAGCGTCAGGCCGATTACGTGGCGGAAATCAGGCTTAGGAACATCAATCGCGAGTATATCTTAAAGCGCACGGAGGAGTCAGGCGAGCTTGAACGGGATATCGAAGACCTTGAAGATACCTTGCGCTCAAACAAGCGCATAAATGCGATAATCGTCAGGGAGCTGAAGGATGTCATCAAAAAGCACGGTACGGAGCGCCGCACGGAAATAGTGTACGAGGATGAGATCGAGGCGTTTGAAGAGGATGACGACGTCAAAGACTATGCGGTAAACGTTTTCATGTCGCGTGAGGGTTATTTCAAAAAGATAACCCCGTTGTCCCTGCGGATGGGCGGCGAACACAAGTACAAGGAATCCGACGAGCCATTTTTGCATTTTGAGACCCAGAACAAAAACGAGCTGCTCATCTTTACCGACAGGCAGCAGGTATATAAGGCGCGCGTCCGCGATTTTGAGGACACCAAGGCGTCGAACCTCGGCACGTATCTGCCGACGGCGCTTGAGATGGACGATGGGGAAAATGTCATATATCTGCTCGACCCTGACGATTATTCGGGGCATGTCATATTCTTTTTTGAAAACGGGAAGGCAGCGAGGGTCGAGCTTTCGGCTTACGCCACAAAGACTAATCGGAAAAAACTGACCGGAGCGTATTCGGACAGAAGCCCGGTCAAGTCAGTGATACCTGTCAAGGAAGATTTTGAGATTGTGGTTTATTCGACGGACAGCCGCACGGTCGTGTTCAGCTCGTCGCTTCTTGCGCCCAAAACAACAAGGTCGACGCAGGGGGTGCAGGTCATGTCCTTAAAGCGCAATCATACGGTGGATGAAGCCTTGCCGTTTGAGCATGCGCGCATGGCAAACCCCGCACGGTACAGGGTCAGGTCGATTCCCGCCTCTGGGGCATTGCTCAGGCCCGAGGACAAGGGGGAAGTTCAGCTCAGCCTTCTTTCGGAGGAGTGAGGATAACTGCTCAGCGCCTTGCGCTCGAAGCGTACTCCTCACCGGCACTGTATATGTTATTATGCGTTAGGAGTTTTCAGTGAAAAGGCTAGTCATATATGGATTGGTTTTTATCATATTAATAATATGCGCCGGGTGTTCTTCCATACTTGAACACGAGGCCCGGGACGAAAGCATGCACGTTGCGTCGCCCCATGAGAGGTTGCCGGATGAACAAATCGAGATATCCGGATATGATGAGTTCAAAGCCGCGCTGCTCGGCCTTATCGAGGAGCAGGAGACTAGCGCATTGATGGTGGTTTACAGATATGACGGCGATGTCCCGGCGGACGTCGATCGCGGGATAGGCGAGATAATGAACGAGGATCCGATAGCCGTTTACGCTGTTGCCGAAATTGAAGGAACGGTCACAAGAATAGTGTCATATTTTGAAATAGCGGTAAATATTGAATATAAGAGGACAATAGAGCAGGCGGGGTCGATAGTCACGGTGTCCACGGATCGGTATTTAAGGGCTGAACTGCAAAGCGTGATAAGCGGTTATCGCGAGGAAGCGGTGTTTCTCACTTCGCTGCAAATCACTGAAGAGGTCATTGCGGAGTATGTCAGGGACATTTATTACCAAAACCCGCGAAGCATCGTTGCTATGCCCGTGATGGTGATTGAGACATTCCCCGCAGGCGGGAATGACCGGTTTATTGAACTGCGTTTCGTATACATTGCTGAAGCGGACGTCCTGCGGCAATTCGGCACAAGCCTTGCGGGGTCCGTGCGGAGAAACGCTCTCGCGGCAGAAGGGGCAAATGATGGGGAAATTTTGCTGTCGCTTGTTGAAAATCTGATTGGCGCATGCGCTTATGATGAAGGCGCGGCCAGGGCGATCAGCGAACATGGCGTGCAAAATCTGGCGGCGACCGCGTATAATGCGCTTGTCAGAGGAAGCGCCGTCGGGGAAGGTTTTGCCATGGCGTTCAAGGCTTTGTGCGATGAGTTGGGGTTCGATTGCCGAGTCGTGCTTGGGTATCTTGGCGGCATGGTGCACGCTTGGAACATCGTTTCGCTTTATGGGGACTACTATCACGTTGACGCCGCAATGTGCGCTTACAACGGCGTCGAGACCGCATTTCTCAAGAGCGACGCGGACTTCGCGGGCGTTTATTCATGGGATTCCGAAAATACCGCCGAGTGCAATGGGTTGCTGACCTATAATGATATCGTCGGCATTGATGATGAAGAGCCTGAAGACGGGGAGTTTGAAAACGGTGAAGAGAATGATGATGAAGACGGGGAGGATGAGGGAGTTGAGAGTTGAGAGTTGAGAGTTGAGAGTTGAGAGTTTAGCGTTGAGAATTGAGAGTATTATTGGAAAGGCTGTGTGAATGATGACCGGTGAAATAAATTCTTTCAGAAGCAGATTTTTTGGGGGATTTAACAGGGAAGATGTGGTAGAATATATCGCGAAGCTCGCGCAGGAGCGCAATGAGATTGAAGATGCGAAGATTAAGGCAGAGAACGATTCGCGGGCGCTGGCCATTGAAATTGTAAAGCTTCGCAGCGAGATGGAGGATGCTCGGATGCTGCTGGCGGAAGACCGAAAGCGCATGGCCGGCACTATTGAGTCCGCCGGGAAGGCTTTTGCCGAGTATGAGGTTGCGTTCAAAGGGCTGTGCGCGGAAATCGGGGAGGCGGCGGCCGGAGTCAGCGCGGAGTTGAAAAGCGCAGGCGAAGTGACCGCCAGGGTGCCGTCGATGCTGGCGCGGGCGGCGGAGCGGCTAGGGGAGTTGCGGTCTGAGTTCGACGCAGGCAATGACAGTTGAATATTAGTGACTATTCATGACCTTGCGCTCGAAAAACGTTTTTTTGCTTCCTTATCGCGATAAGTCGCATCCATGCGACCTAATCGCGCCGCTCCGCATCCTTGCTCCGCTGTCGGAAGCAAAATAAACGTCTTCCTCGCTGGCACTGAATAGATATAATACTATAAAAATAGAAGCAGGAGATGACAGCATGAAATTTACGTTTACTGAGAAGAAGGTTCAAATTACTGATGAGTTGCGCGACTATGCTGAGAAAAAAATCGGCAAGCTGGATAGGTTCTTTAAGAACGAATCTGAGGCTTTTGTCACTTTCACGGTCGAACGCGGACGGTATATCGCGGAGGTGACAATCAAGAATAACGGCATGTTCCATCGCGTTTCAGAGGTGACGAGCGATATGCAGGCATCGGTCGATTCCGCCGTCGCCGCGATCGAACGCCAGATACGCAAGCATAAGACCAAGCTCGAAAAGCGGCTGCGCGACGGTGTGCTCGATCGCGAATTTGCTCCATCCGTCAAGCATGATGTTCCGGAGGACGAGGAGCCTGATTTCAAAATAGTCCGCACAAAAATGTTCACCGTGAAGCCGATGACCCCGGAGGAGGCGGTGCTTCAGATGAATCTGCTTGAGCATGAGTTTTTCGTGTTTAAGAACCAGAGCCATGACGATGCGTTTACCGTCGTCTATAAGCGTAAAAAGGGCGATTACGGGCTGATTGAGGCTACTTAGATTTTTGATCCCATTGAGCGTATTTCGTTGAGCAGGGCGGCGACGTCAAATCCGGCGGAGGGCTTGTTTTGGCTTTCGCCCTTTGCCTGCGGCGCTTGCGGTGTTTCATAAAATCTGTTCGCGGCATCCGATGGCGGCGTTGCAGGTTGGGCATCCGCGCCTGATGGTTGCGAAGCGGCAATATCGTCAAACCGCTCTATTTGGAGCGAACTTGGATTGACCATCATGACGCCGTCGGGTTTTTCGAGGAATAGCAGTTTGTCGCCTTCGTTTATGCCGAGGCGCCTACGGATGGACACCGGGATCGTTATCTGACCCTTGCTTGTTACTTTAGCCATTTCCAATGAAAGCACACCTCTCTTTGCATTCGGTACATTCCTTACATCAATAGTAGTCAAGAATAGTGAATTTGTCAACACCCAATGCAGTCTGCGGACTGCAAGGGGTCAGGGGTCAGGGGTCAGGAGACGATGGTACGATTATTTGTATCGTTTGTCCGTAGGTTAATATGGGTGCATAACAGCGTTGGCACTTGATAGAAGGAGAGATTTATGGCGATATTGGCCGCGTATGCCATGCCGCACCCGCCGCTTGCCGTGCCGGGCGTCGGGAGGGGGCAGGAAAAAGGGATAAGCGATACTTTGGCGGCATTCGATGAAGCCGCCGGGGAAATCGCGGGTTTTGAGCCGGAAGCGATAGTGTTTATCACGCCGCATAATGTCAACTACTCGGACTATTTCCATATTTCGCCCGGGAAATCCGCGAATGGGGATTTCAAGCGTTTCATGGACGGAAATACGCGCCTGGAGACGCTGTATGACGAGGAGATGGCGGCGGAAATAGCGCGGCTTGCGTCTCGGGACGGCATCCCTGCGGGAAGCAAGGGCGAGACGGATCCGCGCCTCGATCATGGGGTGACGGTTCCCATGTGGTTTATAAACAGGCGATATGAGAAGTACAAAACCGTGCGTATTTCCCAATCCGGATTAGATTCTGCCGATCACTACAAGCTCGGGCGGATCATCGCGGAAGCCTCCGAAAGCCTCGGCCGCAGGACGGTCCTCATCGCTTCTTCCGACATGTCCCACAAACTCAAGCACGACGGCCCCTACGGCTATGCGCCGGAAGGCCCGGAGTTTGACGCTCTTTTCGCGCAAACGATGTCGGATGGGGATTTTTTGGGCCTGCTCAAAATTCCCGAGGCTCTCAGGCAGGGCGCCGCGGAATGCGGCTACGGCTCTCTGGTCGTTCTCGCGGGGTGCTTTGATAGACGGGAAGTAGAGGCAAGGCTGCTTTCATACGAAGGGCCGTTCGGCGTCGGTTATGCAGTTGCGGCATTCGTGCCGGGAGAGTTTGACGAAAGCAGGAATATGCTTGATCAGTATGAGGAAATTTCGCTTGCCGAGGCGCAAGGAATGAAAAGCGCGGAAGACGATTACCGCAGCTTGGCGCGCCGTTCTCTGGAATTCACGGTCATGGGCGGCGGGGAGCTTCCGCTGCCGGGCGGGCTTCCAGATGAAATGCTCAAGAAAAGGGCGGGAGTGTTTGTGTCTTTGCACAAAAACGGACGATTGCGCGGCTGCATAGGGACGATATCGCCGACTGCGGAAAACGTCGCTGAGGAAATCGTCCAAAATGCGGTGTCGGCGGGGCTCAAAGACCCCAGGTTTGAACCCGTGGCTGAATCGGAATTGCCGTATCTGACTTACAAAGTGGACGTGCTGTCCGCGCCGGAACCGATTTCGGGGCCGGAGGAGCTCGACGTCAAGCGCTATGGAGTGATCGTATCAAGCGGCTTTAAACGCGGCCTGCTGCTCCCGAATCTCGAGGGGGTCGACACCGTGGAAGAGCAAATAGCCATCGCCAGGCAAAAAGCGGGCATATCGGAAAACACGCCGCTCAAGCTGGAGCGCTTCGAGGTCATTCGCCATGAGTGACGCAAGTCAAAAGAAGGAAGCCGCGTTTTGGAGCGCGGATGAAAACAATGCCGTGCGGTGCGGGCTGTGCCCGCACCGTTGCCTTGTGCGCGAAAATGCGTCCGGGGCGTGCGGCGTGCGCGAAAACCGGGAAGGGAAGCTGATTGCGTCAAGCTACGGGCAGATTTCGTCCGTCGCGCTTGACCCCATCGAAAAGAAGCCGTTGTATATGTTCAATCCGGGCAAGAAGATTTTGTCGATCGGAGGCTTCGGATGCAACATGAAATGCGGTTTTTGCCAGAACTACGAAATCTCTTCGGAATATGAAAGTATTAGGCAAAGGGCCGGCCTGCTTTCGCCGGATGACGTTGTTGAGGCCGCGTTGCGGGCTGTGCCTGACGGCAATATTGGCGTGGCATACACGTATAACGAACCCTTGATAGGCTACGAATTCCTTTATGACTGCGCCGCGCTTGCGCGCAGCAAGGGGTTGAGCAACGTGCTGGTGACGAATGGATGCATTAATGCCGAGCCGCTTGAAAACCTTTTGCCTTTGACCGATGCGATGAACATCGACTTGAAAGGGTTCACTGACGATTTTTACACCGGCGTCGGCGGAGACCTTGAAACGGTCAAAGAAACGATCAAGCGGGCCTCGGCGAGCTGCCATGTGGAGGTGACGACGCTTGTTTTGCCGGGGGAAAATGAGGGCGATATTCCGGAAATCGCAAAATGGCTGTCTTCGATTGACCCGGGAATCCCGCTGCACCTGACGCGGTTTTTTCCGAGGTATCATTATGACGGCAGGCAACCGACCCCAAGGGAAACCATAATGAGGCTATGTGAAGCCGCAAAAGAACATTTGACGAATGTTTTCCCGGGAAATATGTAAAATACACAGAACCGGCGAGGAAGACCTCGTCTTTGCGAGCCGCAGCGAAGCAATCCAGTCCTTTTTGCACCGATTGTTATGTTTCTTTCTGGATTGCCACGTCGCTTTGCTCCTCGCAACGACGAAACCGTGAGGTTTACGACACATCCTGATTAGTTACAATAATGGTAGAAAATGGAAACGACAAACAGATTACTAAAGCTATATATTGAGCCGAGTTCAAGGTGCAACCTTGCGTGTAAAATGTGTTTTCGCAACACATGGATAGACGAGACCTTTTCCGACATGGAAATGGGCGTTTTCAAAAATGCTGTCGACACAATGCCCGACAGCGTGCAAACCGTTTTCTTCGGCGGGATGGGGGAGCCGCTGATCAACCGGGACATACTTGCGATGGTAGGATACGCGGCAAGCAAAGGGGTCAGAGTGAGCATGCTGACGAACGGGACGCTCCTGACCCGAGGGATGTCGGCGGATTTGCTTGATATGGGGCTGGACATGCTCTGGGTTTCAATCGACTCTTTCGAAGAGGGCGAGTACGAGTCGATTAGAAAAAACGGCAGCTTCGAGCTTGTCAGGCGCAATATTGAAAGCTTCAATTCGGAACGTTTTGGCCGCCGTGATTCGGTTGATCGGCCCAACGGCACCCCTCCCGCGCAGTTGGGCCTCGCTTTCGTCGCGATGAAAAGCAATGTCCGCCAGCTTGGAAAGCTAAGGCAGTTTGCCGATGAGAACGAGGTCAGCCATATCAACATCTCGAACGTCAGCCCTACCGATGGGTTTTCCCAGAGCGAGACTCTTTATTCACGTACGTTGGCCCTCGACTTGCCTACGAAAGGCTTGTGGGGCAGCCGGATAACTCTGCCGGCGATGGATGACAATCTTGAGGGCGTGGCTGACGGCGTCTCGGCCCTGCTCGGCGCCGGCTTTGAAGAGACATGCGCGGAAGGCGGGATGGAGGAGCGCCGTCAGTGGCATTGCAGGTTTGTGAACGATGGCATGGCTTTCGTCAGGCACGACGGCGAGGTTTCTCCTTGCATGGCTTTGCTGCACAGCGGCGTGACGTACCTCGGCGACAAGAAGCGAATAGTGCGCCGGCATTCGTTTGGCAACGCGGGGAAGCAAAGGCTTTCGGATATTTGGGACGGCGAGGAGTACGCGGCGTTTCGGAAACGTGTCCTCGATTTTGAGTTTTCCCCGTGCGTCAGGTGCGGAGGCTGCGATTTAAGGGATGAAAACCAAGCCGATTGTTTCGACAACGATAAGCCCACCTGCGGCGCCTGCCTATGGTCGGAAGGCATACTGAGCTGTCCGTGAGGGACGTTGCGCAGCTTGTTTATTGATTAAAAATTAAAACACGTATGGCTGAAAGTCACAATTTTGCGACTTTCAGTTTTTTCACGTTTCATTGTGTATAATAAAGCCGTCATCAAGGACTCGCCCGCAAACCATGCTGAAATCCGACATGAAAGAGAGGGACAGCGATGTAGAGAAGTGAAGAATGACTATTGCTCATTAACTATGGAAGGTGGTGTTCTATATGGCGTTAATAGCCGGAAAAATGATGTCTTTGCTTTTGATAACCATGCTTTTGACCGTTGGCGGAGGCACCGATGCTTCAGACACAATCACCGCCCCAAATGAAGTTGGCGAAAAACTTGTGGCGGTAATGCTCCCCGCAGACGCGGCGGGTGATCAGGCGTGGACGTTTTCCGTGATAGGCGGGGACGGCAGGATAAGCGAGTCATCGACGGAAGCATATGAAGAGTATCTGCGCGAACGCGAGAATTCCCCAATCGTTGATTTTGTTGTCCCAGGATATAAGGCGTTCGTTTTCGAGGGTGCGGAGGCGGGTGAGGTAACGCTTAAATTCTCTTATACCAGCCGCACTGACCTTTCCCAAAAACCCACGATGATGCAAATCGTCTCACTGATGGTTTATGATAGCAAAACGTTGGCTGTCACTGAATCCTACGCGGTTGACATAAGCAAAAGCGTTATTGCGATCCTGCTCCCATTTGACGCTTTTTCCAGCGGCGAATGGGTCTATACCGCCAAAGGCGAGGGGAGTTTGTCGGAGGCTTCTTGGGATGAGTACCAGGAACAAGAAATGGCGAATCGCGAAAGCGAAGATGAAGATGACGGCATGTTCTTGTTGCCTGAAGGAATACCTCCCGGATGTACCGCTTTTGTATTCAAGGGAGCGGAACCGGGCATCGTCGACTTGTTATTCGTCTGCTCGGACCCTGCGATGGAGGAAGCCGTGAAAATCGAGGTATTCAACGACAATACATTAGCGATTATCCAACCGGAACAGTGATAAATCCTGCGCATAGTCCAAAAAATGCGGTTCGATGACCGCAATAAAAAATAAAGGAGATACTAAGATGAAAACGAAAAAAATACTTACAGCGATCCTGGCAATAATCATGGATTGCGCCCTACTGGCATCCTGCGGCGGCGGCGGTTCGCAACCTTCTGCCTCCACACCGCCTTCTAGCTCCGCGCAACCCCCGGCATCACAACCCCCGGCATCACAACCCCCGGCCTCCAATCCCGGTCAAAATCAGCCGTCGGGCGGCGGTGACTATGACGAGTACGTAGAAGTGTATCTGGACGCGATGGGTGATTTCATCTCAGGCACCGATTATATGATGGAAGGCCTGAGCGAGTTAATGGATAACGCGGACTATATCTCTGATTATGAAGACTTAGAGCTGTGGTGCTACCTTTTCATCGAAATAAAAGAAGCGATAGGAAGCGCGGCGGATGATTTGGCGGAGATCGCTGTATTAGCGCCCGAAGAATATGTGGAAGCTCATCTTATGGTAACTTTTGCCCTGGCGGCGATATACGATTCGATGACAGGATTTGAATATGCGGTGGATGCTTTGTTTGACGGCGACGAAGATGCTTTCTATGACGGTTTGGCCGAGTTTATCGGCAATCTCCTCATAGCTGCCGAACTGTGGTCTGAAGCTGTCGCTTATTAATGAGACATCTAGCCACTAGCCACTAGCCACTAGCAACAGCAAACGGGCCGCGCTCCTGATCCTTGAATCATAAATTGGGTTGAGAGCGCGGCCCGCTTTAGATATCCTACTGAGAGGAGATCGAAATGTTGAAAAAAACTGCGAAAATGTTGCTTGCCGTCTTGCTTGCCACAGCTTTATTGCTGACGTTGGCGGGCTGCGAAAGTGAGGTAGCGGACTCAAGCGCGACAAGCCCTGCCCCTGTCCAAACTGTCGCCCCCCCTTCAGAGTTGCCTCCAGGATCGGCTGAGGGCGAAGGGGCTTTTTCGGCGAATGCCGCGCAGCATGTGCAACGCCGCGACTTCTACACCCAAAGACGGGGCGACGGCCAGGATGTGTTCACTCTAATGCTTTACATGTGCGGAAGCGATCTCGAGACCGACGGTGGCTCAGCATCGGCGGACTTATATGAGATATACTACGGACTAAGCGGTGGCCTCAACGATAATCTAAACATTATCGTGGAAACCGGAGGCGCCAAAGAATGGGAAATCGACCTGATAGACAGTAGCCAGAACCAAAGGTGGAGAATCGATGCCGACGGCTTTGAGCTTCTGCAGAATGTCGGTCTGCGGGATATGACCGATCCGGGTTCACTGGCCGATTTTATTTGGTTCTGTGAGCAATATTTCCCGGCCGACCGCTACGGTCTGATAATGTGGGATCACGGCGGCGGAACCTTGGGCGGATTCGCTGAGGATGAACATTTCCCCGAATCTTCTGCCATGAGCATAGGCGAAATAAACGCGGCGCTTAATTACGCGGGCGTAAAATTCGATTTTATAGGATTTGACGCATGCTTGATGGCTACCGCCGAAACTGCCTTCATGGTGGAACAGCACGCCGACTATATGATTGCTTCCCAACGTGTCGAGCCGGGCTTGGGGTGGTATTTTACCGATTTTGTCGCAGCTTTGTCCGCCAACACTTCTATAGACACGCTGGAGCTTGGCCGCATAATCGTGGACACATATATCCGCGAGGCAAGACACAGTTATTACGGCAACGAACTGACGCTTTCGGTGATCGATCTCAGTTATATTGGCGACCTGTTCTATTATCTCTACGATTATTTCACCGCCGCTGAATACGCGCTTATAAACGACGCGGCTTTTTCTGATATGAGCCGGGCGCGGTACGACAGCCGCGTACTCACGGGCAACAATGATCAGGTCGATCTTGTGTACCTTGTAAGCAATATGGAGGTAGAGGGCAGCAAAGCGCTGATGGAGAGCCTGGAGC
>Ga0099364_10005939_pt1 | contig 17948 bp, 10 predicted proteins | sample TergutTh196P3_FD_73070 | JGI IMG/M metagenome (GOLD analysis project Ga0099364, IMG submission 73070) | Microcerotermes parvus P3 segment gut microbial communities from Pointe-Noire, Republic of the Congo - Th196 P3 | ecosystem: Host-associated > Arthropoda: Insects > Digestive system > Gut ...
TCTACAATTTGAGTGCCTTGAGTTTTCATTTTTCACTTTACATTTTTCATTTGTTGCCATGCCTTTGTGGAAAATCGCCTGGCGGAGCATTCAGCACCGCTCACTTGCTTCCGGTTTAACCGCCTTCTCCATGTCCCTTGGGGTCGCACTGATTGTTACCGTAATCGTTATTTACGGTGTCCTTGACCAATCGTTTCGGCGCAGTGCCCAGGGGTACGATTTGATCGTCGGTCCGCCGGGAAGCTCACTCGAATTGGTCATCAGCACCGTTTTTTACCAGCGGGCACCTATTGGTAAAATTCCTTACGACCACCTCACGGAACTCCGGTCCGGGCGGTATCGGTCTGCCGTGGAAGCCGCAATCCCGATTGCGTTGGGGGAACATTATCGCGGGTTGCCAGTCGTCGCGACAAGTAGTGAGTTTTTCACAAGACTGGAGTATCTTGACGGGCGGAAATACCAATTCCAGGACGGTCAAAATTTCTCCGATCACAATTATTACGACGCGGTTGTCGGTTATTCCGCCGCGAAAAAGACCGGACTCAAAGCCGGTAGCAAGTTCAAAACCATGCACCGCGGCGACGCTGCGGAAGAGCATGCGGAAGAATACACGGTCGTTGGGGTGCTCAAACCGACCGGAACGCCGAACGACGGTGCGATTTTTATCAATATCGAGGGATTCCATAACATGCACGCCGGACAGGAAACCGTTTTGGACGAGTCCTATCAATTGAGAACACCGGTAACGCAAACGGCAGAAGCCAAACCGGACGGTGATAACCATGTCCACGACGAAAGCCGCGACCACGATCATGATGAAACATGCGATCACGATCATGATGAAACATGCGATCACGACCACGATCACCCCAAGGAACTTTCGGCGGTGCTCGTTTTAACGAAAGAAATAAAAAACACGGCCACAACATCCCAGGACATCTTCGGAATGGGACAAGAAATCGATATGGGAACGTCAGTTTCCAGACAGGTGGTTGACACCAGTGTTTTTGCTTTGCCGAAGCGAATTGAGAATGATTCGGGCGGGAGTCTCCAAGTCATTCGGCCAGTCGATGAAATTGCGTTTTTGTTTGAAAAGATCATCGGGAACGTCCAGTTGGTCCTCCTGATTCTCGCCGCTTTGGTAATCGTCGTCGCCGGGATCGGGATGATGGTTAGCATTTACAATTCGATGAACGAGCGGCGGCAGGAAATCGCAATCATGCGGGCACTCGGAGCAAGGCGTATTACGGTTATGGCAATCATCCTTCTCGAATCAATCCTGCTCTCCCTCGGCGGCGGAGCGTTTGGCGTGTTTTTTGGGCATTCACTGATTTTCGTACTCGGTCCCTGGATTTCCGACGCAACCGGAATCATCGTCTCCGCCTGGCATTTCCAGTGGGCGGAGTTGGTTTTAATTCCCGGCCTCCTCGCGTTGGCGTCCGTTGTCGGGTACCTTCCCGCCGTCATCGCCTACCGAACCGACGTGGCACAATCATTACATGGATAAATACAAGTGAAAAATAAAAAATGAAAAATTGTCATTAGCTGCCGCACCTTGTGAAACGGGTTGTTTTTCGTTTTTTTATTTTTCAATTTTCATCTCTTATTTTTTTCATTTCTCATTTTTCATTTTTCATTTGCATTAGATGTCGGCAACAGCCGCACGAAGATTGCGTTGTATAAACAGGATGCGGTGCGGCGGTTTCGGATGGTTTCGTCCGCTCTTGCGGCTTGCGCAGGTGAAAACACCGTCCACTGGGGGATCGGAAGCGTTTGTCCGGCCAAAACAGACAAAATCACCGGTCAAATCCGGCGAAAACGCCCAAACGACATTGTTACGGTTTTAACGGCGAAGGATGTTCCGCTGAAAACAGAGGTGGATCATCCCGAAAAGGTCGGAATTGACCGGATTTTGGCCGCCTATGCCGCCGTTTGTTGGAAGCAAAAACGCCCCAAAGATGCCAACAGACCGATCCTTCTCTGCGATCTCGGAACGGCGATTACGGTTGATCTTGTTTCGCCCGACGATGTTTTTCTAGGCGGAGCAATTCTGCCCGGTATGAGCCTCGCCGCGAAAAGTTTACGCCGGGGAACCGCTCAATTGCCGAAAATTGATTCATTTGAAGCATCGGCATTTCCCGGTAAAAACACGGTTGACGCGATTCGTGCCGGGATATTTCACGGGACCGTCGGTGCGATCCGGCGGTTTTACGATCTTTCGGCCTCAAAATTTCCCACGAAACCGCTTCTTCTTTTGACTGGCGGGGACGCCGAGGCGGTTTTTCCCGAAATCCACCGGGAATTTCCGGCGTTTTACCTGCCGCAATTGGTTTTAGACGGAATTTTTGAGGTCATTGTTGCATCTTAACGGTACGTGTTATTAATGCTGTCGAATTTAACGGTTATATCGACAATATCAAAAAAACACAAAATCGCCTTGCCTCTTGTCGATACATTCATCAATATCGTTTAAACTCCACACCGTTTAAGCTCCACTAAATTCCACACGCCCTACTTGATCCCATGATTTCCCGGAAAATGTACATTCGAACACTGATGTTCGAACCGTTGGAAGAGCGAATTGTACTGAACGCCGCACCGATTTTAACCGGGTTGCCGGATGTGATCTATCTGACTCCGGGAACGAGTTACCATGTCGCCCTCAATGGGCAAGACACCGACAACGATCCCTTGAACTTCTGGCTTGGAGAAGTCAGCAACAATGGTTTGTTCAACACCGAGCATACCAAAGTCCTCGAAGGGAACAAAAGTGTCAAGTTTTCCGTTTACCAGGAAAAAACGGAAGGACAAGAAGATTGGGAACTTATCGGCGATATGGTTATGGAGCTTTTTCAACAAGAAGCCCCGATCACGACCCAGCGGTTCATGGATATTATCAACGGCGTACCCATCGGCGGGCAAACCTACACCTATAACGGTGTCCCGATCCACCGGATTATCGAGGGATTCATGTTCCAGGGGGGCGATGTTCAGTATGGTAGCGGCTATGGCGGCACCGGTGTCAAGTTTCAGGACGAATATCATGATCTTTTGCAACATTCCAGCCGCGGAATCGTCTCGACCGCCAACTCTGGTCCCAACACCAACGACAGTCAATTTTTTATCACTGATGTCGCAACTCGAGGGTTGGATGGAGTTCATAACGTCTTCGGTTTTATTACCCAGGGAGACGATATTCGGGACCAGGTCAACGCCATTCCCACGTATGGAATGGTGTACGGCAACAACCTTCCCCAAGAGTACCAGTATCTTTACGATGTTCCGGTGAATGCGGTCAAGACGGACAACTTCCAGATTATTGACGACTACGACAACGGGACGCTTCGCCTTGTTGTGCCGGAAAACGCGGCGTCTGGAGAATCGCAGGTTACGGTTTACGTTTCCGACGGCGTCAACGCCCCGGTTCCGTACACGTTCACGGTCAAAGTGATTGATCCTCCGACGGCACTTCCGGCTTGGAACATTCCGGGCTATCTTGATTTGGTTTCTGGGGTGCCTTACACGTTTACACTCCCGGAATACCCGCTTCCCGGCGAGGTGGAATACGATGTCAGGTATCTCCCGTCGGATTATGGTGATCCCAATATCGAGATCATTCGTAACGGGAGGGACATTACGATCATCCCGCCGACAGCTGGCGGCGGACTTACGTGGATCTATGTTCATGCCATCGCCAAGGACATGGGGGCATCCTACAACTACGGCGCGTACGATGGTTATGAGGAAATCGCCTTGTTTATCGCACCGAGTACACCACAAATCAAACTTTCCCCGCTGGCCGACACCGGAACGGTGGGAGATAACATCACATCGCGTAACAACGACCTGGAAGGAAACGAGTTGTTTTTCGAGGTTTCCAATGTCGTGGAGGGAGCGTCCGTCCGGATTTATCGGGATGGTTTTGAAGTGTCAGGAACTTTTGTTTCACAAGCCAGCCAGGAAAACGGCTTGTGGACCATGACCGTCAAACTTGATGTCGGAACAAACCCACCGCTTGCCGACGGAATCCACCAATTTACCGCAAGACAAGTCTTTCAGGAACTTTACGGACACTCTGCCATGGAAAGCCCGATTTCAGGGCAGGTTGCCGTTGTGATTGATACGCAAGGACCGGTTTTCACCCAGCCGAGCGGCCAACTGCTCTTTGACGCAAAGGTTGGGGAAGGATTGCAAATTGAATTTGCAACGCAAAACCAGGCGGCGAATCAAACAAAATTCACGATCAACTCCGTCAAGAATTCTCTGGGAGAAACGGTTGCCATTCCTGCGGGGGCTCAGATTACGGAAAACGGTGTTTTCACCTGGACGCCAACCGCCGCTCAAGTGGACGATTACATGTTTGAGATCCGGGCAACAAACGGTTCAGGGCTTTCGTCCACGATGTCCATTGAAATCGCGTTTCAGAGTGGTCCGGACTACACGATTACCGGTCATACGACCGTCACTGAGGGGGAAATCATTGTTCTTGAACTGGCTTTGACCGACCCGGATTATGAAGGGAGCGTTGAATTTTCGGTTCTGCCCGGTTCACTTCCCGCCGGAATTGATTACACGTTGGTCAAAACCGGCGATCATACGGCAGTTTTTACCTGGCAAACGACCCAGGCGGACGGGCGGCAAACCTACAATCCGGTGTTTCTCGTCACGGACGAAAACGGGGATGCCCGGCGTAAGGACATTGTATTGACCGTCAACGCCATCGACACGCCGCCGTATTTTACCAATGTCTTTCCCAATGTTTATCTCTTACGAGAACACGAGGAATTTACGTTGCAACTGACCGCCGCAGACGACGATGTTTATCCCGGTGGGGAAGGGAATCCGCTGGTCTTTTCGTTTGTCGGAACGCCGCCGCCTGGTGTGCAACTTGATTCCGCAACCGGTTTACTCCGGTGGACGCCCGGCGAATCAAGCGGGACTTTCAGTTATGACATTACGGCTCGCGTTACCGATAAAACCGGTTTGTACGCGGAAAAAACATTAACGCTTTACGTGGAAGAAGTTGACCGGCCTCCGGTGTTCGAACCGGGCAATGATTTGTTCAAGAACCAACAGACCGGCAGCCGGTTTTCGACGCAGGTCACTGCAAGGGACCCGGATTATATCGTGAATCCGGCCATCCCGATCAATCAGGTCGTTTACATGCTTGACGGGGACGATATTCCCGAAGGGATGACGATTCACCCGCAAACCGGTGAAATCACGTGGAATATTCCGGTTGATTACCTCGGTTCAGTGATGTTTGAAACCGTTACGGTTGTGGTCGTCGCTCAGGAAATCACCGATTTCGGCCAGCTTGGTCTGGCGTCGTCGAAAACGATTACGATTGAACTGACAAACAAGCGTGTGATCGACAGTATTACCGACGGGCCGCAAGGTCCGACCGACCCGAATGAGGTAATTATGCAAAAGCTGTTCGGCGAACTTGGAGCATCCAATTATTATTCTTACATACTACAAGGAGAGATTGGCCTGTTTCCCGGTCAACAGATGTTTCAATATGTCCAACCCACTGATTATGGGCACACTTCGTATCACGGTTTCGGTGGTTCCCTTCGGCCATACAATTTTGGAATCGACATTGCCAAGGGCGATCCTTCATCGGAAGAGAAAGGGGAAGAGGAGGAAGGTTTGGATGTCGCTTCTCAAAGGGAAGATACCTCGAGACAGAAAAACGCGAACATCACTCCCCGGTATTTGGAGTGGAACCTTGACTGGAACGCCGAAGAGGATACACTGAAGGGTTATGGGTGGGTTCGACAGGTTGCCCGGGACATCGTTTCTCCGTCAAGCGATGGGCCGGATTGGAATACCGAAGAAGAGCCCCTGGATATGGAAGACGCAATTGCACTTCTTGCGGCGAATGTAAGAGAGTGAATCGTGCGTTGGCACTCCCAAAGCATCGCGTGTCGAACGGGAAAAGGGGTCTGTTCCTTGTTTTCCCGTTTCCTACGCCATAAGCCATACATCCTTTAAGTTTTTATGCATGAAACAGCCCAAACCATCTCCGACATCGGAGTGACCAAAGCGTCGGCACCATTTCGGCACTTGTTCGTTCTCGGTATTCTTGCTGGTGCCTACATTTCTCTCGCGTCCTCCGCTTCGACAATGGCAGCGTTCAATCTTTTGACCGATCCGGCGGCTTTGGGATATGGACGTTGTTTGGCCGGGGTGATTTTTCCGGTGGGGCTGATACTGATCGCGCTGGCTGGCGGTGAACTGTTCACCGGCAATACGATGATGCTTCTTCCGCTGACGCAGCGAAAAATCGGTCTTGCCGGACTCTTACGTAATTGGTACATCGTTTACGTCGGTAATTTTTTGGGGGCGGTTTTCGTCGCCTGGCTGGTCTATTGTTCCGGGCAACTCAATGTTGGTAATCATCTCTTGGGAGGCGTCACGATCCGAATTGCCGCCTTCAAATGTTCCTTGACTTTTTCCGAGGCGTTTGCCCTCGGCATTCTTTGTAATTGGCTCGTCTGTCTTGCTGTTTGGATTGCGGCGTTAGCAAAGGATATACCGGGAAAAGTTCTGGCGGTTTTCTTTCCGGTTTGGGTTTTTGTTACCGCCGGTTTTGAACACTCGATTGCCAATATGTATTTCATTCCCGTGGGGCTCTTGGCCAAATTGAACCCGAATTGGGTGGAAGCGGCACAACTGAGTTCGGAGGCTTTGGCATCGTTGACCTGGACGAATTTTTTTGTCGTCAACTTGTTTCCCGTGACTTTAGGTAACATTGTCGGCGGCGGTGTCTTTGTTGCCCTTGCTTACGGATATGCCATAAAAGGGAACCGCACATAGTTGATCAAGTGATCAGGCGATCAGGACCAGCGTCTGCAACAAAAATAGGGGCGGTTGCGTGCCATTTGGAAAAACGGTAGAATGCGGCTTCCTGCTTTTCAATTTTCGTTGAAATTCCCTTTTTTCCCACTTCCTACAGAAAATTCCATGTCTTTGGATGCCTATTCCCATTGCCCCGGAGGGCGGGATAAAAAAATCCGGTTCTGCTGCCCTGATAAATTGAAGGAACTTCAGCAGATTCAAACAATGATGGAAGGAGGCCAAAATGCGGCTTGCCTGGCTTTGATCGAACAATTAGAAACGGAAAAGCCGCCTTGTGCCTGTCTGGATGCGGCGAAACTGACGCTTCTTCGCTCCCAGGAACGCTGGTTCGAGGCATTGGAACTTGCCGAGCGATTTTACCAGCGTGAACCGAAAAATCCCCTTGCCGCCTCCGAACTGGCTATGGCTTACGCCTTCTGCGACCGTTGGAAAGACGCCATTTCAACGGTGATCGACGGAATCGAACGGCTGGAGGAATCGACCATTCATAGTGTACTTCTCACCGCCCTGCATGTTGTCGGTGAAAAAGCACTCGCCGACGGAAACGTGATTCCCGCTTTGAGTATTGCTCGACAATTGCAAATGTTCCAGCGAACGGTGCAGGATGGGCAAAACTTATACAGTCGCGGCTTGCGGTCCGAACTTCCGCTCGTTGCGAAAGAAATGGTATTCAATCGGGACTATCCCGCAGATTTTCCCGAAACGCAGCAATTTCTTAACGCCGCCAATTACGTTGTTTCCGCGCGGTGGAAAAAAGGGCTTGCGATCCTCGATTCCCTGGTTCCTCATGCTGAAATTTGGCCGGAGATATGGAAAAATATCGCTCTTTTACGTCTTTGTCTCGGCGAAATTGATACGGCTGCCGATGCTTTGGCGCAATATACCCGATGCGAAAAATGCTCGTTGGAAGACGCCGCAGACGCCGAACTCCTGCGGCTTTGCATGGTCGCTGATCCGTTGGGAGACAGTATTGACATCCAGTACCTTGTTTGCAAAATCAACGACGCCGAAAAAGTCCAGGAAGTTCTCCTGTCCGACAAAAGATTTCAAGCGGTTGATTTCAATCCGGGCGAATGGACCGCCACCGACGCTCCGCCGCCGAGAATGATGTTTTCCGTGCTGGACCGCCCATTCATTCCGGTTGAGGAAGAGATCACGGCGGAAAATATTACGTCGTTGCTGACCGACGTGTTTTTGTATGGGAAAGAGACCGACCGGGATGCCCGATTGGAGTTTATCGAGGTGCGAAGCCCGGATAAAGACCGAGTCGTGGCTTTAATCCAGGAAGTCCTTGGAGAATGGATGATCGGTTGGGAAGAACCACAGGTCGTTCACACCATTTCCGCGATGTTTTTACAGCTTCAGCCGCAATTTCTGGCCGATTTGAAGCGGGACAATTCGAAAGAAGAGCAACGCGGAGTGCTGAAAAACATTTTCGAAGAAACCTTTATTTCCCGCTTTTTGAACCAACCGCTGGGCTTGCTTGATGGGAAAACCCCTTCGCAGGCGGCATCGGACCCGGTTTACACGGTTCGAGTGCTCGGCGCAATTTTGGTCGTCGATTTTTGGTTGACCGATTCCCCAGCCCGATCTCTTTGCAATACGTTGCGAGAGCGTTTGAACCTTCCGGTGCCTGGTCCGATTCCGGTCCCGGAAGAATTCTCCTTCGCCGTGAACCCGGCACCGGTTTTGGAGGAAGGGGATGAACAGATGCTGGTTCCATCGTTTTTGGACAAGCAACCGGTTTGCCGTTGGTATCGGGTAGATGCCAGGTCTTTGCCGACGGGAGCATTGCTTCGCGGGTTTTATGACGCGATTTTGTATCAGGATTCCCGGGCAATGGTTCCATTTGCGGAGGCGATTCTGGAAAGACCTTTGCAAGACACCCCCTATTTCTTCCGCAGGGAAGCGATACGGCGGCTGATTGTCAAGGCACAGTCGGAGTTCAATACGGAACTGTCGCTGGCTCTGTTTGAAAAAGGGATGCACGAAGCGGAGGAAGCCCGGCAGTCCGACGCCTGGTTAAATATCTTGGAAATCCCTTTCCAACTGGGGCAGGGCAATCTTGCGAAAGCCCAGGAACTGATTGCTCACGTTATGCAATTTCACCGCCGGGAACAAGAGGCGATGGTGATGCTCCAAAATCTCCTCGTGTCGCTCGGATTTCTCAACCCGGACGGAACGCCGGTCACCCGAGCGGCTTACCCTGAAGAATTGGCGGAAGAACCGCCGCCGCCCGCCTCAAAACTCTGGGTACCTGATGAATTGTGAATTGTGAATTATGAATGATGAATTACAAAACTCATTACAACTTACTCGCAAATGAAAAAAATTGGCGATTGGATCAGCGGACGTGTTTTTCAGACGGTTCACGGTCGTAATTTGGTTTATAACACCTGCTGGGAAGACCCCCGGCTTGATAAGGTTGCGCTGGAACTCGGACCGGACGACAACCTCCTGGTCATTACCTCCGCCGGATGCAACGCGCTTTCTTATGCACTCACCGGGTTGAATCACATCGACGCCGTTGATATGAATCCGCGCCAAAACGCCTTGCTGGAATTGAAAATCGCCGGGATCAAAAATCTTGATTTTCCCCTGTTTTTCAAAATGTTCGGTAATGCGAAACTACCGGGCGTCCGGGAGGTTTACCGGGAAAAACTCCGTGAGCATCTGACTCCCTGGTCGCAAATGTACTGGGATAAGAAGATCAAAAAGTATTTCGACAGCCGACGCAAGTCGTTTTACTTCTGCGGGACCGCCGGTGCGTTTGCGAGACTCATCGGTACCTACATCGACCGGGTTGGCGGGTTCCGTCCGGCGGTGAACGCATTGCTGGAAGCCAAAACGATTGAGGAACAAAAAACAATCTGGTACAACGATATTCGTAAAAAACTCTGGTCGCGTCCGATCCGGTTTCTCGTCAACCGGGATACGACGCTTTCAATGCTCGGCGTTCCAAGAGCGCAACGAAACCAGATTGAAAAACAATATGAAGGAGGAATCGTCAAGTTCGTTATGGATTGCCTGGATTCCGTGTTCGGCGAACTTCCGATTGCGGACAACTATTTTTGGCGGGTTTATTCGACCGGACGCTACACGAAAGATTGTTGCCCGGAATATCTCGAAGAGGAAAATTTCCACAAACTCAAAGAGGGGCTGGTCGATAAAATCAGCATTCACACGGACACGGTGGAAGGGTTCCTCCGAAAAACGGACCGGAAAATTTCCCGGTTTGTGTTACTCGACCACATGGATTGGCTTTCGGAGCAGCTTTACGATGCCCTGGTGTCGGAATGGGACGCGATTCTTGACCGGGCGGCGGAAAAGACAAGAATTCTCTGGCGAAGCGGCGGTCTTCGGACAGAATACATCGACACGGTTCCCGTTGAGAAAAGCGGACAAAAACGGGTGCTTTCCGAGTATTTGTCCTACAACAGGGAACTTGCGGCCCAGTTGCACCAAAAAGACCGTGTTCACACCTACGGGAGCTTTTATATCGCCGATTTGGTTGAGCCACATTGACCTATGGGGAAAAACCAAGAGAAAGCAGGCACCGGGTTTAGCCTGTTTTCCATGCCTGACTTCCTCGTTTCCAGTGCTCATTTCCAGTGCTCTATTATGTCTCGTATCCTGAAAAAAACAGAATTGGTTCCGAATATTTTTGAAATGGTCGTTGAGTATCCCTTACTTGCGGAAAAAGCTCGACCGGGCCATTTTGTGATCGCAATGACCGACGAGGACGGTGAACGGATTCCGCTTACCATTGCCGACTTCGACCGGGAAGCCGGCACGATCACGCTGGTGATTATGGCCATCGGCGTTTCCACGCGGAAAATCACCGCCTTAAACGAAGGGGATTCCCTCTATGCCCTGATCGGACCGTTGGGACACGCCAGCGAACTGGTGAATTTCGGGACCGTGATTATGGTCGCCGGCGGTGTCGGAACCGCTCCGATTTATCCGGTTGCCAAGGCTCTGAAAGAAAAGGGAAACCGCGTCATTTCGATCCAGGGAGCAAGAAACAAGGATTTGCTTTTCTGGACGGACAAACTTGCGTCGGTCAGCGACGAGCATCTCCTCACGACCGACGACGGTTCGGCGGGACGTCAGGGGGTTGTTACCGGCCCGCTTCAGGAAATTCTCGAAACGAACCCAAGCGTCGGTTGCGTTTACGCGATTGGTCCGGCGGTTATGATGAAGTTTTGCACCGAAACCTGCCGCCCGTTCGATGTGAAGGTGATTGCGAGTCTCAATTCCGTGATGATCGACGGAACCGGCATGTGCGGCGGTTGCCGGGTCCGCATCGGCGACGAAACAAAGTTCACCTGCGTTGACGGTCCTGAATTCGACGCCAAACTCATCGAGTGGGACCTCGTTCTTACGCGGCATAAAACGTACCATGAACAGGAGAAATGCGCGTTATTGCAGTATGGAAAATGAAAAATCCCTAACTTCTAACTTCTCTCCTCTAACCCATGTCCATTCAACTTCGTGGTGTTCGGGTTCATAATTTGAAATCAATCGACCTGGACATTCCCTACGAAAAGCTGGTCGTGTTTTGCGGCGTGAGTGGCAGCGGGAAGAGTTCGCTCGCGATGGACACGCTTTACGCCGAGGGACAGCGGCGGTATATCGAGAGTTTTTCCGCCTCTACGCGGCAGTTTCTTGAAAAACTGGAAAAACCGGAAGCAGACCACATCGACGGTATCCCCCCCGCCGCCGCCGTTACGGTGCGCGGATACAGCCATTATACCCGTGCAACCATCGGAACCGCGACCGAAACGGTTTATTACCTGCGGCTCCTCTTCTCGAAAATCGGAAAACTTTACTGTTACAAATGCGGACGCGAAGTCCGGTATGACTCCCCGGAAAGCATTCTCGGCTTCCTGGACAAAATTCGCGGGGAAAACGACTTGAAGGCGGTTGTCGCCTTTGAACCGCCGCCGGAAATGTACCAATTAAACCGGCAGGATTTTCAGGCAAAATTTCAGGAACACGGTTTTTTGCGAGGTTCGGTGTTTGGCCGGGAATTCCGGTTCGACGAAAACGCCCTGACCGATGAAGAGTTTCAAAAACTCCGCGGAAATCTCAGCGAAACGGTCATCCTGCAACACGACAACAGCGATGAGAAGGACCTGTTTTCGGACATGGATTTTTATGATCCTGACAATGAAAACGACAGAGAGAATGAGGATTCCTTTGAGATGAAAGAGTTGCCAAAAGCGGAAAACGAACCGAGTGAAGCGGAACTCGAACCAGAGATGGACGCCAGTGACACGCTTTCGCTCTTTGCATTCGGCGAAAATAAGCTCGATGCTGAGCCGCTCCTGGAACCGTTCCCGCCGCAATCGGAACCCCAACCGCCGTCGTTTTTGGTTTACGTGGATCGTATTACGCTCGGGAAAACGGATGAAAAACGCATCCATGATTCCCTTGAAACCGCCCTCCATTTCGGGGGAGAACGGTGTTACGTTCTAAAGGTAGGCAACCTGCCGCCGGGAGGTAGGCAACCTACCTTTGGTTTCAGCCGCAATTTTTCCTGTGCCGATTGCCGGATTGAATATCCGCGATTGGAACCAAAACTGTTCAACTTTAACAGTCCGCTCGGAGCGTGTCCCGATTGTGAAGGGTTTGGGAATCTCGTCGCGTTTGACCTTGACCTGATGATTCCGAATCCGGGGCGCACGATTCGGGAGGGGGCGATTGCGCCGTGGAACACGCCGTCGTACAAATCACGCCTTAACGAACTTTTGGACCGGTCTGAAGAACTTGGAATTCCGGTTGATATGCCTTATGAAAAACTAACCGACGCCCAGAAAAAGACCGTTTTGTTCGGGTGTGAGAAAAATGACAATCGTAACAAGTACGAAGGACTCGCCCAATTTTTTGAAAAACTCCAAAAGCAGAAATACAAGATGCACATTCGGGTTTTCCTGAGCCGTTGGCGTTCATACCGGCAGTGTCCGGCGTGCCAGGGAACCCGGCTTCGGCCTGAAGCACTTGCCGTGAAAGTCGGCGGGAAAAGTATCGCCGACCTGTGTTCCCTGCCGATTTCCGAACTGATTTCGCTTCTGGAACATTATCCCTGGACCGAGTGGGAAGCCGAAGTCACCCGGACGCCGCTTGCTCAAACCGTTAACCGGTTGCGGTATCTCCAACAGGTTGGACTGGGATATTTGACTCTGGACCGGACACTCCGAACGCTCAGCGGCGGGGAGCAACGCCGAATCGCCTTGACTTCGGCTCTTGGATCGTCGCTGGTGAACATGCTGTACGTTTTGGATGAGCCGTCCATCGGGTTACATCCGCAGGACACGGACCGGCTTTTGCAATCAATTCTTGGACTCCGGGACCGAGGAAACACGGTGGTCGTTGTTGAACATGAAGAGGCGATTTTACGGGCGGCGGACCGGATTGTTGAAATCGGTCCCGGTGCTGGTCAAACCGGCGGGCAACTCGTGTTCGAGGGGACACCGCAGGAAATCGTGCAGAGGAAAACGAGTTTAACCGGCAGTTATCTTTCTGGAGAACGGAGCGGCGGAGTCTCGGGAAAAAGGCGACCGGCGGAAAATGGGTTTCTTGATCTGACGGGGGCTTGCGGACATAATTTGAAAAATATCGATGTTGCGTTTCCGCTCGGCGTACTCTGTTTGATTACCGGCGTGAGCGGGTCTGGCAAAAGTACGTTAATCCAGGAAACGCTTTACCCGGCGTTGGCGAAAAAACTTGGTAAGGAAAACGCACCGCCCGGATTGCCGTACACACAGATCCTCGGAACCGGCAACATTGACGACGTGGTGATGGTCGATCAGAGTTCCATTGGTCGTTCGCCTCGCTCGAATCCTGTAACCTATTTGAAGATTTTTGACGAAATCCGAAGCGTGTTTGCCGAGACGCCCGACGCGAAAGCAAAAAATTTTATCGCCGGGCACTTCAGTTTCAATGTTGACGGCGGGCGTTGTAACACCTGTAAAGGGGACGGACACATTGAAATCGACATGCAGTTTATGGCCGACCTGTTCGTCAAGTGCCCGCAATGTCACGGAAAGCGGTATCAAAAAGAAGTGCTCGAAATTTTTTATCGCGGCAAAAATATTGCCGATGTTCTGGAAATGACGGCTCGGGAAGCGTTTGCCTTTTTCCGGGGACAGACAAAAGTGCAACAGAAACTCAAGCGGCTTATGGATGTCGGACTGGATTATCTCCGGCTCGGTCAACCGGCGAACACGCTTTCCGGCGGCGAATCGCAACGCTTGAAATTGGCAACCTATTTGTCGTCAATGAAAAAAGGGCGGTGTGTGTTCCTGTTGGACGAACCGACAACCGGTTTGCATTTTTCGGACATTGTCCAGTTGCTTGATTGTTTTGACGCCTTAATCAACACGGGGCATTCCTTGATTGTCGTTGAACACAACCTGCAAATGATGCGTGCCGCCGATTATATCATCGATCTCGGGCCCGGCCCGTCAGAAGAAGGAGGACGTGTTATTGCAACAGGAACTCCGGAAGAAATCGTACAGAACTCCAACTCGCTTACGGGACGGTTTTTATTCTCCACACCACCATAAACCAATCATTGTTCTCTCTGTATGGCGGACTTCAATTTTTGGAACAATTCCCAATAGCTCTCGGCTTGAGCTTTAAACGTGAAATTTTTTTCCACCCGCTTACGGCCATTTTCTCCCATCGAACGGCGTAGGGAATCGCTGCGCAAAGCGGTCCGAATTGCGTCTGTCAGTCTGTCTTCTTGGTTTGGGGGAACCATCAAACCGGTTTCTCCTTCGACGACCACCTCGTTCGTTCCGCCGACTTCGGTTGCAATGACAGCGGTTCGAGCGGCCATTGCTTCCAGTAGGACATTCGGAAGCCCTTCCGTATGCGATGATTGAACAAAAATTTCGAAGTGTGGCATGAATTGGTCCAGTTCGTCCGTAAAACCGGCCAAACAAACAGAATCGGAAACGCCGAGAGCGTCGACTTGCTTTTGGAGCGGCTCCCGTAAAAAGCCTTCGCCAAAAATGACCAAGCCGACGGGAATTCCTTCCTCCCGCAATTGCGATACCGCCGTGATCAGCAAATCAAACCCCTTTTCCGGTGATAAACGCCCGGCACCTCCCAAAATGAATTTTGGAGCAACCAGAAAAAATTGCTCTAATTTTTGCCGGTGGTCCGCAGACGAAAGTTCAAGAAAACGGTCGGTACGAATCGCGTTGCGAATCACCGTGATTCGCTCTTTCGGCGTTCCTGAGCGGATTACTTTCTCCGCCTGCCCTTGCGAAACACAAACGACGTGATCCATGCGACGGTGCATCCATTTGTCCAGCTTGGTGTAAACCGCGATTTTCCAGTTTTCCATCGTCCAGCCCCGTGAAACGCCAATACAGGGAATCCGGTTTCTTTTTGCGGCCCAGTATCCGACCATCCGGGCTTTATAGCCATGTAGCAGGGCGATATCGATTTGCTTTTCCCGAAAAAGCCGGGTTAATTCTTTTGTCGCCGCCCAGAAGTGCGGCGTGTCGTTTTGTAGTACCAACGACTCAAAACCCGCTTTGCTAGCTTCTTCAAGAAACGGCTTGGCGTTCCCGTTTTCCGCAAACGACACGAATAATGTTTCGATCTCCCGATTTTCCCGATGAAATGTCTTGGCCAGTTCGATCATCTGCCGCTCCGGTCCACCGAAAAAGGAAGATGCGGTAAGATGAAGGACTCTCATTACTTGTCAATGGTCATGTTTTTAGAAAAAGTCAACAAACCGCGAACGCAAGAGAACAAAAAAACTCTCTTGCGTTCACGGCTCGTTATGTTTTGTGTCAGGCAACAGCCTATCGCCTAAAATCGACTCCCTCCTGGGTTGTATTCCTCATTGTGATAGAAATTTTGTCCGGTTGTGTATCCGTTAGGAACTTGCGTCGTCCCATACGACGGATCGTACTGCGGTTGCTGTCCGCTGGGCGGCGAATAGTGTCCATTATTATTGGTATTAGAGGGACTCGACGGCGGATATTGTGTTTGATATTGTGGATTGGGTGCCTGTACCGTACCGTTGCTTTGAGGATATTGGTCCTGTGGATACTGACTTTGAGGGTATTGATGAGGATATTGGCCCTGCACCACCGCTTGCCCCTGCGGAACACCGGAATAATTAACCGACTGGCTTTGATAAGGAGGATGGGGCTGACTCATCGCAACCGGCGTGTTTTGGTATTGCGGTTGATGCGGAGTGCCGTAACCTCCCGTTGTCGCCTGAACGTGTGATGGTGTACCGGTATTGGTGTTTTTTGCCAATTGACCACCGGAATAACCGCCGGCAGGCGTTGACAAATCCAAGTCAGGATTTTGACCTTCCCTGGGCATTCTGATCCCATTATCCTCTCCGGCAAACCGTTCGTACTCATTCTCATCCCCAAAGTCGGAACCCGTCTTAAAGGGGTTATGCCATTTGTACGAAGATGTTTTATACCAAGGGCCGCCGTTTGACCTGCAACCGATGAAACCACAGCAAAGGGAAACGACGACCATCGTTACGACAAAGGATCGGTATTGTCTCCTCATGAGTTAATATTCCTTTATTAAATCCTGTGAAAAATAGACGATTTTTCGCGTCTCTTTGAAATTCACGCGAAAAAAAACTCGTTTTCCCACCAAACTGGGGGAAAAATCGTTGCAATCGGGTTGCAAAAAATCCCTCATTGATGTTTTATCGGACAATTGACACAATCAATGCAACCCGAATGTCGATTTTTTTGAAAAAAATACACGTTTGGAAAATACAATCTATGGTATTTGCACCAGATGTTGTGAGGAAGCCCGCTGTAACACCCGGACCCGACTTGCGGTTCCCCTGGAAATTTCAAGCCGGATCAAACGTTCGGAAATCTGGTCGATTGCGCGAAGCTCCTGCTCGATCTGGGCAAGAATTCTCACTGTGTTGATGTCCGACGGAACTTGCGGGTTAAAATCTCCCGGCAGCTGTTGCTTCAATTGGTGAAGCAGGGCTTCATGGTTCGTTTTCGATTCCGTGAGCGATTTTTGCAGGGTTTGTTCCTGTTGCATCTGTTGAATCTGGTAGTAGGACATGTAGGAATCGACCACGGCGTTGACAATCATTTCCGCTTCTTTCGGATCAATACTTTCAAAAGAAACGGTGTAAATTTCGCTCTTTCTCGAATTACTCAAAGCTCCCTCAATGATAAGTTTTGACGTAATCCATTGGATCGGGTCCGCCTGCCTTTGGAGGCTTGACAACCGGGTAATCGCAGGATTTTCAACCACCGATTTGAGAATCATCGGGCTTTTCATCAACGCGATTTGCGTATTGACAAAAATATCGAACGGACTTACGTCCAATTCGGAATCAAACCCACCCATTCCGGGCGAATAGGAGAACTGAATCCAATTTTCCGCCCAGTGGCTTTCGGAGGCAACACTGTTGGGGCGCAACTGAGCCGTCGCCTGCTGTGAAGGAACAGAACGCAAATAAATCGTCCCGAATCCGAGGAGCAGTACGATTCCCACGAGAAAGTGTTTATGAAATGTTGTCATACCGGTCGAAATCCTTTTCTTCCATTGTTGACCAATGCGATGCAATTCGGCAATTCATTTTCGCATGGTTGAACGTTTCGGGGAGTATCATACAAAATGATCGAAAAGGAATCAAGAGCAAATTTTTCCACCTGTTCCATGATGTCAATCCCGCAAAAAATCGCTTACAGTCTGTCCCGGCCCGGTCAAAAGCAGGAATTTACCATCCCCTTGCCATAACCACTATTTCTAAGGTATAATAGTGTCGGCTTTTCTTTCTCCTTTCTCTTTCTCATTGTAACATGCTTGTTGTTTGGCTCAGAACTTGGCAGCTTGGTGTGAAGAGCTTGTTTTTACACCCGATGCGGTCGCTTTTGACGGTGCTTGGGATTTTTATCGGTGTCGCAAGCGTGATTTGGCTCCTGGCTATCGGTGAAGGGATTAGTAAGAAAGCGCAGGAACAGATCGAAAGTCTAGGAGCGGACCATATCATCGTTCGGACCATCACACCTTCGAGTGCGCCGGACAGCGGGGGGGGGGCGGACGCGGCGATTTACCTC
>Ga0099364_10005940_pt1 | contig 17946 bp, 14 predicted proteins | sample TergutTh196P3_FD_73070 | JGI IMG/M metagenome (GOLD analysis project Ga0099364, IMG submission 73070) | Microcerotermes parvus P3 segment gut microbial communities from Pointe-Noire, Republic of the Congo - Th196 P3 | ecosystem: Host-associated > Arthropoda: Insects > Digestive system > Gut ...
CGCTATTACGTCCATGTTAAGAGAAAACCCGCTTTGCCGCACGAGCCGCGCCGCTGTAACCGTGTCTTCCGTTGTATGTTTGCGGCCTATTGTCCTCAGGACATCGTCCGACATGGATTGGGGATTGACGCAGATGCGCCGCGCCCCGAGGCGGCTCATTATTTCGAGCTTTTGCATGGTAATCGTATCGGGCCGGCCGGCTTCGACAGTGTATTCGCGAACGGCGGACAAGTCAATCGAATACCGAAGGGCCCGCAGTATCTCCTCAAAGTCACTATCAGGAAGAGCCGTCGGCGTCCCGCCGCCGACATACACGGCAATAACGCGCAGCCCGAGCATGCGGATCAATTCCGAAACCAATTCTATCTCGTGAAGCAGCTCATGAACAAAGGGTTCAACTGACCCGAACGATTTTTCGACGCTGTTGCTGACAAAGCTGCAGTAGGCGCAGCGGGACGGGCAAAAAGGGATTCCGACATACAGCGAGATATCAATAGGTTCAAGGGAACGCTTGACACAGAGAGCCGACCGTGCGGCTTCAACGCACATACGCGCCCGCTCCGGTGATACATGATACTCATCAATCAGATATTTTGCGGTGGATTTTTCGCTCCTGCCGGATGAAAGCGCCACCGCCGCGATATGGGCAGGGCGTATGCCGGTGAGGGAACCCCATGCGGGAGGGCGCTCGACAAAACTCATGGCAGCCTTATAGAACGACTGTTTTATTATTTTCTGCAGCAGCCTGTCCGTTACCAGCTTATCGGTCAGCGCGGCGCGCTTCACGCGCGACACCCCGCGCGAGAGAATGCCGCCGCTACCGATCACGGTGACTGCCTGCGCGAAAACATCCCCGAAGGACAGGCGCGACTGCGCCGAAAAGGAGGAAGGGTCAAAATCGAGGTATTCAGGCCGTTCCGATGGGAACAGCGCCAACATTATCTGCTCGACGGCATATTTATAATCATGCCCAATAAGATGCAATTTCATTATTAGTTGTCAGTTCCCGTTCGCAAGCCTCATGTAGTAGTTGAACCTTCGTTCGCGGTCGAGGGTGGAGGCATCCGCGTGACCGGGATAGACCTCATAGTCGCCATCTAGCGCGGATAGGCGGCGGAGGGACATGAGCAGAGTATCCATGTCGCCCCCATCCAGATCTGTGCGCCCGCAACTGTCGCGAAACAAAGTGTCTCCCGTGAACAGGGCGGACTCGCACATCAAGGTCACCGATCCCGGAGAATGGCCCGGAGTCTCCATAACGACGATTTCAAGGCCGCCGACAGCCATGACGTCGCCCTCCGAAAACCAATGGATATCAGGATTTTGCTCAAAATTGTGAGGATTGTTCGGCTTGCCGCTCATAAATGAGTCCTTTTGGTTGATATACGCAGGGGCGCCGGTCGATTCCATGACCGCCTCGAGCGCAAGATTGTGATCGAAGTGTCCGTGGGTAAGAAAGATGACCTCCGCGGACAGTTTGTTGGATTCGATATAATCGAGGATCGTATTTGAATCCGCACCCGGGTCGATTATCGCGCACTTGCGGGTATTCTCGTCGGTGACTACGTAGCAATTTGTTCCAAGAAAACCGACGGGCAGTGTTTTTATCAGCATATCAGCACTCTTCTTTCTATTACTTATTGATATGGCACCACAATATCATATTTTTGAAAAGTATTAAAGACATTTTTGTAATTAATCAGTGCCGGCGAGGAAGACGTTTATTTTGATTCCGAGAAGCGGAGCATGGATGCGGAGCGCCGCGATTAGGTCGCATGGATGCGACTTATCGCGAAAGGAAGCAAAAAAACGTCTTTCGAGCGCAAGGCACTGAACAGTTACACATTTTTTCAACAACCGCCGACATCAACAACCGCCGATGATTGACACAAGTCCTTAAGTCCGGTAGAATCACGGCATGCGCGTGGGCCGATTGGGTGGGTGCGGAATCCCGGCGGCGATTCCCGCGAATTATAGTATGCAAAGGAATGATATCGCCGATGGAAATGGTATATAAAGGCAAAACAAAGGATGTATATGACTTGGGGAATGGCAATTACCTACTCAAATTCAAAGACGACGTCACAGGCACGGACGGCGTGTTTGATCCCGGGGCGAACACGGTGGGGCTGTCGATTGAAGGAATGGGCCGAGGAGGGCTGCGGCTGACGGAATTCTTTTTTGAAATAATCAACAAGGCAGGTTTCCCGACGCATTTTGTCAGCGCGGATATTGAAAAAGCGGAGATGACCGTCCGCCCGGCAAAAATGTTTGGCAAAGGCGTGGAAGCCGTCTGCAGATATCGGGCCGTCGGCAGCTTCATGCGTCGTTACGGCGCATATGCCGAAGAGGGTCAGAAGTTGGATGCGCTAGTTGAAATCACGCTCAAAGATGATGAAAGGGACGACCCCCTCATTACCAGGGACACACTGGAAATGCTCGGCATCCTGACTGGCGAAGAGTACGATACGCTCAAGGAACTGACAAAAAATATATCCGCGATCATAAAGGATACGCTGGCGTCTTCCGGCATGGAGCTCTATGACATCAAGCTGGAGTTCGGGCGCGTCGGCGGAGAAATAGTGTTGATAGATGAGATTTCCGGAGGCAATATGCGCGTCTATAAAGATGGGAAAATCGTCGATCCGCTCGACTTGGTAAAGCTCATCATCCCCTGAGCGAGGCGATTGCCGCCGGAACCCTGATTTCAAGGAGTTGAGCAGTAATGGGGTTTCTTGATAATTTATTCAAAAGAAAAAAAGAAAGCGCGCCGCTTGAGACTGACGCATTGGCAAGCGAGCGTGAAGATGACGGGGAAACTTTTTCCGATTGGGAATTTCAGTATTCTCAAAGCATTTACAACAGAAACCTCATAGGGGTCATACTTTATGAAATCGAAGCTGCGCAGCTCTCCGGCGAAACGCGGCAGAAAGAGCTGTTTTCGGGCGAATTCATAGAGATGACCGAAGGCCGATTGTCAATAGGCGTCCACGTAAAAAGCGGCGGAGGCTATCTTTTTGACCCCAACAATGAGCTCTCGCTCACATATTCCAGATACGGAGAATCTTTCTTTGTTGAGGCAAAGGTAATAAAAGCGGCCTGCTCTGATAAAAATGCCGAAAGCGCCCCCTGCGTCGACGGCAAAGATGAATCCGAGGAAAACAATACCGGCGCGTCAAGCGTGATGTGGGAGTCTTATATAGTTGAACTGCTGCTTTGCGCGGAGCCGGTAAGGCATCGCCGAAAACACGGAAGAGTCGCAATTGAATGGAATGTATATTACAAAATCAACCCAAGCGTAAAGGACGACGCGCTCGGAGACGATGGTGGCGCGGACTATTTAGTAACAAAAACGATCGATATCAGCGTGGGCGGCTTTAAAAGCATTGTTGAAAAACAACTGCCAAAAAACACCTTGATAGGCTGCATCGTGGAGGTTGACAATAACACGAAAAGCAATGGCGCTTTGATAGGCAGGGTCATACGCTGCGAACCTATGGTTGACAGCATAGAAATGTTTGATATGACCGTGCAATTTGACTTGATGGATGATTCGGCAAAAGAGTTTCTTGTCAGCAGCATTGAAAAGAAACATCCGGGGGCCGTCGACGCCGAAGCAAGTGTAACTATTTCGGATGACGGTCTTGAAGCGATAATTGAATTGTCGCCGCCGAGGAATAATGGTTCCGATCTATCTTATGAGGAGCTTTGCGCGTGCCTGGCAAGCGAAGGAGTCACGTTTGGCATTGATGAAGATGCGCTGAAAACTCTTTCCGAAAAACCGCATTACAATCTTGAATCAGTAGTTGCGCGCGGCATACCGCCGATACACGGGGATGATGCCGTCCTTACATATTTAGTCGAGATGAATCCTGTGTTGCTGCCCAAGGAGAGCGAAGACGGGACGGTCGATTTCAAGGACATAGGGCTGATTCGGCAAGTTCAGAAAGATGACGTGTTGGTGGAAAAGACCCATTTGACAAAAGGCACGCCCGGAACCCGCGTTACAGGGGAGGTTTTCGAGGCAAAGCCCGGCAAAGACAAAAAACTGCCCGCCGGCGAAAACACTATCATCAATGAAGAGGGAACCGCTTTATTGGCAGGCTCCGACGGGGGCCTCAGCATAGTTGATGAAAAAATCAACATATTCAACACATATGTGGTTGAAGGTGATGTTCAATACGAAACCGGCAATGTAAAACACAAAGGCATTGTCGTAGTCAAGGGCGATGTCAGGTATGGGTTCGCCGTGGAAGCGACCGGGGATATAATAATTAGAGGCACGGTTGAGTCAGCTTCGATAACTGCGGGAGGATCCTTGGTAATTCAAGGCGGATGCGTTGGGGAGGAAAACGCCATTGAAACGGGCGGGGACGTGGCGGTCAAGTTCATTGATGGCGGCTCTTTTAACATCCGGGGGAGCTTGAAGACTTCATATATTATCAATTCAACGGTAAAATGCGGAAGCTCAGTCGATATGATAGGCAATGGAATAATCAGGAACAGCCATATCATAGCGCAAACCGACATCAACGCAAAATGTATCGGAAGCGCACGAGCCGCGGCGGATAAAACTGTCGTTGAAGTCGGCAACGACCCCGAATTGCTTAGTCGGTTCGTCTCAGTTTCCAAGAGGCTTGAACAGCTCACAAAGGACATGGAATCCTTTGAAACAAGCATACGCGCATTGACTCTGAGAAAATACAAAACGGAATTGTCGCCCGAGAAAATAAAGGTGCTTGAAAAATCCAAAATATTGGTTAACCAGTTCTTAATACAGCATGAGGAGTTGACGGAAGAGCACAAGGATTTGAAAGAGCAGATAAATCGCCTGGGGTTTGGGGCAATACGCGTAAGAGACACCGCTTTTGAAGGCTTGAGGATAATCATAGGGTCCAGTACGCTGGTGTTGAAGGATTCAATCAAGGCAGTCAAATTTTTCCGCAACGACGATGGAATAGCGTTTTCGTCGCTGAAATGACGAAGGCAATTGTGCAAAAAGAAATTTATCTCAACATTATTAATAAGATAACGGAAACACAAACGCGAACGCCTCCCGACAAAGAACCATCGAGGAGAGTTCGCATTTGTAATTGGCGGAGAGGATGGGATTCGAACCCATGGTAGGTTGCCCTACACAGCATTTCCAGTGCTGCACCTTACGACCACTCGGACACCTCTCCAGATAGCTCTTGCCAGTGAACTGTGTTTATGATTATCGATATGCGCAACACGGACATTTTAAGGCAAACCATGAACAAAGTCAAGATTATATCTCCGAATCGTTGCCAAAATACAGCAGAATTCATCCGGGGGAGTGAAAACTGCTTGACAGGTGAGGCTAGCGGTTATAGAATACTTCGGATGATAGTTGTGAAATGTGGTAGCTTGCTGAATAGATATTTTTTCGAAGATTATCGTGGAGCTGCCCAGGGGAAGTTTCACATATTACAAATCGGCGCAGATTGCAACGAGGCGACACAGGAAGCCCTTTCCGCATATTGCGAAATGATTTTCATCAAACCACCGATGCGGTTTCGCAACGGATACTAATATTACCTGTTATAAGGAGGTGTATGCGCCAAAAATGACGCCGATTCAGATTGTTATCGTAGCAGCTGCTCTGCTCATAGCCGCTGTTGTGTTCTTTTTTCTTGGAATCACATATCGAAAGAGAGTCTCTGAACGCGAAATCCAAAGCGCAGAAGAGAGCGCAAAAAGAATTATCAACGACTCCATCAAAGCTGCTGAGAGCAAAAAGCGCGAGGCTCTAGTAGAAGCTAGGGAGGAAATCCACAAAAACAGAACCGAATACGAACGCGAGGTCAAAGAACGCAGAGCCGAAATCCAGAAACAAGAGCGACGACTCCAGCAAAAAGAGGAGATGCTAGATAAAAAAACAGATGGAATAGAAAAAAAGTCCGAAACGCTCACAAAAAGGTTAGCTGAGCTTGATGCAGCCCACGAAGAGGTTTCGGATATCAAGCGCAGCCAATTTGAGGTATTGGAAAGAATATCCGGGTATACCGCTGATGAAGCAAAGGCATACCTGATACAAAACCTCGAGTCAGAAGTCACCCACGAAGCAGCGATGAAAATCAAAGAAATCGAAGCGCGGTTAAAAGACGAAGCCGATCAAAAGGCGCGTGAGTATATATCCCTTGCTATCCAGCGTTGCGCGGCAGATCATGTCGCTGAAGCGACAGTCTCTGTGGTTCCCCTACCCAATGACGAAATGAAAGGTCGCATTATTGGCCGTGAAGGTCGAAACATTCGCACTATTGAAACACTGAGCGGTGTGGATCTGATTATCGATGATACACCGGAAGCCATCACATTGTCTAGTTTTGACCCCATTCGCCGCGAAGTTGCGCGGATAGCCTTGGAAAAACTGATAATAGATGGACGCATTCACCCGGCAAGAATCGAAGAAATGGTTGACAAAGCTAAAAAAGAAGTTGATGCTACTATTAAATCCGAAGGCGAACGCGCCACTTTTGAGACTGGGATCCACGGGCTTCACCAAGAAGTTGTCAGACTGCTAGGCAGGATGCGATATCGAACGAGTTATGGACAGAATGTACTAAACCACTCAATAGAGGTAGCGCATGTCGCAGGCTTGCTTGCAGCAGAGTTGGGTGTTGACGTTATGACAGCAAAACGAGCGGGGCTTCTGCATGATTTAGGCAAAGCTATAGACCATGAGGTAGAAGGCAGCCATGTTAGCATCGGAGTGGATTTGGCAAAGAAGTACAAAGAAAGCGATGAAATCATCCATGCAATTCAAGCGCACCATGGAGACGTTGAACCCCAGACGATTATCGCTTGCATCGTTCAAGCTTCAGACTCTATTTCTGCTGCGAGGCCGGGAGCCAGGCGGGAGAATATTGAAAGCTACATTAAGCGCCTAGAGAAACTCGAGGAGCTCACATGCTCTTTCTTGGGAGTTGAGAGTTCATATGCTATTCAAGCCGGCAGAGAAATACGTATCATGGTGAAACCTGAAGAAGTTACTGAGGATGAGATGATTCTGCTTGCTCGTGAGATAGCTAAGAAAATTGAAAATGAGCTTGAATATCCGGGGCAAATAAAAGTCAACCTTTTACGTGAAACCAAAGCAATCGAATATGCAAAATAGATATCCAAATCATAAAAAACATGTCAGAAATACCAAAATACTGTTGAATTATACAGGATTTTACTGTATCATGTCATCTAGTTGGTAATCGTTTTGCCATAAACGTATTTAGTACAACACTAGGAGGAGAAAAACTATATGAAAGCTTACGCAATGTTAGGACTCAACAGCACTGGTTGGATCGATGCAGAAAGACCTGTCTGCGGACCCCTCGATGCAATCTGCAAACCACTGGCGCTAGCTCCCTGTACATCAGATGTACACACAGTTTGGGAAGGCGCCATCGGCGATAGGCACAACTTGGTACTCGGACACGAAGGTGTCGGCGAAGTGGTCGAAGTCGGCTCACTAGTTAAAGATTTCAAGCCTGGCGACAAAGTATTGGTTCCAGCTATTACTCCCGACTGGAACTCAGTAGAAGCGCAAGCAGGCTTCGCCCAGCATTCCGGCGGAATGCTCTCCGGATGGAAATTCTCCAACATCAAAGATGGTGTTTTCGGAGAATTTTTCCATGTTAATGACGCAGACGGCAACTTGGCGCATCTTCCCGATGGAATGGATCTGGCAACAGCTTCCATGCTCTCTGACATGGTACCCACGGGATTCCTCGCTGCCGATATGGCGGACATCCAATTCGGCGATAAAGTATGCGTAGTTGGTATCGGACCTGTTGGCCTCATGGCTGTTGCAGCAGCCGCCATCAGAGGAGCATCCGATCTTTTCGGCGTTGGTTCAAGACCGGACTGCGTTGCTCTAGCTAAGGAATTTGGCGCTACCGACACCATCAACTACAGAGATGGCGACCTTGTTCAGCAAGTGCTTGACCGTACTGGTGGAAAAGGTGTTGACCGCGTAATCATCGCAGGCGGCGACCTTGACACTTTTGACCAAGCTGTTCGTATGGTTAAAGCCGGTGGAAAAATCAGCAATGTCAACTATCTTGGCGGCGGCGACTACTTCAAGATTCCGAGGGTCGAGTGGGGCGTAGGTATGGGACATAAACAAATTATTGGTGGTCTTATGCTCGGCGGCAGACTCCGCATGGAGCAATATTCAGACCTCTGGAAAGCCGGCAGAATTAATCCCGGTAAACTAGTCACTCATACCCTTAACGGTTTTGACAAAGTTGAAGAAGCTCTATTCCTTATGAAAGACAAACCTGCTGATTTGATTAAACCCGTTGTTATCATCTAGTTACATAATTAACAACAGGAAAATTCCAAAGAGAACTATTATTTAATAATAAGAGAAGAGGGCGGCGACCATGTGGTTGCCATCCTCTTCTCTCTTAGTCAAAAACTATAAACAATGTCATAATGATACACATGCCGGTAGTATGTTTCCGAAGAAATGGGAAAAGGGTTGCTGCGGTTAGCGTCTTGCTATCGGTAATAGCATTGCTTATGCGCTGCGGGAGTGAGGACACGATGCACCGCATTCTTTGCTGTTGGCGCATATTGAAACAGGTTCGCTGCCGCTCCCGCTTCTAACATAGGTTGGAGCGACATTGAAGACTGTAGCCAAGTCTTTCGATCCGCATTCCGGGCATGGGATGCGCTGCTCAGATTTATCGGATATTGATGCTTTGGTGGTGAACTCTTGCTGGCATGTCTTGCAGCGAAGATCGTAATATGGCATAGATATAATCCTCCTTGGAGAGTATATTGATACAATTGTATCAAATATGCCACCTATCTGCAAGAGAAATTTTCTCACAGTATTTATTGCTTATTGCTGTATAGTTGGAAGCAAAATACGCATCATGTTGCGAATTGAAGAAAAATTGAGCAAATTTGCTTGGCTGTAGTGCTTGCCAAGCAAATTTTCGTTGCTGTCAGCGGGAGAAATAGAAGAACGTGGATGACGCTCACTGTTGATCAGATGGGATGCTGATCAGACTTAGGTAAATAGCAGACCACTGTCGTGCCAACGCCTTCAGTGCTAAACAGCTCGATTTTTCCATTATGAAATTCAGTGATGTGCTTCACTATGGACAATCCTAAGCCTGTACCTCCGGTTTTCTTTGAGCGTGATCTGTCAACGCGGTAGAAGCGTTCAAACACGCGGGGCTGGTGAGTAAGAGGTATGCCGATTCCATTGTCTGATATGGAAATTTTACACATATCTGCGCCTATTCGCTCCAAGTTAACCGTAACGCTACCTCCATCACTGTTATATTTTATTGCATTGTCGACGAGATTGTGCAATAGTTCATCTATCATGCGGCGGTTTGCAGAAATGTCAAAACTCTCTCCTATTAGCTTGATATCGATGCTGCTTGCATTGTCTCGAAACGACTCGATGACAGTTTCCGCAAGCTCCCAAAGATTAAAAACTGTGCTTTCCAAAGCGCTTTTGCCTTCATCGAATTCGGACAAGCGAATTATATCGTCGATTAGCACCAAAAGACGACCAGCTTGTTCTGTAATCCTGGTTGCAAAACTGTTGATATCGCCTTCTTTCGCTATTCCATTGGATATCATCTCCGCTAATGCAGATATGGTGGTCAGGGGAGTTTTTAATTCATGGGACACATTCGCAGAGAACTCTTGCCGCTGCCTTTCTGCTCTGTATCTCTCAGTCGCGTCATGGAACAATATCACTGTTCCGCGGGTAATTCCGCTGGCTATAACCGGACTCAAACGCACACTGTAGACTTTGTTTGAATGTTCAAGTTGGATTTCCACGCTATCACCTGAAAGGCATGTTCTCACAGCATTCTGAAAATCTGCGTCGCGGTAGATGTGCAAAATATTGTTCTTTTCCATATCTTCGCCGAACAATTCCTGCGCGCTTGCATTGGCAGATACTACAATGCCTGTAGCATCTGTCAATACTAAGCCTTCTTTCATGTGCTTATTGATAGTATCGATAGTGTCCGCGCGTTCCGATAATGTGGCAATCTGCTCATCTATCGCTCGCTTCTGTTGATCAATTTTTTGTGCATAAGGTGTCAGTTCATCATACACTGAGATGTTTTCACCGTCAAAATCGATGTTTTCAAGGGGAGCAATGATTCGTTGAGTAAGTCTTTTACCCATATAATTGGCTACAAGCAGCACAAGTGCTGTTACAATAAGTATTGCGGGGAGAACCATAGCGAAAGCACTGGCTATTCCGTCAGTTATTCCGGAGATGCGCAAAACATTCCCGTCAGGTAGCTTGATTGCATAATAATACATTTCCACACCTAAAGTACTAGACCTTCTTGTTGATTCTCCAATGCCAAAGAGAAAGGCATCAATAAACTCTGGTCTATCTATGTGGTTTTCCATATTGTCTACTGCTGCTCTGCTGTCAAGTAGAACAGTGCCATCGGGAGCGATAATAGTCATTCGGGGAGCATTTTGTGCATAACTGATGTAATCGGAAAATTGTGGATTGCCTAATATGCCATTGCTGAGCATATCTGATACAAGCTTCCCATGACCTTGGATAAGCTCGCGCTCTTGGTTTTTGGCTGCATTATGGAAGAGTATGCTCAAAGTCGCTGACAATAAAAGCACACTCGGTATCAGGAGACTAATGAAGTTCGTGTAAATACGCCTTTTCATCAGTATTCACCACCAGTTCTCTGGAATCGCAAATCTGGAATCTCGTTGTTATGTTGCTGACTAGGTAGGTGCTAGCGGCTAATATGCTGGTTTCGGGGATGACTTAGCTATCTAGGCGGTAGCCAACATTGCGAACAGTTTTGATCATGCTGCCGGCAGCGCCGAGCTTCTGCCTTAGTGTTTTTATGTGCATGTCCACTGTTCTGCTCTCGCCCTCGAAATCGAATCCCCAAACTGTTTGCATGATTTTATCCCTGCTAAGGACTAAACCGGTATTGAGCATGAGATAATAAAGCAACTCATATTCTTTAAATGTAAGTTTTATTGGTTTGTTGTCGATGCGGACTTCTCGTCGGGAGTTGTCTATAGTAAGCTCTGATATTACTATAATATCGCTACGGTCTGATTCGCTTCTGCGCAGGACAGCGTTGACTCGCGAGATAAGCTCCATAACGCCAAAAGGCTTCGAAATGTAGTCGTCCGCGCCCATGTCAAGACCTTTTACTTTGTCGAGCTCATTGTTTTTCGCGGTCAACATGATTACAGGCAGCTTTTTTGTTTTCGACATGCTGCGCAGGCGACTTAGTATCGTCAAGCCATCTTCTTCTGGCAACATTATATCTAGGATTATAAGTGAAGGCAGCTCTAATTCTATTGCAGCGAAAAGTTCTTCGCCTGTTTCATAGCCGCTAGCCATGAAACCTGATGAATTTAGTGCATATATCACGATTTCACGAATATTCTCATCGTCTTCAACGATATACATCTTATGCACGTTCGTACTCCTTTAGTTGTTGGTGACGCAGGCATCTACCTTGACGAAAAGCGTTAAGTAGCAAGGACATGCTACCAATGTTTGCCGGTGATGGAGAACACAACCCATTCGGCAATGTTTGTAGCATGATCTCCGATTCTCTCGAAATACTTGGCTATCATCAATAAATCGAGAGCCTGCCCACCTTTGTCTTTATTTGCGCTTATCAAATCTATAAGGCTGTTTTTAATAGTGATGAAGAACATGTCGACAATATCATCGCTTTCAATAACTGCCTGGGCTAGTTCCAAGTCTTTTTTCACAAATGCATCAATGCTCTCAGTCACCATTTTTGAGGCTGTTACAGCCATTTGCGGAATATTGTCAAGTTTTTTTATATATGTTTCGTTAATCAGCAATAAAGCGATTTCTGAAATATCCGCAGCTTGATCACCGATTCGCTCCATATCGGTTATCATTTTCAACGCAGAGGATATCAACCGCAAATCCCTTGCAACCGGCTGCTGTTGCAATAATAGGCGAAGACAGAGCGCTTCAATGTCTTTCTCCATCTGATCAATCTCGATGTCAAAAGCGATCGCTTCTTTAGCCTTGTCTTCGTTTTGCTCAATAAGCGCTTGGATTGCCATAGCTATGGCTCTTTCTATCATGGATCCCATCTCGACTAGCATTTCATGCAACAGTGTAAGCTGCTCTTCGAACTTGTTTCTCATCAGCCAAACCTTCCCGTAATATAGTCTTCGCAGCGCTTATCTCGGGGCATCGAAAAAACTTGCTCGGTTTCACCGAACTCTATCATTTCGCCCAAAAGGAAAAACGCTGTTTTATCAGAGATGCGTGTTGCTTGCTGCATATTGTGGGTTACGATTACTACTGTGTACTCTTTTTTCAGCTCTAAAACCAGATCTTCGATTTTGGCGGTGGATATCGGGTCTAGAGCGCTTGTAGGTTCGTCCATTAATAGAACTTCCGGGGATACTGATAATGCTCTGGCGATGCAGAGCCTTTGCTGCTGACCGCCTGAAAGGGACAGTGCGCTTTTCTTTAGCCTGTCTTTGGTTTCATCCCATATCGCTGCATTTCGGAGTGATTTCTCAACGATTTCATCCAGTTTTTGCCTGTTTTTAATGCCATGGGTACGCGGACCAAAAGCGATGTTATCATATACGCTCATTGGGAAGGGGTTCGGCTTCTGGAAAACCATGCCCACGCGCTTGCGCAGCATATTCACATCCATGTCCGCATATATATCCTCGCCGTCGAGGAAAACAGATCCGGTGATTTTGCAGCCTTCAATTAAATCGTTCATTCGATTCAGGCTTTTTATCAGAGTTGACTTGCCGCAGCCTGAAGGTCCGATTAGCGCAGTTATTTCCCTAGCTTGTACATTCATAGAAATGCTTTTCAATGCTTGAAAATCATTATACCACAAATCCAAGTTATCAATCATGAATTTTTCCATGTATAATACACCTCACTGAATTAAGCATTTTATTTCATATTACCTTTGAACTTTCGTTCTATGGATGCAGACAATGTATTTATTCCGACCACAAGAATCAATAGTATTACAGCCGTTGCATATGCTTCGTTTCGATTATGCCCTTGGCTAGCCAGCTGCAAAACGTGCAATGCTAGCGTCCTGCCCTGCGAGAACAGGTTGTCGGGCATTTTGATGACACTGCCTATTGTGAAAACAAGCGCAGCGGTTTCGCCTACGATGCGTCCAACTGCTAATATCACTCCGGCTATAATTCCCGGCAAAGCAGGGGGGAGTATTACTCTCCAGACGGTCCGCAGACGTCCGGCGCCTAGGCTGAAAGAACCTTCTCGATAACTGTCGGGAATGGCTTTCAAGCTTTCCTCGGTAGTCCTCATAATAAGAGGTAAGACCATTATAGCAAGAGTGAAGCAGCCTGCAAGTATCGATTTACCCCATCCAAGCCAGTCTGCAAAGAAAATATATCCCAATAAACCGAAGACTATGGAAGGAATTCCCGCTAATGTTTCGGAGGTAGATCGAATTACCTGAACTAGCTTATTTCCGCGCGTTGCATATTCAACCAGGTAAATCGCTGTAAATATTCCAAGTGGCACTGCGAGGAGCAATGTCAGCGCAACCATAATGATGGTGGTTACAAGTGCCGGGAAAAGCGATTGGTTTTCAACAGTATAGGTTATGTGAAACAATGATGGCTTAATATGCGGAATACCTTTGACTAACACAAAGACTACAAGGTAGAGCAGTATTGCGACAGTAGCAAGTCCGGATATCCAGACTGAGATAAAACGAACCCAGTCCAAAGGTTTTTTCTTCTTGATAGATTTTGAAAGATTTTTTCTCATTGAGCGCCATCCCAGTCATGTTTATAAAAGCCATTGCTAAGGGGGATTGCCACCAGGGCTGTTTTTGGATTCAGCTTTTGTTTTGGTTAAGTACAGAAAACAAGGCATTGGTAAGCATGATGAATATAAACAATACAACCCCGGTTGCAATGAGAGCTCCATTATGCAAACTGCCATGTTCGACATAACCCATTTCAATAACAATGTTCGTTGTTAGTGTGCGGACACCTTTCAAAAACTCATTTGGCATTCGCATAACCGCTTGATTGCCTACGACCATTTTTACTGCCATTGTCTCGCCAATAGCTCGACCGATCCCCAATACTACAGCAGCCATGACTCCTGATCGCGCAGCTGGCAGCACGACTTTGAAAACAGCGCGTTCATGGCTTGCGCCAAGAGCAACGGCAGCTTCATACAACTCTTGAGGAACTGCTCTTAGATTGGTTTCGGCAACGTTGATGATCGTGGGGAGTATCATTATTCCTAACAAAATCGATGCTGCAAGCATTGTGTCTCCGCTCATCAAGCCAAAACGTTTTCCAAAGGCATCAAAAATCAGTGGCACTAAAACCATCATACCAAAAAAACCATATATTACAGATGGAACCCCAGCCATTAAGTTGATTGCAGGCTTTATCAGGCGATAGAGCTGGGGGGGGCACATTCTAGCCATAAAAACTGCTACAAGAATTCCAACAGGTACTCCAAGAGCAATCGCTCCCGCAGTGACATATATACTGCCGAGAATCATTGGCAGTATACCAAAAACTGGATTGCTTCCAGTTGGAGACCATCTTGTGCCCGTAAGGAAGTTTGCTGCACCGATTGTGAAAATAGTTGGAAGACCTTGCGCAAACAAAAAGACGCATATTAGCGCAACCGCCAATATTGAAGCCAGCGCAGCTGCACTAAACACGATATGCATCAATTTTTCTCTTGCATTAACAGACATAAAATACCTCGCCTTGGATTATGAAAAGTGGAACTCGGAATTTGGAATACTCTGGTGGTTCCAAACCCCGAGTTCATAATTCCAATTTACGCTTCAGACCATCTGGTGACTTCACCGGTAAAGATTGTTTTAACTTGCTCTATCGTCATTCCGGAAGCAGGATTTGCTGGGTTTACTATAACGGCTACACCGTCCAACGCTATGTCATAATCTGTCAGGTTAGCTTTTTCATCATCTCTTAATGCACGGCTCGACATACCGATATTTAAAACGCCGCTCACTGCTTCGCTGATTCCGGCACCGGAACCACCGCCGGATATCTCTATCTCAACACCTGGGTTTTGGAGTATGTATGCTTGCCGCAGCGCTTGCATCAAAGGCTCCACCGATGTTGATCCACCGACCTTGAGAGTGCCGTTCATGCCACCTGGTGAGTATGTTGGTGCATTGAGATCTACTTTTGTCCATCTGGTTGCTGATATCTCCTGACCTTCTGCGCTGAGCATGAAGGCTATGAAGTCCTGCACTAATTCATCTGTGGCATTTTCTTCGTTGACACAGACGAGCAGAGGGCGCTGGAGTTTGTAGCTTCCATCCATAATGGTCTCATTTGATGGGAATACCCCGTCTATGCTGAGCGCTTTCACTCGATCGCTAAGGGAGCCTACAGATACATAGCTTATTGCAAATTCGTTTTCTTCGACTTTTGTCAATATCTCGTTTGTCTCGCTTATTACGACTGCCTCGACATACATATCTGCTCCGACACCGGTGATGCTAACGAAAGCATCCCGTGTACCGCTGCCATCTTCACGAGTGTACACAGCGATGACCCGATCAGCGTCGAAATTGTCGCCTGAGGTCTCTTCCGGCAATTGATTTCCAGTTGAGTTCGTTGGACTGGCTGATGAAGATGAGGGAGAGTTTTGCGGAGGCGACGTAGAGGGATTGGATGTATTATTCGCACACCCAACCGCTGCTGAGAGCACTAGGAAACATGCTAGTACCAGTGTAAATGCTTTTTTCATTTTTATTATCCTCCAATATTTGTGTTCAGGTTATATGTAAAGTGTACGGATGTCAAGAAAATTTCGGTGATTTTTAGTCTTGTGCAGTGCTATGAAACGCAAGGGACGCAAAGTCGCATCGTGACAAAGCACAAGCGGTTTCCCGTATACGTCTACCTAACCTGCTACAAGGGTACAAGGGTAATGTAAAATCCGAATATGCATATTTGTAAAAATCTTGTAAAACCCAGAATCAATTGACACCGCGCTCTGTGGCATGTTAGAATACGGGTGCAGCAAGTCGAAACAGGTTTATGAGGGAGGGTTGCCTGTGAACACATATATAGCCAGACAACCAATCTTCAATATGAAAAAACAGATATTCGGTTATGAATTGCTTTTCAGATCCAGCGAGGATGAGCTGTGCTTTATAGGTACAGATGCCGAACACGACCAAGCAACATCCCATGTTGTTATAGAGACATTCTTTTCGCGAGGCATTGAATCCATTACGGGAGGAAAGCCCGCTTTTGTAAATTTCACATCGAATTTGCTTTTGGAGAATACTGCGACATTGTTCCCGCGAGACCAGCTTATCATAGAGATACTTGAATCGGTAAAACCGACTCCGGATATTATCGAAGCTTGCCGCGATCTCCATAGAAAAGGCTATAAACTTGCCTTGGACGATTTTTTCTACAAGCCGGAATTAGAACCTCTTGTGGAGCTGAGCAGAATTGTCAAGTTCGATTTTCTTGCAAATGCTCCGCAAGATATTGCCAAAATGATGAAACGAATGAACTTGCGCGGCAAATGGCTTCTAGCGGAAAAGATCGAAACGAATGAGATGTTCGACCTTGCCGTGTCAATGGGGTTTAGGTTGTTTCAAGGTTTTTTTTGCAGCAAGCCGGAAACAATGTCCTCAAAAACTATTTCTCCATTAAAATTCAGTTATATTGCACTGATGCGAGAGGTCAGTGCAGGCGATGAAATGAACGTCCAGCGTGTAGCAAAAACGATACGGGATGATGTTGCGCTATCGTACAAATTGCTAAGGCTTGTCAATTCTGCTTTTTATGGTCTGCGCTCCGAGGTGACAGATATCTCGCGCGCCATTGCGGTGATTGGCAGCATTGAACTCCGGAAGTGGATTTTTATGATTGCGCTTATGGGCCTCAGCTCAGACAAACCCGATGAAATCATAAAAATGTCGATGATAAGAGGTAAAGTGATCGAAACCATAAATTCAAAATACTCTTTAGTCAAATCAGATGAAAGCGCTTTTCAAGTGGGTTTGTTTTCTATGCTTGATGTCTTAATGGATGTACGTATGGCTTCGGCACTGGATGGCATACATCTTGCAGATGAAGTCGTCGCCGCATTGATTTACCAGACTGGACCTTTGCATGATTTGCTGGAGCTTGTTATCAGCCTCGAACGCAGCGATTGGAACAAGACTGACGCTATTATCTCTATGTTGGATATTAATGCGAAAACCATTACGGAAGCTTATCTGGATGCCATAAAGTGGTGCAACAGCTTGGCGATATAAGATTCTCAGAGCGAGCGGCGTTTCTGCCGCTCCAATAATTCGGGGGAGCAATTTACAAATGATTGGAATTAATGAATTAAAGTTCGACAAAGATGGACTCATCCCTGCGATTGTCACTGATGCTGACACGGGAGCGGTGCTTATGCTTGCCTATATGAATGAGCAGAGTTTGCTAATCACCCTCAACGAAGGAATTACCTGCTTTTGGTCTCGATCCAGGGAGCAGCTGTGGAGAAAAGGCGAGACTTCTGGCAACACTCAGCATGTTATCAGCGTCAAAACAGATTGCGATAGGGACACGCTGCTCATTGATGTAAAAAAGGATGGACCGGCTTGCCATACAGGAAAAGAGTCGTGCTTTTTCGAGATGCTCCATGGAGAAAGCAATAATCGCTTCTCCATCGACACACTTGACGGCATAATCAAAGATAGAAAAAGCAACCCCAAACAGGGGTCGTATACTACGTCTTTATTCGAAAAAGGCCTCGATACAATGCTTAAAAAAATCGGTGAGGAATCTACAGAAGTGATTATTGCAGCAAAAGCTGATGATAGAGCCGAGACAATCTATGAAATCGCCGATTTAGTGTTTCATACAATGGTGTTGATGGCACAAATG
>Ga0099364_10005941_pt1 | contig 17945 bp, 10 predicted proteins | sample TergutTh196P3_FD_73070 | JGI IMG/M metagenome (GOLD analysis project Ga0099364, IMG submission 73070) | Microcerotermes parvus P3 segment gut microbial communities from Pointe-Noire, Republic of the Congo - Th196 P3 | ecosystem: Host-associated > Arthropoda: Insects > Digestive system > Gut ...
TTTATGATAGCTTCCCACACAATTTCACAGACAGACAGACAGACAGACAGACAGACAGACAGACAGACAGACAGACAGACAGACAGACAGACAGACAGACAGACGGCTCATGCCCCCGCCTTTTTGTCTGTCCTTAAAATATGGATCCCGGCAAAAGCGACCTGTTCTAATGGAATGGGTCGCTTTTTGATGAAGGAAAAAGGAATCCGTCATTGCGGGCGCTTCCGCGAAGCGGAAGATGAACCCAGCAATCCCCCACGTAGGGGATTCCGCATAAAGAGGAGGAAGCACATGAACAAAAAAACACTCACCAAAACTGTTGCCTGGATACTGACTTTCATCTTGCTGGCCGGCACCGCGCCCCATGCGGCTTTTGCGGCGGAGGAAACGGGCGGCGGATTGTGGCCCCTACGGGAGTCTAGCGAGGGGGAATATCCGCCGGGCGGTGACGACACGGAGGAGATTGCGGCTCAGGGCCGCAATGACAATGAAGGCGGCGAGGAAGACCTCCCGCCGGGCGATGACGACACGGAGGGGATTGCACCCACGCAAGACAGCGAAGACAGTGAGGAGGGTGACCCCGACCAAGAGAGCGTCATCCCCCCCGTCACCCCGGACCCCGACCCGCAACCCCCCGAAAATAACGAAGACACGGAGGACGCGATTACCCCGCCTGGCGGCCAGAACGGCTTTTCCGCCATGGCAGAGGCTAATGTCATCGACTTGAGCCATACCCCGACTGATGGTGATAGCGGTGACGGCTGGACATATGTTGATTCCGAAAAACGCTACAACTACGGCAACATCACTATCAACGGCGGCCATGTCACAGCCACCGGCGGCGAAAGCGGTGCGGGCATAGGCGGCGGCTACTACACGAACGTGACGGATCAAAACAGCAGCCGCAACAGCATCACCATAGACGACGGCTTCCAGTATTGGACGAACACGGCCAACACCGACCCCGAAGGCGAACCATATGGTCCAACATTCTTTACTGACGACACCACAACATTCGCTCCCACCCATGACTACGGCTACATCAAGCTCGAAGAAGTCTACCACACGGTTTCCTTCGATTCGCAAGGCGGCAGCGACGTGTCCCCAATAAAAGCATTCCCGGGCATGCCCTTCGCCCCGCCCGATGCCCCCAGAAAAACAAATGCCACTCTCCTAGGCTGGTATAAGAGCTTGGATTTTAACGATGGTGATAAGTGGGATTTTGACACGGAATCCGTGACAGGAGACATTACCCTCCATGCAAAGTGGGTTGACAATGTCTTCTACGTGGACGAAAACCCCGTGGAAGACCCCAGCGTGGAGAGCATCCAAACCGCCATCAACTGGGCCCTGGAAAACAGCACCAGCGGCACGGTCACCGTCACGGGTAAGTATAGCGGGGCGGCCCGCGAGCTGAAAATATACATCCCGGAAGAGACAAGCCTGCTGTGGAACGCGGATTATCCGGCTACGCAAAATACTGGAAACTACGTTATCAGTGTCTGGGAACATCCGGACCGGGGCAGCGGTAAAATGCTGATTGGCGCCCAGGGAAGCATCACGAACAGCGGTAATATTAATATCATGATGCTGAATAACCGCGTAAAGCTGAGCGTGGAGAAAGACGCAGACACAGACACGGCGATTTCTGTCTCGCATAATACTGCCGTACTTCTGATGGATGACAGCGAGCTAAACCTTATATGCGGCACAATCAAAGGCCAGGTGAGAGCCGTCGGAAACACAACAGTGCGTATGGAAGGTGGCGTGGTGAGCTTGGAGAGCATGCTCAACCTCGGGGGAGGACGCAGCATAGTGATGTATGGTAATTCCGCCCTCATGCTCGCCGGCGGGCGTGTCACAAATATTGAAGCTACCAACGCCGTACAGCTTGTGGGTAATAACGTGGGTGATAAACCCTTCGTATACGTGAAAAACATCGGCGATGGCATTGTGAACGGCAGTATCAGTGTGGGAACCGGCGCGGGGAATCCGCGCGGAGTCTACAAAGACGCGGGGGACCGGAATAAATTTGGCAGCGATTTTACCGACCTTGGCGCAAATCCCAACCTCTTCCAGCCCGGCGAATACAAGCAGACCAAGGCAGACAATACGGCCTATGGCTACGTCCCAAACGAGCCCTACCAGGGCTGGGTCACGGCCACCTTCATGGCGGAACTGGATATCGAACATGTGGACACGGATGCCGACCCCGGCAATCTGCGCTTAATACCCCGCGGCAACACGCTCTCTTTTGCCGGGAACATCAATCAAGAAAACATACCCCTGAATATAAGGGGCACGCTGGCGGACGGGCGCATCCCGGTGGAGTTTGACACTGCCATCAGCCTGAACCTGGGCGCGCCCCCGCCCGAAGGCCAAATCCGCATCAAAGAAAGTGCATTTAGCCAATTCCAGGAGGCACCCGCATATGAGCTGTTCTTGGACTTAGACACCGCCCCGACAGTGGACATCAGCGGAGAAGATGCCCTTGGGAAGCACTTGGAAAGCATCGAATATCTGCTCACGGACACGCCATTTGCCGACGCGGACAGCGTAGTAGCCGCCGGGGACTGGCGAGACTACCACAGCGATCCGCCCGCCCTGACGGACACGGGGAAAACTTACATCTATGCCAAACTGACCGACACATATGACGGCGTGAGCGTCATCAACACCAGCGGCATTGTCATCTACCAGGCCGTCGCGGCGGGGGCATATGAACCCGTTTTCCGCAAAAACATCGATGGCGACGTGACGGTGGGGATTTTGCTTAAGGACAATGACTTTGACAAAATCATGCTGGGCGATGCCGAGCTGGAGGATGGGAAGGATTATTCCTGGAACGCCACCACCGGCACCCTGACACTCCATGCCGCATATCTCAATACCCTGGGGCCGGGCGAGCATGCGTTTGGGCTGTGGTATGATCCGCGGGGCATCCCCTTTGCGGAGGGCAACGAAGGCGACCCACCCGTGCTGGAGATTGACGTGACGGTGGTGGAAGTGATTTGCGTGGACGGCGTGGAGGTGACAGAACCCACTGTTTCAAGGATACAAGATGCCATCAATGATGCCCTGGAAGATGCCCGGGCAGACGAAAACAAAAGCACGGTCACGGTGTCGGGGCAGTATGGCGCAGCGGACAGTACGATGACCATAGGCATCCCGAAAAATGTGACGCTGGTTTGGAAGGCAGACTATTCGGGCACGGTGAATTGGAGTCAAAATTCCACGGCCATGATTAGCTTGCAGGCTCACGCAGCAACCCTGGGCAGCGGTGAAATGATGATTCACGATGGGGGCAGCATCGCGAACCACGGCGGGGCTAATGCTACCCTGCAACTCATTGACAACGTGAAGCTGATTGTGGACACAGCAGACGGCACGGCGATTGCCAACACCTCGGAAAACGGCGCTGCTGTAACGTTGCAAGGAACTGCCACGCTGCACCTCAAGGGAGGCACAATCGCGGCCCCGATATTGGCCGTACAAAACTCGACATTGAAGATTGAGGGTGGCTTGGTGGAGAACTCCAAACCAACTCATGCGACCATATCCATGCAAGGTGCTTCCGCACTCATGCTCGTTGGTGGGAAAGTCACACACAGCACATACCCAGCCTCAACCGTGCAACTTGGCAGCAGCACATCCGTGACAACATTTATATATGCGGCGGGGATTGGCAATGGCGATGTGGTTGAGAACGGTGGCATCAACATAAACAGTGCCAATAGTGTGGTCGCAGTCTATAGGGACGATGACGATGTGGCAAAATTTGACACAGATTTCAAAAAAAATGAAAACCTCTTCAAACTCGATGAATATATGCTGACCATGGATGGTGATGAGACCGAGATTTACCACTACGATGAAACCCACCCCCACCAGGGCATGGTCACGGCCAGTTTCTTTACGGGACTAAACATTACAAACGTGGATGCCACGGTGGAAGGCAACCTGGTCACGGCGGAGCATGAGTTTGACGGTAACAAAGTGACCTTCATGGGAAAGTATGACACTGGGGAGAAAGGACTCCATCTGGATGTATCCGGCACCCTGGCAAACGGCAGAATCCCCGTGGACTTTTCCACGGATAACTTCGGCGTGAACATAGACACGCCGCTCACCAACGTGACCGTGAACGTTCCCGGCAACATCATCTACGGCCAAAGTGTTGAGCCCAGCGCGGTGGCGGCGGCGGGTGATGTCGGCAGCTTCCAATATGACTACTCCGGCACCCTGACGGATGGGAAAAACACGCCATACGGCCCCGATGCGGGACCACCCAGCCAGCCCGGCAACTACACGGTGACCGCCACGCTGGAAAGCGACAGCCACATGGGCATCAGCGCGCCGCAAGCTTTCAGCATCCTCCCCAAGCCCCTCACCTGGAAAACAGACGGCCAGGTGAAGGACAAGACCTACGACGGCAACACGTCCGCCACCGTCACCGTGAAGCCGACACTGGGCGGCGTGATAAATGAAGACAACGTGACCGTCTCGCCCGGCGGCACGGCTGCCTTTGACAGCGCGGAAGCGGGCAGCCAAGACGTCACGGCGGGGGCAGGCTGGGGCATCACCGGAGACGATGCCTGGAAATACAACCCCCCGGGCACAAAGCCGTCTTTTGCGGCGGCCAAAATCAACCAACTGTTTCTTGACATAGAAGACGCGACCGTGCAAGCCAAGCCCTATGACGGCACGGCGACGGCGGAAGGCGTGAAACTGACCCTCTCCGGCTTCCTGGAATCCGACAAGGACAGGGTGACAGTGAAGACAGTCACGGCGGAATATACGGACGCATCCGGCGAGGAACCCGAGCCCAATCCCTGGGCCGCCTTCCTGACCATCCGCGACGTGACCTTGGACGGGGCCGGGGCGGGTAATTATGCGGTGACAGTTCCCAAAACGTTTTCCGGCAAGGGCGGCATCATAGGGGCGGAGGCGACGGCCATCAGCATTAGCCCCGCATACTCGACCATGCAAATGGATGACCTTGAAGCGCGGACCACCCTTACCCTGCTGATGGAAAAAGACTTGCCCGACGTGCCTTGGCTGCCGGCGGAGAAGGAACTGGAATGGATCTATGACAATAGAGTCTTCACCCTCACGGAGGGGGAGGGAGAGGAGGCCTCCAAGGCCTGGCTGGGTATCCTGGCCGGCGGGGCGGCCAAAGCGGACACCAGCTACCGCGTCGGGGCGCGGCTAACGGTCGGCGGCCACATCTACGAAAGCTTTGCCGAGGTCTATGTCCATGCCGGCGAGATCACCGGCCCCACCTCCTTGGCCGACTTTGACATAACCGCCCTGGAGACGGCCGTCCGCATAAACCGCGCCCAGACGACCGGCGCCCTGTTGCCGATAAAGGTGGCGGACAAAGAACCCGTCGCCGCCGGCCTGAGTACCCTGTCCGGCGCCCCCAGCAATGCGCTGTTGTCCAAGATTATCAACGATCACAAAGTGGCCCTTTACACGGACTATGGCCACGCCACCAAGCAGGCGCAACCACTGACTGCGATAGGCATCGGACTCTCAAAGCGTGACCCCCGCAGCCTGGAGCTGTTTATTATCCCGGGCAAGGAGGCGGAGGCCAAAAGCACCCGCAACGTGGCGGTCGTGGTCGCCCCGGGAACCAACGAGGCCCGGCCCATCGGAAGCATCAACATCACGGTGGCGGAAAGCTATCCGAAAATCCGCGTAAGTGCCAGCAGAAGCCTCAACCTCTTTGCCCCGGATGTGCCGATGATATTTACCGCCACGGCGTCGGACGGGACCGAGGTGACGGTAGAGGCCGTGACCCCGACAGGCTCCAATGCGGGCATGGTCACGCCCCAGGGTGATGATGGCTTGAAGCTCACGGCGGCGGCCACAAAAAACAATACGGTAGGCGTGGATCTGACGCTGAAGTTGGACGGCTACAAACGCGCCGTCAAGGCGGGCAAAAATAACGCGGACGGCACCCTCCTTCGCTCCAGCGTGCGCATCGTGGACAGTGTGCCCCGGCCACGGCTAAGCCCCTCCACGGTGCTGGTGGAGCTTTCGAAGCCGGAACAGGATCGCCCCTTCTTCGTGAATTTGCAGGGCGTGGAGCCGGATCTGATAGAAAAAATTTGGTTTGAAGACAAAGAATTAGACCCGGAAACCGTCCTGGATGAGAGCGGCAGGCTGACCCTCACGGCCACTTCAGCCGTCGCCAAATCTCCCGTCAAGCTGACGATGAAAAACAGCGGCGGCAGAACGCTCAGCGCCAACCTGCGGGTAAACGAAGCCAACATGGACAAGAAAACGAACCTCCGGACGCCCACCAAGTCCGTGAGCATCCACCAGGCCTACCAAGGCGACATTGTCCATATTCAACTGGTGCCGCAGGTGGCAACGGTGCTGTTTAAGGATGAAAATGATTTGATGGTCACAATCCCGCCGGAGCTTGCCGTTGCCGGGGTCACGGCTGCCGTGAGCGATAATACCGTGACCCTCACGAAAGCAGGCAGCGCTCCTTTGACCCCCGGCACATACAACATCACCATGACGCCGCAGGGTGACCCCCGTTTAGAAAACATCCGCCCCCTGACCTACAAGCTGCGGGTGACGGGTGCCGACAAGGCCAGCTTCACCCTGAGCCAGAAGGGCCGGATAAACGTGGCCACCGGCAGCACCATTACCGCCACCGTGCGGCCAAACGGCACGGCGGCGCCGCTCAAAGAGGGCGAGATCACGCTACCCGGAACGCATGGGGATTTGTTCAAGGCCACCGTCACCGGCCCCTTCACCTTCGAAATCCGGGCCAAGCAGGAAGCCCTGGATGCCGTACAGACCACAAACCCCGCCGAACGCATCATCCCCGGTGTGCGTTATAATCTGCGTGGGTTGGAGATAGAGGTGAAAATCACCGAAAATGAAACCGAAAGAATACCCCTGGAGCGCGACTTTTTCATCACCCCCACCACCACCGTGCCACGCGGCAGCCGCAGCCCAGGAAGCCTGACCCTCTATAAGTCCACCCCCGCCGTGGGCGAGACCCTGCGCCTTAATCTCAGCGGCACGGGCATAGTCCTGGGCGAAGCCCGGCTGGAGCAAAAGCGTCTGGATTCGTTCAAGTTTGAGGAGAGCAATGGCTTTGAACTCATCCGCAGCGGCCAGGACACCTGGATGCTGGGTTTTGAGGACGGGAAGGTACCCGTTGTCCTGAATAAACAGGGAGATTCGGTCGATTTGAGGAAAAACTATACCCTGCGCGTGGAGGTCTGGGCGGAAGGGACCTATGCCCTGGAGGGCGGTAAACCCGTCGCCCTGAAAGACCCAAACGGGCGGGCCCGGACCAAACCCCGGATATTAAATGTGCGGGTGAACGTGAGGTAAAACCCCGGCCACCATGCGGGCAGGATGCCCGCGTACCCAGGGGGGCAGCCCCCCCAGACCGTCCGAAAACGCACACTTATTGTCGTCATTGCGGGCTTGACCCGCAATCTATCCCTGAAATGCGTACTTGTCAAGTAACAGATTGCGGCTCGGGGGCCGCAATGACGAGTTTTCGGACAGTCTCCCCCTGGCTGTGTCTTCTTTTGAAAAAGATTCTTCGGGCCCTCGGACAAAGTCCGAGATTGGCCCTCAGAATGACATAATGTTTAGTGTCATTCTGAGCGAAGCGAAGAATCTTGCGAAACATGAACACGGCGCGATGGGACAAAAGTGCCCTACCGCCTTTCCCTGCTTTCAAAGATTATTTCCGCGCTATACTCATCGTAGTTCTCCATCCTGAGTACCCCCTTTGCGCCGCTCAGGCTGGGTAAAATATTTTCCAGTGCCATTATTTTATCATCGACATGATATACATCGCCCAAGGCGATGAGGACATCGCCCAAGGCGATGAGGACATCGCCGTAGGATAGGGTTATTTCCCCTTTCCTGTTTATGTATATGCGGTCGGCGGCCACGTCATGCTGCTCCAGCAGATGCCTCAAATTCAAAATCACCGCAAAGACCGCCGTATCCTTTACGGGCAGCTTTTCATGCAGCAGCGCGTAATCAAATTCCAGGCCCGCCACCTCCGGTATGTCTGCCTTTTTTTCGTCCGACCCTTCCACAATAATCCCCTCGCGGTCAAAGTAGAGGTAATAGCCCAAAAACTCCACATAACCGGCCACCGCCTTTTCGTAGACGCTGATGCGTATCGCGTCCTTATCTTGCACACTCACGTCAATCCTTTCTATAAACGGAATGCCCTCTATGCTCTTATCCTTATAACGCCACGACAGTATCAATGAATTATCGCTAAAAGGACCCTGCATGACCATGTCGATTATTTCCTCGTTTGTGTATTTATAATTGCCGTCCACGTAGATGCGGGTAACGCTGTAGTTTTTGATGATATGGGTATAGGCAAACAGCAGGCCGCCACATAGCAATGCAAGCGTCAATAAGAGGACGATAACGCTCTTTTTCTGCCGCCAAAATTCGCCGAATGTCTCTTTTTCTTTTCTTCTTCCCATACGTTTCCAACATCCCGGAAGAATGCCGGTTTTTGGCATTCTTCCACGTGGAGCTTTAGCTCCACGATTAATCCTTAAGTCTGATGCCCCGGGCGACGCTGAGCACCAAGCCAATCTCTATTAACATAAACAATACCGATGAGCCGCCGTAGCTGATAAATGGCAAGGTTATGCCGGTATTGGGGATGGAGTTGGTCACCACGCCGATATTGATGATCACCTGTGTCGCGATATGCCCCATCACCCCCACCACTATCAAGCCGCCAAAAAGGTCGTTCGCATTGTTGGCTATCACCATCATCCGCCACACCAGCAACAGGTACATCAGGATAATGGCAATGCCGCCAAAGAGGCCCAGCTCCTCACAGATAATGGAAAAAATCATGTCATTTTGGGCCTCCGGCAAAAAGCCCAGCTTTTGCATGCTTTGCCCCAGGCCTTTGCCGAAAATACCGCCGGATCCAATCGCATAGAGGGATTGCAGGGTTTGAAAACCCCTGTCCATTGCATGGGCTTCGGGATCGAGCCAGGCTAAGATACGCTCGCCGCGAAAGCCAAAAATCGCGCTATCAGCCGCATGCACCACGGCAAAAAAGACTGCGGCCAAGGTGGCGGCGCCAATAAGCAGGAGCAGGATAAAACGCTTATAGTCCGGGCTGGCGACAAAGAGCATCAGCACCGTGATGGCGAAAATGATAATCGCCGAGCTCAGGTCTCTTGTTATCAGCCAAATCAGAATACAAATCGGCGTCGACGACAGTAAGACCAGCAAAAATCCCTTGGTAGTGCGGATTTTCCTCGGGCCGATATGGCAAATCAGGCTGGCCAAAAAGATTATCATCCCCAGCTTTGCCACCTCGGCCGGCTGCAAGGACACGCCAAATATATCCAGCCAGCGTCTGGCATTGTTGCGCTCCAAGCCCAGGGGGGACAGTACCAGCAGCACCAGCACATGCGACAGGACGAAGGCCAGGACGGCAAATTTTTGCCAAAAATGATAGGGAATGGTGGCAACGACAAACATCAGCACCACGCCGATAAGTGTCGCGAACAACTGGCTTTTTAGGTAGTAGAGCGCATCGCCATACCTGATTGAGGCTTCATAGGAGCTGACGGAATAAATCATCACCAGGCCGAAACACAGGAGAAACAAGACGATGAACAAGAGGCTGTAATCGAAGAATCGTTCTGTTTTTTTCTTCTTTGCCATCTATTTCTCCGTGACGGTATATTACCGTTGTCGTCATCCCGCGATGTTTCTACGCGGGACCCCATGCGTGAGTCGATTCCCCAATTCAGGGGACCCCGCATCAATAATTTGCGGGGTGACGAGTTTACACATTACCACACCCCTAACAACGCGATGGCGCACAGTATGGCCGTGATTATCACAAACGCGCTCACCACCTTTGTTTCAAAGAAACCGCATAACTCAAAATGGTGGTGGAGGGGCGACATCTTAAAAATGCGCTTGCCGCCGCTTATCTTAAAATAACCCACCTGCAACAACACAGAGGCCGCCTCCGCCACGTAAACCAAGGCGATAATGGGGATAAAGAGTGCCGTCTGCGTCAGATATGCGCTGGCAAACACAAAGGCGCCCAGGGCCAGGGAGCCGGTGTCGCCCATAAAAATACGCGCGGGATAAGCATTGTATACCAAAAAGCCCAAAAGTGCCCCGGCCATGGCCACCGCCAACGGCGAAATACCCGCTCCTATCCCCAAAGACATGACGCTAAAGGTCACCGCAATCAAAGCCGTAACACTGCTGTGCAGACCATCCAGGCCATCGGTCAAATTAGCCCCGTTGACCGTGCCCAGGGCCACAAACAACAAAATGGGGATTGTAAATGGACCCATGTCCAAATATTTCCCCTCGGCAAAGGGGATTTTCTGCGCCAGTGATATGTCCATCACCGCGCTGAGATAATAAATAAATACAGCTGTTATTATTAGCTGGGCCACTAGCTTTTGCCAAGCCCTAAGCCCCAGTGAACGCAGTTTTTTGATTTTAATAAAGTCATCCCAAAAGCCCACCAGGCCAAAGGAGAGCATCATAACCAGGATGGGGATAATCTTGGGGTATTGTGGCGCAAAATAAATAGCACCCGCTATGGTAGCCGTGATTATCAATATCCCCCCCATGGTCGGTGTGCCGCTTTTTTTTAGGTGTGCCCCGGGGCCGTCGTCCCGCACTGTTTGGCGGGCCTTATTCTTTTTTAGCCCGGCTATCATAACCGGGCCCAAGGCAGCGCTTAGGGCAAACGCGATAATGAGCGCCATTAAGCTATCTGTCATCGCTTTCTCCTATCAATAATAACACCCGTTATGGCGCCTCGTCGTCTATGCCGGAAATGGGCGGCAAGACATCAAAGCCCGCACCGCTAAAAGAGCCGCCGATGGTGGCGCCGGTCTCCGGATCGACAAACTCACCGCTTTCGGGGTCTATCGCGTAGCCGGTCACGGGGTCTATCGCAAATGTTCTCCAAACTTCCATATGCACATACGGCTCTTCCGCGTCATCGTCATCATCCCCGTCGTCTGTGTCTTCTGAATTTTCTTCACCATCTAAATCATCGTCGCCCATGCCCTCACTAAGAAGCGGTGAGAGTATCTGGGTTTGCAGCTCCTTAAGGGCCAGGGCCTCGCTCTCGCTCAGCTCCTGCGTCATATAGATGTTTAAATATGGCAGCACCTCGGTGAGGATGTCCTTCACTATGCCGGTGGCAAAGCGGGCGCTTTGCTGCCGGGCGTCGTTGGGCCTGTCCACCACCACATAGATGGCAATCTCCGGATTGTCCGCCGGGGCAAAGCCGATAAAGGAGAGGACATAATTCGTCTTGTCACGCGGTATCATTTCCGCCGTGCCTGTCTTGCCGCCAATCGCGTAGCCATAGGGCCTGGCACTATGGCCCGTGCCCTCCTCACCCATGACCGCCTCCACGCACATGGCGCGGATTATCTCCGAGGTCTGCGGCGAAATCGTCTGTTTTAGTAAGCGCGGCTCGACACTGGAGACGGTGGCCCCGGTGGGGGAAATGATTTTGCTGACCATGCTCGGCTCATAATAGTTACCGCCGTTTATCAAGGAGCAAAAACCGGCAATCACCTGTATCATCGTCGCATTAAAACCCTGGCCAAAAGAACAGGTCGCCAGTTCCGTCAGCCGCATCCCGTCTTTTTTATAGACCAGGGCCGCGGTTCTCGCCTCACCTTCTAAGTCTATGTTGGTCTTTAAGCCAAAATTATAGCCGTGTTGGAAATCCACATAGGTATCCCCGCCTATCGCCATGCCTATGCGCATCAGTGCCACGTTGCAGGAGACTTCCACCGCCCTGGCCACCGATACCGGGCCATGGCCATACACATTATTACAGCGTATGTCATAGTCGCCCACCTCCAGTTTGCCCTCGCACAAATATACTTCATTGCCCGTGATGGAGCCGCTTTCGATGCCGGTGGCGACCGTGAAGGGCTTGATAACGGAACCCGGCTCATAGGTGTCGCTGATACTGAAATTGCGCCACAGCGCATTGAGGTTCATGTTTATCTGCTCTTCGCCCATATGGCTTAGGTTTTCGGCATTGATGACCGTTGTGGGAATCATCTTTTCGCCATCGGCGTCCAGCATCTGCATCCCTATCAGGGTCTCGGGGTTTCTGGTATCGTTTAGGTCAAAATCCGGATAGCCCGCCATCGCCAACACCTTGCCGCTATTAACTTCCATGATGATGGCAGCGATGTTTTGGGCCCCGTTACCCTCACGGTAGTTATTTTTATGTTCATCATCAAATTTTTTCAGATGCTTTTCCACTATCGCCTGGACGTTGGCATCTATCGTCGTCACAATCGAATTGCCGTCCACCGCCGCTATCGTCGTCCGCTCCAGGATGGCATCCTCATTCATATAGCCATATTCCCGGCCGGCCGTGCCGCTAAGGACATCGTCATAGTATCGCTCCAGGCCATAAAGCCCTTGATTATCCCTGGTCGTAAAGCCAATGATCGCGCTGCCCAGTGAGCCGTTTGGGTATTGACGGCGGTACTCTTCCTCAAACCACACCCCCCGGATATGGGGATTTTCCGCCCTGTCGTCTTGCATGGCGCGAAAATCGGCCACCTCGTCATATGTAAGACGTCTTAATAACACGTGATATTGTGAGGAGGGGTTACTGATGACAAAGCTTCTGATACTGCCGATGTCTAAATCAAAGCACGCGCCCAGGGCATCAAGGCTCGGCTCCAAATATTCATCGCGCTCCAGCATCGCCTTGGCATCCAAAATGACATTATAAACCTTTTCGCTGACGGCCAGCGTTCCCCCGCGGGCATCCAATATTTCGCCGCGGCGATAGGGGATGGTGGAAGAGTCGTAGCGTTGTTGCGATAACACCTGTTTTTTATATTGTTCGCCGCTGTCCCTGTTAATTAAATAAAGGCGCAGCACCAAGGCCAAAAAAGCCACACACAGCACTGCCACCAGCAGCAACAACTTCTTTTGCATCCGGATTGTAAATCTCATTTGTTTTAGGTCGTCTGTTTTTTTCATTTATAAGCCTTTTACGGTATTGCATTGAGCTGTCTCACATAGTCGTCCCTGTTGTCGGCAAACACAGTAATCTGGCCTTCCTGGGCGTATATCATGCCCAGCTCCGTAATCGCCACGCGGCGAATATATTCCAAATCCACATTATTTATTATTCTACTATGATTTTCATCATTGGACAAGCGCAGACTATTTAGCTCCCGCTCCAAGACCGCGATATTGCGGCTGGTGTTGGTAATGTCCGATTGCAAACCCAGATAGGCCGTGAGGGCCAGGGCCACCGTCAGCAGGGCAGCCACCAAAAAAGCGACATAGCCCAAGTTCATATACCGGGCCTTGTCGCGGTTTTTCCGATATATGTTTGGATTGGTGGAAACTGTTATGCGGCCGGGGGCCGGCGCCGTCTTACGCACCGTGTTACCATCGATGTAGTGATACTGTTTTCTGTCTTGTGCGCTCATGGAGACTCCTTTTTCAAATCTTTTCATTTTTTTCAAATACCCGCAGCTTTGCGCTTTTCGCCCTGCTGTTGGTCATAAGCTCTTCTTCGCCGGCCATTATTGGCCGCTTGGTGACAATATATCCCCGGCTTTTTTGTCCGCAGCCGCAAATGGGTAAATCCTTTGGGCATACACAGGGGTTTTCGTATGTTTTGTAGGCCTGTTTTACCAGCCTGTCTTCCAAGGAGTGAAAGCTGATGATGGCCAGCCTGCCGCCCGGTTTTAAGAGGCTTATCATTGCCTCCAGCGCTGTCTTTAAGTGTTCCAGTTCTTGATTACATTCTATCCTCAGCGCCTGGTAGGTCCGCTTGGCCGGATGTCCGGTATTATATTGCGTCTGCTTGGGTATCGCCGCTGTTATTATGCCATTCAAGCGCCCCGTTGTTTCTATTTTTGCCACTGCCCGCTCCCGGACAATGAGTGCGGCTATGCGTTTGGCGTAGCGTTCCTCTCCATATGTTTTGATAATCCTGCACAAATCACTTTCGCTATATGTGTTTACAATGTCCGCGGTGCTTTGCCCCGCACCTGCCTCCATCCGCATGTCCAGCGGCGCATCCGCCATGTAGGAAAAACCGCGTGCCGCGTTGTCCAACTGATACGAGGACACGCCCAGGTCCAGCAGCATCCCATCTATGGCCACAATGCCCCGCTCCGCCAAGATACGCCCCGTGTTTATGTAGTTGTCATGGATGATGCACACGTTTTCGGCATGACATGCCAAGTGCTCTTTCGCCGCCCGGCAGGCTTCTTTGTCGCGGTCCATGCCGATCAACATGCCCGCTGGCCCCAGCTCTTGGGCTATTTTTTTGGCATGCCCGCCGCCGCCGACGCTGCCGTCCACATATGTGCCGCCGGGATGTATCCTGAGCAGGGAAATCGTTTCGTTTAGCAATACCGGCTTATGTATAAATTCCATTATCCCATCTATCCCATTCCCAAAAGGGCCATTTGTTCGGCAATTTCCTCGGCGTTCACATCCTCGGTCACGCCCTCCCACTTATTGCGGCTCCATATCTCTATGCGGCTGCCCACACCTATCACCACCACGTCCTTTTCTATCACGGCAAAGCTTCTCAGGGCATCCGGCAACAGCACGCGGCCCTGCTTGTCTATCGTGACCCGCTCCGCCCCGGCCAAAAAGTAGCGCCGAAACTTACGCGTATCCTCCTTCAAGGGGTTAAGCTCCATCAGATTTTCCACAAAACGCTCCCACTCGGCATCACCATGAATAAATAAGCAACCGTCCAGGCCCTTGGAGACGACAAACTCCTCCCCCAACTGATCACGGAATTTGGCCGGTATAATCAATCTGCCCTTCGTATCGACCGTATGATTGTATTCACCCATGAACATGATGCTACCTACTTGGAAAACGCTCCACTTTCTACCACTTTTTACCCCTTTTTTACATTTTAAGAGTATTCTATCCTATTTCCCGGGATTTGTAAAGCGAAATTTCAAAAAAAATTAAGAAAATTCGTAGAATTTCCTTAATTTTTAAGGCTTCATAGATGTAGTGGGGGATTGTGGAGGGAAAGTCTAGATGTAGTGGTGGGAGACACTAAAAGCAGCCGCCCAACCAACCCAAGATGAGCAGGGCGATTATGCCCAAGATAATGGCGATGGCCACACGCAGCGCCGAGAGCGGGGCATTGCCGGACACCTTGCCGGTCTGACCGTTGACCATGAAATGATAGACCTTCCCGTGGAAGCTATAATGCGAAATCCAAACAGGTAACAGTAGATATTTATATGTAATGTTATTATAGGCCGTCTTAAGCGTGAGGTTTCGGACGTGATCGGCCCTTTTTTCTCTTTTAATCTTAGACTCAACGTTTTGATTTAGCTTATCAGCAATGGCCCGCTTGGCCGCCTGCCAGGCCTCCTTAATCCCTATCGCGTAGCGTTCGGCGGCAAAACCGGCCAAAAACTCCGGCTTATAGGCCTTGTTATCGGCGGTGTTAAAGGGCTCCAAACCGCGCAGCATACTCATGTTGTGGTTGGTGGTGGCGGGAATCAGTTCATCTGTTATGGCTTCCGCGTGGCTGCCGGCGCTCTTATGCCAATCCGTCACCGTCACATATTTATCACCGCGCTTTTCTCTTCTGTCCTTGCCGTATTCGGCCTTGTAGTCGGAGCGGGTGTCCGCAGAGAAGGTCCAATAGGGTAAATACACCCCCCAAAAACCGGCAATGGCGGCGCTGGTTTTGGCACTTTTGGGGCAAAACCATTTTTTCTTTAGCCAGCCCTTAAACAGCTCGGCCGCCTGCGTATTGCTCACCGAAAAAGGCACGACCCCGCCCGGGGCCATCGTATTTTCACAGGACGCTTCCATCACCTTGTTGGAATCGCAAAACGGGCATACCGCCGCTATCTGCAAGGCATCGTAGATGGACTCCGCCCCGCAGGCCTGGCAGACGACCGTCTTTTTCTCGGCCCCCCACTGGCAATTTTCCAGCTTGTCCGCCGTCGTGATACACAGCTCGGCGGCGGATAAATCTGCCTCCACGGCCTCCACATGGCCGCAAAACGGGCATGACAAGGCACCCTTTTCCGGGTCAAAATCCATGACACCGGCACAGGATGGGCATTTTTTGTCACCCTCTTTCAGGGTGTCGGCGGCTTTTAGCCCCATTTCATTATCTGATAGTTCCATGTCCATCCCCGACAAGCGGGCGGCAGATTGCCGCCCCTACGGTCCACTGACCACGGCACGCCGGGTCGTCGTGCCCTATCTCACGTCGTGTTCATCAAAAACGTCGCCACATTCCGGGCAAAAGCGCGGCGGTTTTTTCACATCCTCCGGCTCCCATCCGCATTTGTCACATTGGTAATGCGCTTCATAGACCGGCCGTTTGGCCCCGCACTGGGCGCAGAAATTACCCTTGTTCAGGGCCCCACATTCCATGCCCGCACTGCCGCCGCAACGCCAGCCATCTGTTTCCACGGCTTTTTGTGCGCCGCAGTCCACGCAAAATTTGCCCATATTGGCTCCCGCTCCGCAGGGGCAGGCCCAGCCGGCGGGGGCTTCCGGGGCTGTGGGCGGCACCTGGGTACTAGTTGCCACATTAGCGGCTTGTTCCGGCTGTGCCGGCGTACCTTGTGCCGGCGCAGCTTGTGCGCCCCCCATCGCAAATAAATTCTGGGCGTTCATACCACCGGCATTATTTGCCGGCGCATTTTGGCCATCCATTTCAAATAACTTCTGGGCGTTCATGCCGCCAGTATTATGCGCCAAGTTCATGCCGGCAAAGGCCATCATCGGCCCGGCCGTCGGATTGGCGGCCGCAGAGCGCATCGCATCCGACTGGGCGCCCACCAAGGTGGCTGCGGCCATGTTGGGACTGCGCATCACGGCGGTTCTTTGCAGCTCTTTGATCATCGCCTCGTCTTCATCCGAGGCCTTCATGGCGTTGACCCCAAAAGCGACAATCTCCATCCCCCTAAGATTCCCCCACTGGGCCGACAGAATCTCATTTAAGGCCTGGGCCAGCTCCATCGTATGGGCCGGCACGGCACTGTAGCGGATGCCCATGGCCGATATGCGGGCAAAGGCCGGTTGCAGGGCCGTCATCAATTCAGACTTTAGTTGGCTGTCTATCTGGTTCCTGTTGTAGGACTCCGTGACATTGCCGCAGACATTGGCATAAAATAACAGGGGGTTGGCAATTTTATAGGAATATTCGCCATTACAGCGGATGGAAATGTCTATGTCCAGGCCAATATTGGCGTCCACCACCCTAAAGGGAATGGGGTTGGCCGTGCCGTACTTATTACCCAGGATTTCCTTGACATTAAAGTAGTAGACGCGCTGGTCCTTGGCCGTGTCGCCGCCAAAGGTAAAGCGCTTGCCCACGGTCCCAAACGTGCCGACCAGGCCCTTGCCAAAGCCGCCATAGAGCAGGCTCGGCTCGCTGGAAGTGTCATAGGTAAACTCACCGGCCTCGCCGCAAAACTCCACAATCTTGCCCTGGTCGACGATAATCATGAACTGGCCTTCGTTCACCGCCACCAAGGAACCATTGCTGATGATGTTGTCCTCGCCCTTGGTGTTGGAACTGCGTTTTGCGCTGACGCGCTTTTGTCCCTTTGTCATCAGGATGTCCGCAGTCAATGAGTCGCAATAAAAATACTCCCGCCATTGATCGGCAGTAGCACCGCCCACGGCACCCCCAATTGCTTTGAATAGACCCATAGTATCTCCTTTATACGTTAAACCTTACCACTATCACGTCGCCTTCCCTAACAGTATACTCTTTTCCCTCAATGCCGACCAGCCCTTTTTCCTTGGCGGCCGCAAAGGAACCCTGGGCCACCAAATCATCATAGCCCACCACTTCCGCGCGGATAAAGCCCCGCTCCATGTCGTAATGTATCTTTCCGGCCGCCTGTGGCGCCTTGGAC